>Ga0299914_10000852_pt1 | contig 19275 bp, 16 predicted proteins | sample RVTome_10_FD_201361 | JGI IMG/M metagenome (GOLD analysis project Ga0299914, IMG submission 201361) | Soil microbial communities from uranium-contaminated site in the Upper Colorado River Basin, Wyoming, United States - RVT153D57 (version 2) ...
GCTCAACATGTCTACATCGACCAGCACCGGCAGCGCCGCGCCGAGCATGGCTGCGACCGCGCCCGTCCATGCCCCGGCAGCGATCACCAGCTGCCGGCAGCTCAGCGCGCCCGCGGCCGTCGCCACCCGGAAGCCGTCCGCCCGCAGCTCGATCGCCTCGACGCTTGCATGGCCAACCACCCGCGCCCCGGCATCTCGGCACGCGCCGATCAGCGCTGGCCCGGCGAGGAGCGGGGTGGAGAAGGCGTCCAGGCCGCAGCACGCCGCCGCCAGCACCCCTCGCCCGAGCCACGAAAAGCGGTCGTGGACCTGGTTGTCCGCCAACAGCTCGACCTCGATGCCGAGACCCCGCTGCACCCCCACCGACTGGCGCAGCAGCGCCAACTCCGCCGTCGTCGTGGCGACGCGCAGGCCGCCCGGCTGCACGAAGCCGACATCGATGCCAAACTCGTCGCGGAAGCTCCCCCAGAGCCGCACCGCCTCGCGCGTGACCTGCAACACCTCCGGCCGCTTGACCTGCACGGACAGTGTTCCGGCGTTGGCGCCCGAGGCGTCGCCCCAGGGGTCGGCCCGATCCAGCACCGCCACCTCGCAGCCGGCAGCCGCGAGGTGGAGCGCGCAGCACAGACCAGAGATCCCGGCCCCCACGATGACGACCTCCGCAGCATTCGGCAGCACGTCGTCGGGCGGCGATGCGCCGGCCGCGCCGGCCGCCGCCTCAGCCGCCGGGGCAACGGTGGCCAAGACTCACTCGGCGGCCCGGCTGTGCCGATCGGCTGCGCCGAGCACGCCGATCTCCTGCAGGAGGCCGGCGAGCCGGCGCCGCCCCTCGTCGTCCATCGGTAAATGAGGCCGCCGCGGCGAGCCCGCTGGCCGCCCGACCAGGTTCATGCACTCCTTGATCACCACGTATGCGCCGTAGCCGCCGATGTAGAATCCCTCGTACAGCCGATCGATCAACGCCTCCAGCGGCCGGGCCTCTGCGAAGCGGCCGGCCGCGAGGTGATCGAAGAAGGTCACCGCGTCGCGCCCGATGATGTTGACGCTCATCGACACGACCCCGACCGCGCCGCGCTGGACCATCGGCAGGAGGTATGGCTCCAGGCCACAGAACACCGCTAGGCGATCGCCGATCGTGCGCATCGTCTCGGCGAGCTGGTAGAGGTCCTTCGAGCTGTCCTTCAACGCGACGACGCGCTCAAACGCGCACAGCCTCTCGATCACGCCGGCGGTCAGGTTGACCTGCGTCCGCCCCGGGTTGTTGTAGACCATCAGCGGCAGCCCGACCGCGGCCACCGCCTCGAAGTGGCCGAGCAGCTCGCGCTCGTTGGGCAGCGCGTAAGGCGGCGCCAGCACCATCGCACCATCATACCGCAGGTCTCTGGCCATTCCCGTGAGGGCCACCGCATCCCGGGTCGCGATCGCGGAGGTCCCCGCGATCAGCCGCGCACGGTCGCCGACCTGCTCACGCGCGAGCTCGAACAGCAGACGCCGCTCGTCGTCGCGCATCGTGTACCACTCGCCGGTGCTGCCGGCGACGATGATACCCGCCACGCCGTCCTCGACGAGCGCGTCCATGAGCGCGCGGAATGTCCCCTCGTCGATCTCGCCCTCGCGCGTGAACGGCGTCGCCGCCACGGCGAACACGCCCCGCCAGTCCGTCCGCATCCCCGCCATCGCCTGTTCCCCGCGAGCCCCCCGCCATTGTGCGTTGACCGCGAGCCGACAATCAATGCCTCATGGTCCGGTCGTTCCCAGCATCCGGAGCGATCGGACGTGAGGCTCGGCCAACAACTCCTCTATCTCTCGCGTGCGGACGTCCTGGCCCTGGCAATCGATCCCGAGGCGGTCCGGGTTGCACTGGAGGCCGTGCTGATCAGCAAGGCCGCGGGCAGCGTGCGCAACGCGCCAAAGCTGAACCTGCTGCCGGGCGATGGCCGCCTGTTCCAGGTGATGATGTCCCTCGCCGACGACCCCCCTTTTGCAGCGGCCAAGGTGGTCGGGCTCGCGTCCGGCAACGATGCGCGCGGCCTGCCGCACGTCTCGGCCCTCATCGTCCTGGCCGATGCCGCAAGCGGCGTGCCCGTGGCGCTGATGGACGCCTCATGGATCACCGCCGCCCGCACCGCGGCCATGACCGCGGTCGCCGCCCGGCGCCTGGCGCGGATCGACGCCGCGAGGATCGGCTTCGTCGCCTGCGGCGTGCAGGCCCGCAGCCACCTCATGGCGCTGTGCGCCCTGTTTCCGCTGCGCGAGGTTCTTGCCTATGGCCACCGGCGCGCGAGCGCCGAGGCCTTCGCCGCCGAAGCCCGCGCGCTCGGCCTGGACGCGGTGGCGGTCGACGACCCGCGCGACGCCGTCGCCGGCCTCGACATCGTCGTCACCAGCGTGCCCGCTGCGCCCGGCTCGGCCCCATTCCTCGATCCCGGCTGGCTCGCGCCCGGCTCGTTCGCGAGCCTCGTCGACCTCGGACGCTCCTGGCTCCGGCCCGACGCCATCGGCCGGATGGAGCTGCGCGCGGTCGACGATCACGCGCAGACCGCGGAGGCCGGCGGCAGGCTTGTCTATCGCGGGCCGTTCGATGCCGACCTGACCGAGCTGGCGAGCGGACACGGGCCGGGCCGGCGCACGTCCGACGAGCGCGCCGTGCTCGTCTCGCAGGGCCTCGCCGCCGCCGACCTCGCCGTCGCCGCTCTCGTCTACGCCCGCGCGCGCGAGCGAAGCCTGGGGCTCGCTCTGCCGCTTTGAGGCGCCGCCTCGGCGCCTTGCTCGCGCGAGATCACCCGCGCGGTAGCGACCACCTCCGGCGCGAGGCGCGCCAAGCAGTCGGTCACCGACCAGCGGGCCGCCGGCACCGCGATGTTGACCGCGGCCACCGGCCGCCCGGAGAAGTCGAACACCGGCGCCGCGATCGAGATGTCGCCGACATAGACCTCCTGGTCTGCGAGCGCGAAGCCCTCGGCCCGCGCCTGCGCGAGGCACCCGAGGATCGCGCCCGGATCCGTCAACGTGTTCGGCGTCAGGGCGACCCGCCGCGAACGCGCCAACAGGTGGCGGGCCTCCTCCTCCGGCAGGAAGGCGAGGATAGCCCGGCCCGGCGCCGTGCAATACATCGGCAGGCGCGTCCCGAGCACCACGTCGACGCTCACCGCATGGCGGCTCGGCACCCGCGCCACATACACCATCTCGGTCCCGTCCGGCTCGGTAAGGTTGACCGTCTCCTCCGAGCGCCGGTTGGCCGCCATCAGGTGGGGCGTCGCCCGCCCGACCAACTCGTCCGCGCGCAGGTACGCGAAGCCCAGCTCCAGCACCTTCGGCGACAGACCGTACTGGCGCGTCCGCGGATCCTGCCGAAGGTAGCCGAGCTCCGCCAGGGTGTGGACGGAGCGCTGCGCCGCGCTCTTGCCCAACCCGGCGGCGGCGGCGATCTCGCCCAGGCTCATCGTCCGGTGCGCCTCGTCGAACACCCGCAGCACTCGCAGGCCCTTGGCCAGCGAGCGCACGAACAGGGGCCGTCGAGAATCGGTCTCGTCCATCGGTCTTCGAGCACGCACCGCACGGCATGCCGGTTGACAACCGGCGGTGCCGGTGATCCAATCTTCGTGCATTTCGATATTCCATATCGCGATACGATGCAAAGCCCGCGAGCGTGGGTGAGGGAGGAGCGTGGCACATCCCATGAGCCCATCCCTGCTCGTGACCGCCGAGGGACCGGTCCGGACGCTGATGCTGAACCGTCCGGCACGCCTCAACGCGCTCGACCGGGAGTTGCGCCAGGCCCTAGTCGCCGCTCTCGGAGAGGCCGCCGCCGATCCCGCGGTCCGGGTCGTGGTCCTCACCGGTGCCGGCGAGCGGGCGTTCTGCGCCGGCCAGGATCTGAACGAGAGCACCGCGCTGGGGGATGCCGATGAGGGTGGCTGGATCGAGACCTGGCGTTGCTTCTTCCTCGCCTTCCTCCAGCACCCGAAGCCCATCGTCGCGGCGATCAACGGCGTCGCCGCGGGCGGCGGCCTCGAGATCGCGATGTTCGCTGACGTCCGCCTCGCGGTGCCGTCGGCGCGCTTGATCATGGCCGAAGTCGATATCGGCCTGCCGACGCTGGTCGGCAGCTACATCCTGGAGAGCCACGTCTTCCACTCGCGCATGGTCGAAATCGTGCTGAGCTGCCGCCCGGTTCCCGCCCTCGAGGCGGCCGAGATCGGCCTCGTCCACCGCATCATCGAGTCGGACCGGTTCGCCGCGGAGGTCAGGGCCCTCGCCCTCGACCTCGCCGCCAAGCCGCCGCGGGCGATGGCCCTGAACATCGAGCGGCTACGCGGCGGCTGGCTGCGCGCGATGGAGCGGGACGGCGTGTTCGAAGCGCTGCTGAGCTATCAGCGCGAGGCCGTGGCCAGCGGCGAGCCGCAGAAGGTCATGGCCGCATTCCTGGCCGAGCGCGGCCGACGTCGGGCGGCGAGCGCCGGCGCATCCTGAGGAGCGACCCCCAGTGCCCCAGAGAATTCTGGTCGACGTGGCCGACGGCATCGCTACCGTCACCCTGAACCGCCCCGAGAAGCTGAACGCCTGGGACACGCCGATGCGTGGCGAGCTGCGCCGCGCGCTGGAAGCGATGGACGGCGACGACCGGGTCCGCGCGATCATCCTCACCGGCGCCGGCGAGCGCGCGTTCAGCGCCGGCCAGGACCTTGCCGAGACGCAGGAGTTCGCGACCGGTCACGCCGGGCGCGAGTGGTTCCTGTCCTGGCGGGACTTCTACGACACGTTCCGCAGGCTGGAGAAGGCGTGCGTCGGGGCCCTGAACGGCGTCGCCGCGGGCTCCGCCTTCCAGGTCGCCATGCTGACCGACGTGCGGGTCGGCCACCCCGGCACGCGGATGGGCCAGCCGGAGATCAACGCCGGCATCCCGAGCGTGCTCGGCCCGATGCTCATGATCGAGCGCATCGGCCTGTCGCGCACGATCGAGCTGACTCTCACCGGCCGGATGATGGACGCCGACGAGTGCCACCGCGTCGGCCTGATCCACTACCTCGTACCCAAGGAAGAACTGACGACCAAGGCACGCGAGGTCGCGGCGCTGCTGGCGTCGAAGCCGCCGATCGCCATGCGCCTGTGCAAGCGCCGCTTCCGCGAGGTCACCCAGCCGGCCTTCGACGAGGCGTTCACCGCCGGGCCGCGCTACCAGGAGGAGGCCTTCGCCTCCGGCGAGCCGCGGGAGGCGATGGCGCGCTTCTTCGCCCAGCGGTCCGCCAAGGGGTCCTCCGCCCGCTGAGTCGGTCGGGCCGCGGCGCATGGATCTGCTGGAGCACGAGGGCAAGCGCCTCTTCGCGCGCCACGGCATCGCGGTGCCGCGCGGCGGTCTCTGGCCGGACCCGCCCGGCGACCTCGGCCCCTGCGTGGTCAAGGCCCAGGTCCGGGTCGGCGGGCGGGGCAAGCGGGGGGGCATCCGGTTTGCCTCGTCGGCAGTCGAGACGCGGGCGGCGGCCGAGGGCTTGCTCGGGTCGGCCCTCGGCGACGCCGCCGTGGGGCGCATCTACGTCGAGGAGCGTCTCGACATCGCTCGCGAGCTGTACCTCGCCGTCATGATCGACCGCGACGCCTGCTGCCACACCCTGCTGGCCTCGCCCGAGGGCGGGGTCGAGGTGCAGGCGGTGGCGCCCGAGCGCGTCCTGCGCTTGCCGGTCGATCCCGTGATGGGACTTCGGCCCTTTATGGTCCGGCGGATCGTCCGCTTCCTCGGCGCCCCGGAGAAGGCCGCGAAGGCGCTCGGCGCGACCGCACAGGCCCTTTACGAGCTCGCTGTGCGCGAGGACGCGACGCTCGCCGAGATCAACCCTCTGGCGCTCACCGCCGATGGGCGCGTGGTCGCGGCCGACGCCAAGGTCAGCCTCGACGACCGCGCCGCCTATCGCCACCCGGACTGGTCCGCGTTCGAGCAGGCCGACCCCGGCACCGAGGTTGAGCGGGCGATCCTGCGCGCCGGCGGGGTGGCGGCGGAGGTTGATCCCGAGGGCGATGTGGTTGGCGTGATCAGCGGCGCCGGGCTGATGATGGCGACCCTCGACGTGATGGTGGCCCACGGCATCCGTGTCCGCTGCGTGATCGACATGGGCGGCACGCCGCTCGGCAGCTCCGAGGGGCTGATCCCGATCTTCCAGGCGGCGGCCGCGATGCGGCCCAGGGTGACGTTCATCAACGCCTACTTCCACACCGCGCTGGCCGACAGCTTCGCCCGTGGCGTCCTCGGTGCGGCCGAGACGGCGCCGCTCTCGGGCCGGCTCATCCTGCGCCTCGTCGGGCGGCGCTCGGAGGAAGGCCGCCGGCTGCTCGCGCCGCTCGGGTTCGCGACCCATGAGGACCTGATGGCAGCCATCCGAGCCGTCGCCGAAGCGGCGCGCGAGACGGCGTAGGATTGCCGCGGGCATGGGCATCCTGCTCAACGCCGATTCCAGGCTCATCATCCAGGGCATCACCGGCCAGGTCGGCCGCAACACCGCGGGGCGCATGAGGGAGGCCGGCACGCCGCTGGTCGGCGGCGTCACCCCCGGACGTAGCGGGCAGACGCTCGACGGCGTGCCGGTGTTCGATTCCTGCAACGAGGCGGTGGCCGAGGTCGGCGCCACGGGCAGCCTTGTGCTGGTGCCGGCGCCCTTCTGCATGGACGCCTGCCTGGAGGCGATCGACGCCGGGCTCGGGCTGGTCTCGGTCTACACCGACAACGTGCCGCTGGCCGACACGATCCGGATCCGCGCCGCCGCCGGCGCGCGCGGGGCCGTCGTGCTCGGCCCTAACTCGGCCGGCACGGTGACGCCGGGCGTGGCCAACCTGTCGGACCTCAACGACAGCTTCCTTTCCCCCGGCACGGTCGGGATCGTCGCGAAGAGCGGCGCCATCACTTACGAGGTCGTCGACATGGTCCGGGCCCAGGGGCGCGGGGTCAGCTCGGTGGTCTGCCTCGGCGGCGACCCGGTGCTGTGCACCGGCTACCGCGAGGTCCTGGAGCACTTCCGCGCCGACCCGGGCACGGAGGCGGTGGTGCTGATCGGCGAGATCGGCGGCGGCCTGGAGCTGCTGGCGATCGACGTGATCGCCGCAATGGGCAAGCCCGTGATCGCCCACGTCCTCGGTCGCCACGCGCCGCCAGGTAAGCGCATGGGCCACGCCGGCGCCCTGGTCGGCCGGGGCGACGGCGCGCGGGCCAAGGCCGCCCGGCTGGGCGAGGCCGGCGCGGTCGTGGTGGAGAACTTCTGGCAGATCGGCGACCGGCTAGCGCGCGCGCTGGGTAACCGGTAAGCTTTGGGCCAACCAAGCGAGGCGGCGGCGCACGCCGCCCGCGACACGCGAGGGAGCTAGCGACATGACGGGGGAGAAGACCACCACTACGGCCGCGATTCGGCCGCTCGACCGCCGTACCGTGCTGAAGGCGACGGGTGCCGCGGCGGTTACCTTCGGCGCGCCGATGATCTGGCGCAGGGCTTCGGCGCAGGACCGCCGGATCGTCATCCGCGACCCGGGCGGCCCCTACGAGAAGGGCTTCGGCGAGGCGTTCTACAAGCCGTTCGCCGAGGCGACCGGGATCGAGGCGGTGGGCGTCGCCGGGCAGCACGAGCCGACCAGCATGATTAAGGGAATGGTCGACACCGGCTCCTACACCTGGGACATGGGCCTCCTCAGCCGCTCGGCCCACAACCAGCTTATCTCCGAGGGCGAGGGCTACCTCGAGGAGCTGGGCATCGACACCCCCGGCCTGAAGGAGGTGCCCGACCGCTTCAAGACGCCCTACTACGCCGGCAACGACGTGTTCGCGGCGATCTTGGCCTACCGCACCGACTCCTTCGAGGGCCGCGAGCCGCCGAAGAACTGGCAGGACGTGTGGGACGTGGCGGGGGTGCCCGGCCGGCGGGCGCTGCGCAAGCATCCCTTCGACACGATGGAGGAGGCTTTGCTCGCCGATGGCGTACCGCCAGATCAGCTCTACCCGCTGGCCCTCGATCGCGCGTTCGCGAGCCTCGACCGGATCAAGGACGATGTTGCCATCTGGTGGGAGGGCGGCGCCCAGACTTCGCAGCTGCTCAAGACCGGCGAGGTCGACATCTGCCCAACCTGGAACGCCCGCGCTCAGGCGGCGATCGACGACGGCGCACCGGTCAAGATCGTCTGGCACAACAACATCTACAGCTCCGAGGGCTGGTGCATAATCAAGGGCACGCCGAAGGCCGACCTCTGCCGCGAGTTCATCAAGTTCGCGACCGACGCCGAGCGGCAGGCAGCCTACACTCCCTATCTCGGCTATGGGCCCACGATCCCGCGAGCCTACGATTTCATCGACCCGGAGCGGGCCAAGATCCTTCCGACCTACCCGGAGAACTTAGAGAGCGGGGTCGACGTCGACGAGGAGTATTGGGGCGAGCACAAGGACCAGGTGACCGAGCGGTTCAACGCCTGGCTGCTCGGGTAGCGCAGGTTGCGGATGGCTTTTCGGAGTTGCCTCGATCCTTGCTGTTGTCATGGCCGGGCATGACGACACAGCAGCGCGAGGGCTGTCCGCCGCCCGCTTGAGCGGCGCAGCGACGATTCCTTGGGGGACGGTCGGCCGCAGGTCGGGCCGCGCCGCCGCTTTCTCCGCCCGAGGCCGGACGTGAGCACGGCCGCCGGCACCCCGCCCAAGCTGACCATCCGCGATCTGCGGAAGACCTACGGCCCGGTGGTCGCGCTGGAGGGCGCGAGCCTGGAGCTGCGGGAGGGCGAGTTTCTGACGCTGCTCGGCCCGTCCGGGTCGGGTAAGACCACCATGCTGATGATCATCGCCGGCCTGACCCAGCCCGATTCGGGCGAGGTCTGGATCGACCGCCGGCTCGCAACCTACACGCCGAGCCACCGGCGCGACATCGGCATGGTGTTCCAGAACTACGCGCTGTTTCCGCACCTGACCGTGTACGAGAACATCGCGTTCCCTCTCCGCATGCGGAAGGTCTCCGAGGCGACCATCGAGAAGGAGGTGCGGCGCGTTCTCGATCTGATCCAGCTCCCCGACGTCGGCCCGCGCCTGCCGCGGGCGCTCTCGGGCGGCCAGCAGCAGCGCATCGCGCTCGCCCGCTGCATCGTCTACCGGCCCTCGATCGTGCTGATGGACGAGCCGCTGGGCGCGCTCGACAAGAAGCTGCGCGACCAGATGAAGCTGGAGATCAAGCATCTCCACACCGAGCTCGGCATCACCGTCCTCTATGTCACCCACGACCAGGAGGAGGCGATGATCATGTCGGACCGGGTCTGCCTGATGAACGACGCGCGCATCGAGCAGCTCGGCACGCCGGACGAGCTGTACTTCCGGCCACGCACCGTGTTCGCCGCCGACTTCCTCGGCGAGTCGAACATCCTGGCTGCTACGGTGGTGGGCGTGGAGGGGGCGTGGGCGACGCTGCGCGCGGATGCCGCCGACGGGGTGACGGTTCGTGCGCCCGCGGAGCCGGGGCTCGCGGCCGGCGAGCGGGTCAGGTTCATGGTCCGGCCAGAGAACGTGGCGCTGCTCGGGCCGGGCGAGTCCGCCGACAACGAGACGGCGGCGGCGCTCGAGGAGGCGATCCTGGTGGGCGGTGTGACCAAGCACTACGCCCGACTGCCGGACGGGACGACGCTCTCGGCGACCAGCCTGACCGGCGGCCCGCTCGGCGCGGTGGAGCGCGGTGCCGCCGTGCGGCTCGGCTGGACACGAGAGCGCACCGTCATCCTCCGCGAGAACGGGCCGGCGCATCAGTGAGCGCGACGTCGGACGCTCTCGGCCGCGAGGCTGCGGTCCACCGGCGCCGCCCGCCCTGGCTGCTGGCGTGGCCGATCTTCCCGGTGCTGATCTTCCTCGGCCTGGTGTTCCTCTACCCGGTTGCCCAGCTCCTTTGGCTGAGCGTCGTCGACCGGGCCGGCGATCTAACCGGGACCCACTACCTCCGGCTGTTCGCGTCGCCGGTCTACGTCAAGGTACTGCAGAACACCTTCGAGATCGCCGGCTGGACCACCGTGCTGTGCATCGTCGGCGGCTATCCGGTGGCCTACCTGCTCGCCACGACCTCGGAGAACCGGCGCAACAACCTGATCCTTTGGGTCCTGCTGCCGTTCTGGACCAGCTTCCTGGTCCGCACCTTCGCCTGGATCGTGCTGCTGGGGCGGAACGGCGCCGTCAACGACATGCTGGAGGCGCTCGGCGTCACCGACGCCCCGCTGGAGCTGATCTACAACATGACCGGCGTCATGGTCGGCATGACCCATGCCCTGATGCCGCTCGGCATCCTGACCATGCTCTCGGTCATGCAGTCGATCGACGCCAGTCTGCCCAAGGCGGCCTCGACGCTCGGCGCGCGCGGCGGCCAAGCGTTCTGGCGGATCTACTTTCCGCTCTCGCTGCCTGGCGTGGCGGCGGCGGGCCTGCTGGTGTTCATCACCGCACTCGGCTTCTTCATCACGCCCGCCCTGCTCGGCAGCCCACGCGAGACGATGATCACGCAGATCATCATCCAGCAGGTCCAGGAGTTGCTGAACTGGCCGTTCGCCGGCGCGATCTCGATGCTGTTGCTCGTCTCGGCGATCGCGGTGTTCTACCTCTACGACCGGGCACTCGGCATGTCGACCCTGGCCGGCGGCGCGCCGGTGAGCCAACGTGGCGGCGTCGGCGGAGCGAACCCGATCGGCCAGGCCGGCGCGTGGCTCGGCGGCCGTCTGATCGCCGGGCTCGGCGCGGCGAGCGACCTCGTCGCGGAGCAGTGGGAGCGCCTGTTCCCATCGCGGCCCGACCGGCGCCCGCGCGGCTCCTCGCGCACCCTGCTCTGGGCGGTCGTGCTGGCGGTGATCGCGTTCCTCGCGCTGCCGAGCTTCTTCATCGCGCCGGTGTCGTTCACCACCGACGCCTTCATCGAGTGGCCGCCGACGTTCTTCACGTGGCGCTGGTACGAGACCTTCATCGCATCGCCGACCTGGACGGCGGCGATCGTGCGCTCGCTCGGGGTCGGCGCGGTGACGGCGGCGCTGGCGCTCGTCATCGGCGCGCCGGCGGCGTTTGTCCTGGCCCGCCAGCGGATCGCCGGACGGACCGCGGCGATGGCCTTCATCCTGTCCCCGCTGATCATCCCGCGCATGATCATTGCCGTCGCGCTGTTCTACCTGTACGCCCGGATCGGGCTGGTCGGCACTTCGCTCGGCCTCGTGCTCGGCCACACGGTGCTGGCCGTGCCATACGTAGTCGTGACCGTCATGGCGGTGCTCAAGAACTACGACGAGCGGCTCGATCAGGCGGCTGGCAGCCTCGGCGCGAACCGGGCGCGGACGCTCCGGCACATCACCTTCCCCCTCATCCGACCCGGCCTGATCGCCGCGTTCCTGTTCGCCTTCATCACCTCGTTCGACGAGCTGACCATCGCGCTGTTCGTGAGCGGCGGGCTCGCCACGACGCTACCGAAGCAGATGTGGGACGACGCTCTGCTCAAGGTCAGCCCGACGCTGGCCGCAGTCTCGACGGTGCTGCTGGTGTTCGTCACGGCGATGATTCTGCTAGCCGAATACTTCCGCCGCCGTACCGCGGCGCCGACGTCGCGATGAGGCCCCCGATCAGCCCCTCCAGGGTCACGGTGATCGGCGCCGGCATCGTCGGCACGGTCGCCGCGAGCTACCTGCTGCGCGACGGCCACAAGGTCACAGTGATCGACCGCGTGCCGCCGGGCGAGGGCTGCTCGTTCGGCAATGCCGGCTGCATCAGCCCGGGGTCCATGGCGCCACTCGCCGGGCCGGGGGTACTGTGGCAGGTGCCCGGCTGGCTGCGCGACCCGCTCGGGCCGCTCGCGCTGCGTTGGGCTTACCTGCCGCGCGCGTTACCGTGGCTGCTGCGTTTCGCGCGCGCCGGGAGGCCGAAGCAGGTGGAGCGGGATTCGGCCGCGCTGCGTGCACTGCACCGCGACGCCTTCGAGAACTACGCGCCGCTCCTGAAGGCTGCCGGCGCCGAGAACCTGGTCCGCCGCCACGGGCAGCTCTACGTCTACTCGACCGCGCAGGCGTTCCGGCGCGACGCCGCCGATCGGGCGCGCCGGCGCGCCCTCGGGATCGCGATCGAGGAGCTCGAGCGGAGCCAGATCCGCCAGATCGAGCCGGCGCTGGCGCCGATCTTCGCGCGCGCCGTCCACCTGCCCGAGCACGGCCACACCCTCGACCCGTGGCGGCTCGTGCAGCGACTCGCCGAGGGCTTCCAGCGGGACGGCGGCACGGTGCTGCGGCGGGAGGTGCGCGACGTCGAGGTCGGGCCGAACGGACCGAGGCGGCTGTCGACCGACCAGGACGACATCGAGGTCGAGACGCTGGTGATCGCGGCCGGTGCATGGTCCGGGCGGCTCGCGGCGAGGTTCGGCGATCGGGTCCCCTTGGAGAGCCACCGCGGCTACCACGTGACCGTCAGTGAGCCCGGCGTCGCGCCGCGCATGCCGGTGATGTGGGCCGAGCGCAAGTTCATGATGACCCCGATGCAGCCCGGGCTGCGCTTCGCCGGCACGGTGGAGTTCGCCGGGCTGGAGGCGCCGCCGGATTATCGCCGGGCGCGAGTGCTCCTGAAGCAGGGCAAGGAGGTGTTCCCGGACCTGAACGCCGGGAGCGTGAGCGAGTGGATGGGGCACCGGCCCTGCCTGCCCGACTCGCTGCCGGTGATCGGGCGCTCGCCCGGGTTCGACAGCGTATTGTACGCCTTCGGCCACGGCCACACGGGCCTGAGCGGCGCGCCGACCACCGGCCGCGCGGTCGCCGACCTCGTTGCCGGGCGGACGCCTCCGCTCGACCTCACGCCCTACCGGGTCGATCGGTTCTAGCGAGGGCCGCCACCTTGAGCCGGGCGCCGCGGGTCTCGCGGCGGATGACGTAGACGGCGGTGGCGACGATTACCACGCCGCCGGCCCAGGTCCACAGGTCCGGCACCTCGCCGAACGCGATGGCGCCGAAGAGGACGGCCATGAGCAACTGGGAGAAGTCGTATGGCGCCAGCTCGGACGCCTCGGAGACGCGGAACGCCAGGGTCAGGCAGACGTGGCCGAGCGTGCTCAGGCTGCTCAGCCCGAGCATCAGCAGGATCTGGTGGAGGTTCGGCGTCTCCCAGACGAGCAGCATCGGGATCAGGGTGCAGGGCACGGTGAACAGCGCGATCGAGGCGACAATGGTCGAGACCGGCTCGGTCTGGGCGAGGCGGCGCGCGCTGATCCGCGAGCTGGCGATGGCGACCGCGCTGGCCAGCGCCAGCATCGCGCCGGTGCTGATGTCCTGCAAGCCGGGCCGGAGGATGATGAGCGCCCCGACCATGCCCACGGCGATGGCCGACCACCGCCGAAGGCCGACTTTCTCGCGCAGCACCGCGACTGCCAGCACGGTGGCGAACAGCGGCGCCGTGAAGCCGAGCGCGACCACGTCGGCCACCGGGATCAGCGCGACGGCGCTGAACCAGGCGAGCATCGCGAAGACCTCGCAAACGCCGCGGGCCGTGTACAGACCGAAGCGGCGGCGCGGCAGCAGCGTGACGCGCCAGGGCACAACCCAGAACAGCAGCCACAGGAAGCCGAACAGCGAGCGGAAGAAGGCCAGCTCGAGCGGGTGCAGCTCGGCCGACAGGTACCGGACGCCGACGCCCGTGCCGGCCCAGAGCGCGCCCGCGGTCGCGTACCACAGCGCGCCACGAACCGGCGCGGACAGGTCCCGGACCTTCGGTAGCAATCGGTCGATGGAAGAGTGATTCAAGGCAGCCTCGACCGCATCGGCCGGACGGCGCCGGGCGCGCCAGTGTGCGCTTGATCGTCGTGTCAGCGGCACCACGCGTCAACCGGAAAGCGCCGGCCCGCCCGCGCGAGGATTTTCGAGGAGGAGCCCCGATGGCCCTGCATTTCTCCCGTGACGAGCTGGCCGGGCGGGTCGCCCGCGCGCGGCGCGCCGTTGCTGCCGAGGAACTCGACGCGGTGCTGCTGTTCGCCCAGGAGAGCCTGTATTACCTGACGGGCTACGACACCAATGGCTACGTGTTCTTCCAGTGCGCGGTGCTGACAGCCGACGAGACGCCGATTACGCTCCTGACCCGCCGCCCGGACCTGCTGAGCGCCAAGCTGACCTCGACCATCGAGGACGTCCGCATCTGGTACGACAGCCCGGACGCCCAGCCGGCGCTCGAGCTCAAGGCCATCCTCGAGGAGAAGGGTCTGCGGGGCGCGCGGGTCGGGATCGAGCTGAATACCCATGGGTTGACCGGCGCCAGCTATGAGGCAGTGCGGCGCGCGCTCGACGGCTGGTGCGCGCTGACCGACGCGTCCCTGGTCGTCCGCCGCCTCCGCCTGGTGAAGTCGCCGGCCGAGCTGGCCTACGTCCGCCGCGCCGCGGACCTTGCCGACGCCGCGCTCGCGGCGATGATCGAGGCCGCGCGGCCCGGCGCGTTCGAGGGCGACATCGCCGCCGCGGGCCAGAACGCCATCTACCGCGGCGGCGGCGACGTGCCGCCCTCTGGCCCGGTGCTGGCATCAGGCGAGCGGGCCCTGCTGGTGCGGAACTCAACGGGCGCCACCCATCTCGGCGCGGACGACCAGCTCACGCTCGAGTTCTGCGGCAGCTATCGCCGCTACTGCGCCTGCCTCATGCGCACCATCGTGGTCGGTCGCGCCAAGCCCAAGCAGCGCCACATGTTCGACGTCACTAGGGAGGCGCTGGTCGCGATGACCGAGGCCGCGCGACCCGGCCGCCCGCTCGGCGAGATCGACGACGCCCACCGACGGGTCTATGACGCCGCCGGCTTCGGCCACGCGCGCATGGCCGCCTGCGGCTACAACCTGGGGGCGACCTACCGCCCGTCGTGGATGGACGTGCCGCCGATGCTCTACTCCGGCAACACCACGCCGGCCGAGCCCGGCATGGTCCTGTTCATGCACGCGATCCTGGCCGACGCTGATGCCATGCTCGCCATGTCGCTCGGGCATACCGTGGTCGTCACCGGGACCGGCGCCGAGATCCTGAGCCGCCATCCCCTCGACCACGTGGTGCGGTCGTGACCCGCTTGGACGCTGTCACGGCTCTGCTCCGGCCGCGCTCGATCGCCGTGGTCGGCGCCAGCGAGCGAGCGGATTCGTTCGGCCGCCGCCTGCTGGACTCGCTGGCCGAGTGGCGTCACGCTGGCGCCGTGTACCCGGTCAACCCGCGCTACGCCGAGATCGCCGGGAGGCCCTGCTACCCCCGGATCGCCGACCTGCCGTGCGTCGTCGACTGCGTCCTGATGGCGGTCGCCGACGAGCGGCTGGAGGCCGCCTTCCAGGAGGCGGCCGCCGCCGGGGCGCGCACCGCGGTGGTCTTCGGCCGCGGTTACGAGCCCTCGCCCGCCGCCGGGCGTCCGCCGCTGACCAGGCGCCTGGGCGCCATCGCGCGCGCCGCCGGCATGGCGGTGTGCGGCGGCAACTGCATGGGCTTTATGAACTTCGTCGATCGCCTCAAAGTGTGCGCCTACACGCCGGCGCTGCCCGACCGCTGCGGCGCCGTCGGCTTCGTGTCGCACAGCGGGTCGAGCTGGACCGGGCTGATCGCCAGCCAGCGTCAGCTGTTCTTCAACTACGCGATCTCGGCGGGCCAGGAGATCGCCACAACGGCCGCGGACTACCTCGCCTTCCTCGCCATCCAGCGTGAGACGCGGGCGATCGCGCTGGTGCTGGAGACCGTGCGCGACCCCGGGCGGTTCGTGGACGCCCTCGCCCTCGCCGGAAAGCGCGGCGTGCCGGTGGTCGCGCTCAAGCTCGGCCGCACCGAGCGCGGCGCCCGGTTCACCCTCGCCCACACCGACGCCCTCGCCGGCTCCGATGCCACGTTCGACGCGCTCTGCGAGCGGTACAACGTGTGCCAGGTCGAGACCCTGGACGAGCTCGCCGATACGCTGGAGCTGCTGGCCTCCGATCGGCGTCCGTCCGCAGACGGCCTCGCCGTCGTGACCGACTCCGGCGGCGAGCGGCAGATGATCGTCGACCTCGCCGCCGACGCGGGCGCGCGGCTTGCCGACCTCGGGCCGACGACGCGCGAGTGCCTCGAGGCCATGCTCGACCCCGGCTTCACGCCGGACAACCCGCTCGACGCATGGGGCGACGGGCGCTATGTCTTCAAGGAGTGTCTCCAGATCCTCGCCGACGATCCGGCGGTCGGCGTGGTGGCGATGGCGTCCAACATGGTGGCCGGCCGCCCCTACCTCCACGCCACCACGAGCGCGATCGAGGCCGCGTACCTGGCCACGGCCAAGCCGGTGGTCGCCTTCGGCAACCTGCACAGCACGATCTGCCGCGACGAGGCGGCGCGGCTGCGCGGTCTCGGCATCCCGGTGCTCATGGGCACGGCCACGGCGCTCCGGGCGATCGGTCACTTCCTCGACCACCAGCACCGCCGCAGCATCCCCTGCGAGCGCGAGCCCGCTCCCGCCGACGCGACCGCCGTCGCCCGCTGGCGGCAGCGCCTTGCCGCGGGGCCGCTGTCGGCGCTCGAGGGTCTGCGCCTGTTCGCCGACTTCGGCGGTCCCGTCGTCGCCAGCCTTCTTGCCGGGAGCGAGGTCGAGGCGGTCGCTGCCGCGGAGCGGATCGGCTTCCCGGTCGTCCTCAAGACCGCCGCCCCCGAAATCGCGCACAAGACCGACGCCGGCGGCGTCGCCCTGGACCTCGCCGGGCCACCGGCAGTGACTGAAGCGTATCGCCGCATCGCCGCTCGCTTCGGTCCGGCGGTCGAGCTTCAGGCGCGGGTTCCACCCGGCCCCGAGCTGCTGCTCGGCATGGTCAACGACCTCCAGTTCGGCCCGACCGTCACTGTCGCGCTCGGCGGCGTCCTGGTCGAGCTGTTCCAGGACAGGGCGACCTTCCTGCCCCCGGTCACGGCCGAGGCGGCGCTCGCCCACCTCCGCCGGCTGAAAGGCTTCCCGCTTCTCACCGGCTACCGCGGCGCGACCCCCGTCGACCTGCCCGCGCTCGCCGCCGCGATCGAGCGCTTCAGCGTGCTCGCCGCCGCGATCGGCTCGCTGCTGGCCGCGTTTGAGATCAACCCGCTGATCGCCGGCCCCGCCGGCGCCGTCGCGGTCGACGCGCTGGCCGTCCCCCTCACCCCACTAACGGACGAGCTCGGATGACGACCTACGAGACGATCATCAGCCGCAAGGAAGACCGCATTGGCTTCATCGCCTTCAACCGCCCACGAGCGCTGAACGCGCTGAACGCCACCCTGCTGGCCGAGACCACCCGCGCGCTCGCCGCGCACGCCGGCGATGAGGAGGTGGGCGCGATCGTGGTCCACGGCGAGGGGCGCGCCTTCTCGGCCGGGTTCGACCTGAAGGAGTCGGCCGCGCGCGGCACAAGCGGCGCCCTGGCGTGGCGCGAGGTGCTGGAGCACGACTTCGACTTCATCGTCCAGTTCTGGGACTGCCCGAAGCCGACCATCGCTGCCGTCCACGGCTACTGCCTGGCAGGGGCCTTCGAGCTTATGCTGGCCTGCGACATCACCGTCGCCGCCGAGGGTACGCTGTTCGGCGAGCCGGAGGTGCGCTTCGGCTCGGGCATCATCGCCATGCTGCTCCCTTGGATTACCGGCCCCAAGCAGGCCAAGGAGCTGCTGCTGACCGGCAACGACAAGGTGCCGGCCGAGCGCGCCCTCGCGATGGGGATCGTCAACCGCGTCGTGCCTGCGCAGGATCTGATGGCGACCGCGACCGCCATCGCCGCCGACATCATCGCCGCGGCGCCGCTCTCAGTGCAGCTCACCAAGCGTGCGATCAACCGCACCTACGAAATCATGGGCCTGCGGCAGGCCCTGCTCGCCGGGCTGGAGACCGACATCCTGCTGGAAGCATCGGAGGGGCCGGAGCGGGCCGAGTTTAACCGCATCCGTCACGATCAGGGCCTCCAGGCTGCGATTGCGTGGCGCGACGCCCGCTTCGGCCGCCCGCACAAGCCCTGAAGAACGAGAACAGGGAGGCGAGATCATGTCTATCGACAAGAACACGCTGTTGAAATGGATCGAGACGGACCGCGATCTGCTGGTCCGGTTCCTGCGCGAGTTCGTGCAGGTGAAGTCGCCCAACCCGCCGGGCGACACCCGCGAGGCCGCGGCGTTCGTGCGCCGCTTCCTCGAAGCCGAGGACCTGGCCTACCGCGTCATCGCACCGAACGAGGCGATGCCGAACATCGTAGCCTCCTTCGACGGCGGCGCGCCGGGCCGCCACCTCGTGCTCAACGGCCACATCGACGTGTTCGCCGTCGAGGACGAGTCGCGCTGGACCCACGGCGCGTGGTCCGGTGCGCTGGCCGATGGCCGCATCTACGGCCGCGGCGTCGCCGACATGAAAGCCGGCACCACCGCCTCGGTCTTCACCTACCGCTATCTGCACCGTATCCGTGACGAGCTCAAAGGGCGCCTGACCCTGACCGCCGTCTCTGATGAGGAGACCTTCGGCCCCTGGGGCGCGCGCCACCTGGTCGAGCACCACCCGGAGGTCCACGGCGACTGCTGCCTGAGCGGCGAGCCGAGCAGCCCGCACACCCTGCGGTTCGGCGAGAAGGGCCTGCTCTGGCTCGGCTTCACGATAACCACGCGCGGCTCCCACGGCGCCTACCCGCACGCCAGCGAGAGCGCGTCCAAGATCGCCGCGCGGCTCATTCCTCACCTGGAGTCGCTGACGGACCTCCCCGTGGACGCGCCATCCGAGGTCTCGGCGGCGCTGAGCGCGGCGCGGGCGGAGCTGGACCTCGCCCAAGGTGAGGGCGCGGCCGACATCGTGCCCAAGGTCACCGTCAACATCGGCCGCGTGCAGGCCGGCATCAAAGTCAACATGACGCCCAGCCGTGCCGCGCTGGAAGTCGACGTGCGGCTGCCGGTCGGCGTGACGCGCGAGCAGGTCCTTGCAGCGATCGAGGAGATCCTGGCCGGCTACCCGCAGGTCACGGTGCGCGAGCTCAACCACAACGCGCCGAGCTGGTGCGATCCCGACGGGCCGATGGTTCGCATTCTCAAGTCCAACGTGCGCGAGCTGCGCGGCTTCGAGCCGAAGGGCGTCGTCAGCCTCGGCGCCACCGACACCCGGCTCTGGCGCTATATCGACGTGCCCGCCTACGTCTATGGGCCGGCGCCGATCAGCATGGGCTCGGTGGACGAGTACGTGGAGGTGGACGAGTTCCTGCATGTCGTCCGTACGCACGTCCTCTCCGCCTTCGACTACCTGACCGCGGCGGCATGAGCGCGGGGGGTTACTTTGTCGGCGCTGACACCGGCGGCACC
>Ga0299914_10000853_pt1 | contig 19265 bp, 13 predicted proteins | sample RVTome_10_FD_201361 | JGI IMG/M metagenome (GOLD analysis project Ga0299914, IMG submission 201361) | Soil microbial communities from uranium-contaminated site in the Upper Colorado River Basin, Wyoming, United States - RVT153D57 (version 2) ...
GGCGAGCAGCGCGTACGCGCGCACCGTGTCGCGCACGTCGGAGATGTCGCGCAGCGCGTCGAGGTTGCCGGTCCGGATCACGGGCTCCATCTCGCCCGCCTCGATGAGCGCGATCTGTCTCGCGAAGCTCGCGGCGGCGAACGACGGCCCCTGCCGCGGTCCCACGTGATTGAAGGATCGCGTGACGATGACCTGCTGTCCTTCGGCGGCGGCCTGCACCGCGAGCTGTTCCTGCGCGAGCTTGCTGACGGCGTAGGGGCTCTGGGGCCCGACCGGCGCCTCCTCGCTCAGGGGCTCGGTGGCGGGCTTGTAGACCGCGGCGGATCCGGGCACCAGGATGCGCGCGCCGAGGCCGAGGCGGCGGTCCGCCTCGAGGACGTGATGGGTGCCGATGACGTTGGTTTCGAGCGTCGGTGCGATCGCGCTCCACGATTCGCCGACATGCGGCAGTCCGGCGCAGTGAAAGATCGTGCGCGGACGCAGCGAGGCGAGCTCGCGCTCGACGGCCGCCCGGTCGAGGACGTCCACGAGCGTCGCCGAAGCCGGCCGCGTGCCGGGCGGTACCGCGCGTCCCCGGCCGCTCCACGCGAACACGATTTCGCCGGAGGCGCGCAGCAGGTCGATCAGGTGGCTGCCCGCGAAGCCATTGCCGCCGGTGACCAGGATTGGGCGTCCCACGCTCACCCGGGTTCCGCCCCGTAACGCGACCGATGGTACGCGCGGTAGGCCGGATCGCCGTCCTTGATCGGCCGCCACCACCACTCGTTCTGGCGGTACCACTCGACCGTGCCGCGCAACCCATCCTCGAACACGACGGCCGGGCTCCATCCGAGCGTCCGGATCTTCGACGTGTCGAGGCAATACCGCCGGTCGTGGCCGATGCGGTCCGCGACCGGCTCGATGAGTGCCTCGGGCCGGCCCGCGAGGCGGAGGATCTCGCGCGTCAGGTCGATGTTGGGGACCTCGTTGCCGCCGCCGATGTTGTAGACCTCCCCGTTTCCGCCCCGCGCGATCAGCAGGTCCAGCGCGCGGCAGTGGTCCGACACGTGCAGCCAGTCGCGCCTGTGGCGCCCGTCTCCGTACAGCGGCAGCTTCAGCCCGTCGAGCGCGTTGGTGACGAACAGCGGGATGACCTTCTCGGGGAACTGGTACGGCCCGTAGTTGTTCGAGGGGCGGGCGATCACGACCGGCACGCCGAAGCTCGCGAAATAGCTGTAGGCCAGCCGGTCCGCTCCGGCCTTGCTGGCGGAGTAGGGGTTTCGCGGGCGCAGCTCGTCGCCTTCCCGGCTCGCGCCGGTCTCGACGCTGCCGTAGACCTCGTCGGTCGAGACGTGCACGAAGCGCTCGAGGGCGTCCGCGCGCCGCGCCGCATCGAGCATCACGTAGGTGCCGACCACGTCGGTCTGGATGAACGCATCGGCGCTCATGAGAGACCGGTCGACGTGCGTCTCCGCCGCGAAGTGCACGACGATGGCGGAGCGCTTCACGAGGGGGGCGATCGCGCGATCGTCGCAGACGTCGGCGCGCACGAACTGGTGCCGCGGGTGATCGATCAGATCGTGCAGCGTCTCAATCCGCCCTGCGTACGTCAGCTTGTCGACGGTCGTCACGCGCCAGTCGGGATGCGCCTGCAGCGCGTAGCGGATGAAGTTGCTGCCGATGAACCCGGCACCGCCGGTGACGAGCACCTCGGTCATGCGACGGCTCTCCAGTGTGGGGAAGGCGGCGGATCCACCCGGTCAATAGCGCCGCTCGGCCCCGCCGAGCGCGCCGAAGAAGTTGCCGAACGATCCGATGCCGGCGAGGGTCACGGAGAAGTTGATGCGGCGGTCCTCGCTGATCGGCGCCAGCGTCACGCCCCCGAAATCGCGCGTCTGGTAGTCGAACGCGAACCCGCAGCACTGCGCATTGTAATACAGCGTCATCCGCTGCTGCAGGAACACGCCGTCGCGCACGTCGTAGCTGAACGAGTGGCTGCCGCCCCACCGGTTGCGCATGAACCGCAGCTGCGTGCTCGCGTTCAGGTAGTGATCGAGGAAATCGGGATCGTCGTAGCCCGGCAGCCCCTCGATGAACCGCCGCTGGCTCCACCCCGCCGTGGCCTGGAGCCAGTCCGACCACACGATGGATCCGTCCGCGGCCATGTACCGGAACGCCTTGAAGTCGGCGTCGAACTCCGCCGTGTAGTTGGCCACGATCCGGTCGGTCGGCCAGGCGCGCACGTTGATCGAGAGCGGCGAGAAGTTGCTCGCCGCCCCGCCCAGCCCGGTCCGGTACCGCCGATCCACCTGCGCCGCGCGCGCATCGGTGTAGTACGTCTGCCCGATTGAGGCGTTGAGGACCTCGCGCGAGGTCCCGCCCCCGGGCGGCTTCCGGTACAGCCGGTTCGTGATGCCGTAGTTCAGCCGGGTCGTGCTGCCGAAGACCGTGTCCACCGAGTCCAGGCGCACGATGCGGTCGCGGTTCTCGATGGCGGAGACGCGATCGATCGTGAAGAACGGCTCGATCGAGTGCTTCAGCTTTTCCGCGTAGCGGTTCCCCTCGAATGTCCAGATGCGGTTGAACACCGGGCCCGTGATCTGCGTTTCGACGTCGTAGTAGTTGCGGGTGATGGAGTCGGGGATCTGCGCGCCGGTCTCGTCCCGGCTCTCGCTCCAGTACGTGCTGCGGAACCCCGCCGAGGTGTTGACGGTCAGGAACGGCCACCGCGTGAACGGAATACGGACCCGCGGCAGCACGTCGAGCCGGTTGAGCCCCTGATCCACGACCTGCTCCGCCGTGCGCCGCTCGACGACGAGCTGGTTGTAGTCGGCCGAGACGCGGAAGTAGACGGGGGAGCCCAGCAGCGGCCGCTCGGACCTGGCGACCTGGATGCGCGGCGCGCTGCCGCGGAGGTCCGAGCTGTCCGCGTTCCGGAAGTACTCGGAGCGGTCGAAGGTTCCGGTCACGGAGTACTGGCTCCATGTGCCCGTCACCGACGCGGTGAGCACGCGCTGCCGCCGCGTCGCCTCGTACAGGTTCTGGTGGTAGGTCTGCTGGACCGTGATGTCGGAGAAGTAATCGGCCCGCGCACGCGCCCGCAGGTTCGATCCGAGGCGCTGGCTCATGGAGCCCCGGATCTCGTGGCTCCGGCGCGCAGGCGTCGACGTGACCGTGCCATCGGCATCCGTGTACTCGGCCCCCTCCTCGCGGAGGAAATAGGTCTTCAGAATGCCGTCGGAGCCCCGGCCTCGGGTGTAGCGGTACTCGCCCCCGTAGCCCTGGCCGGTCTTCGAGAACCAGTCGTGCATGAACGTCGCGTCCTGGCTGCGGTTGATCGCCCAGAAGAACGCGTTGCTGATGCCCTGCCCCCGCAGCGTCGACGTGCCGTACGACGGCAGCAGGAAGCCGGTCGCTCGATCGTCCTCCTGTACCGGGTAGTACATGAGAGGCACGTAGAGCACCGGAATGTTCTTCACCTTGAGGAAGGAGTTCCGCAGGATCGCGTAGTCGTCCAGGGTCACGGTCACCGACGACGAGGTCAGCTCCCAGCGCGGAACCGGCTGCACGCACGTGCTGAAGCCGCCTTTGGTGATGCGGTACTTCTTCGGACCCAGCTTCTCGATCGTCTCGCCGTAGAAATAGACCTCCGGCTCCTGCGTGCCGAACATCGCCCGGTCGCTCTCCGCCTCCTCGCCCGGGATGGGGCCGTCCACGCCCGGAACGCGGTTGGGCTGCGGGGGAGGGGACGCCCCGTCCGGTCCGCCGCGGACGCTCGCGTTGCCCGACGCGTTGTAGAACGTCCCGGTCCGCGTCTTTGTGTTGAACTCGGCGCGGTCGGCAGCGATGCGGCTCGTGCCGCTCGTGAACACGACGTTTCCCGTGGCGATCAGGTGATCTTCGTCGGGCCTGAGCTCGACGGTGTCGGCGAAGAAGGACTCCTGCCCGCAGTGAATCTCCACCTGTCCGATGAGCAGGCTCCGCTCCGGCGTGCGGTCCGCCTTCTCGTATTTCGCCGTCTGGCAGCGGCCCAGCTCCTGGGCGAACGCCGGCGCCCCGGCGCCCAGCATCAGGGTGCAGACGGAGAGCGTGCGGGCGAACGCGCGCATGGACACGGCGGGTGGCAGTGACCGGATGCCGATCAAGGCAGGCAGGCCCCGGCAGGATATCACGTGGTCGTCACCTGTTCTCAATCAGCGCCAGCACGGCGCCGGCCAGATAGAGCGAGCCGCCCACCGCAATCGCCGGGGACTCGGACCACGCCCGTTCGAGCGCGCGCTCGACGGCGGGCTCGCCGACAGCGCTGACGCCGGCGTCACGCGCGGCGGCCAGCAGCGCGTCGACCGGTGCGGCGCGGTCGCTGCCCGGCACGCGCGTGAGAATCAGCGGCCGGCTCGCGGACGCGAGCGCGGCGATCATCCCTCGCAGGTCCTTGTCCTGCATCGCACCGAAGACGAGCGGGAGACCGCCGGGATGCTCGATGGCGAGGTATCGCGCAAACGCCCGCGCGCCGTCGGGATTGTGGGCGCCGTCGATGAGCACGGTCCGGCCGTCCGGCAGCCGGCGGAGATCGAGGCGGCCGGGCCACCGGGCGCGCTCGAGGCCGCTGCGAATCGCGTCCGGCGGAATGGCCTCACCCTTCAACCGGACCGTCTCGAGCAGCCGGGCGGCCACGACCGCGTTGCCGGCCTGATGATCACCGCGCAGCGCCAGGCACAGCTCCCCGTAGTCATGGGACGGGGTCCTCAGGCGGACGGTCGTCCGGCCGCCACGGCTGGAGACGTCGATCAGGGTGCCTGCGAAGGCGTCGATGACAGGCGCGTGCTGCCGCCGGCACGTCTCCAGCACGACGGCGCGCGCCTCAGGAGGCAGCGGCCCGATCACCATCGGAACTCCCGGCTTCGCGATCCCCGCCTTCTCGCCGGCGATAGCCGCGAGCGTCGACCCGAGATGGCGCTCGTGATCGTACGCGATCGAGGCAATCGCCGAGCCGATGGGAACGACGACGTTGGTGGCGTCGAACCGTCCGCCGAGTCCGACCTCCAGGACCGCGGCGTCCACGCGCGCTCGCGCGAACAGCAGCAGCGCCGCGGCCGTCGTGACCTCGAAATAGGTCGGATGGGCGCCGGTCGTCTCCCGCTGCCGCAGGTCCTCCGCGACCGCGCGAATCTCGTCGAGGGCGGCATCGAGCCGATCCGGGGGGATCGGCGCGCCGCCGATGTGGAACCGCTCCTCGAGCGCGATCAGGTGGGGCGACGTGTAGCGCCCGATCCGGTATCCGGCGGCGCGCAGCGCCTCGTCCGCAAAGGCGGCGGTCGAGCCCTTGCCGTTGGTTCCGCCGATCAGCAGCGAGGGAAACGCCCGTTCGGGATGGCCGAGCGCAGCACACAGGGCGGAAATCGTGGCGAGGCCGAGCTTGATGCCGAACTGTTCGAGGCTGGCGAGGTACTCGCGCGGCCCGGACGCGCGCCGGGGCGGGATCAAGGGGCCCGAAGCGGCTCGGCGAGCGCCTCGGCGGGCGGCGCCGCTGGCTGCGACTCGGCGGCGAACGCCAGGGCCCGCGCGATCGTCGGCTTGAGCTCGCGCCGGTCGACGACCATGTCGAGCATGCCGTGCTCGAGCAGGAACTCACTGCGCTGGAACCCTTCCGGCAGCTTCTGCCGGATGGTCTGCTCGATGACCCGCGGTCCGGCGAACCCGATGAGGGCCTTCGGCTCCGCGATGTTGAGGTCGCCGAGCATCGCGAAGCTCGCGGTGACGCCGCCCGTCGTGGGGTCCGTGAGCACGGAGATGTAAGGCAGGCGGGCCCGATCGAGACGGGCGAGGGCCGCGCTGATCTTCGCCATCTGCATGAGGGAGAGTGCGCCTTCCATCATGCGGGCCCCGCCCGAGCACGAAACGATGACGAGCGGCAGCCTCTGGTCGAGCGCCCGTTCGATGCCGCGCGTGATCTTCTCGCCGACGACCACACCCATGCTGCCGCCGATGAACGCGTACTCCATGGCGGCGACCACGGTCGAGCGCTCCTCGATGCGCCCGGTCGCGACGATCACGGCATCCGGAACGCCCGTGCTCTCGCGCGTCGTCCTCAGCCGCTCCGCATAGGGCTTCGTGTCGACGAACGACAGCGGGTCCGTGGAGGCGAGGCCGGCGTCGTGCTCGATCCACTCCCCCTCATCGAAGAGCTGGCGGAGGCGGTCCACGGCGTTGACCCGGAAGTGGTACCCGCACTTGGGGCAGACGTGCAGATTGGCCGCGAGATCCTTGTTGTAGAGCGCCTGCGTGCACGAGGGGCACTTGACCCAGAGCCCCTCCGGGATCTTGCTGCCTTTCTCCGTCGAGGACTCGAGTGGCTTCCGGTTCTTCTTGAACCATGCCATAGCAGGCGAGCTTAGAGCCTCGATCGCCAGAAATCAAGGAATGGCCGCGCCGGAGGACCGAGGCTCAGCCGGCCCGCGGCACGTAGTACCGCGTCCCCGAGCCCATCGTCTCGATCTGATGCAGCAGGTCGTCCATGGCGGCCTCGCTCGGCTCCGGCATCAGGTGCGACGTTTCGACGACCAGCAGCGGCGTGCTCGTGTAGTGGAAGAAGAAGTGGTGATAGGCCTCGTTGAGCTCCTGCAGGTAGGCGGCGTCCGGAACCACCGAGTCCCCGTCTCCTTCCTTCATGCGATCGCGGAGCCGCCCGGTCAGCACGTCGGTCGGCGCCTGCAGGTAGATGACCAGGTCAGGAGGGACCACGTCGCGCGCGAGCAGGTCGTAGAGGCGCTGATAGATGAACAGCTCGTTGTCGTCCAGGTTCAGAAACGCGTAGATGCGATCCTTGTCGAAGATGTGGTCGCTGATCGTCAGCTGGGCGAACAGGTCGCTCTGCCGCAGCGCCAGCTGCTGGCGGTGACGGCTGAGCAGGAAGAACAGCTGCGCCTGGAGCGCCGAGCCGGGGCGCTCGGCGTAGAAATCGGGAAGGAAGGGGTTGTCGAGCTCCTCGAGCACCAGCGCCGCATCGAGTCTGGTGGCCAGACGCTCGGCCAGCGCGCTCGTGCCGACACCGGTCGGTCCCTCGAGAGCGATGTGACGGAAGGTCACGGCGGCGCGAGTATAACTGACGGGCGGCGAGCCCCGGCACAGGCCGCGTGCTATGATGCCAGCCTTCGCTGGAACGCTCCCTGCGCTCGCTGGCTACGGCTGGCGAGCCAGCGAGTGGTGAGCGCACCTCGCGAAGGCTGTCCACCGCGGCCGCTAACGAAGCGAGCGACTGGCGAAGGTGGATCCTGATCCGGCGCTTTCCCCATCCGGACCATGACGGCATCCGTCTCCATCTTGACTCGACTGTGATCGCCGCGATCAGAACTGCCGTTCTCGTCATCACGCTCGCCGCCTCGTCTGCCGCCTGCGCGAGCCGCTCGGCGCCGCCCGAGCCTGTGCCGGAGCTCAGCGACAAGCTGACGTGGATCCTCCGGCTCGAGGATCGGCGGGTGCTGCGCGATCCCGCTCCGGCACCCGCGCCCTCCGGCGATCGCGTCGGCGCGGCCACCCCCGATCTCGTGCGTCTGCTCGCGGACTCCGACGCGGTCGTGCGCCGACGCGCCGCGCTCGCCATCGGGCGGACCGGTGTGCGCGCGGGCGTGACGCCGCTCATCGCTGTGCTGGAGGACGCGGACCCGAAGATGCGCCAGACCGCCGCGTTCGCGCTGGGGCTGCTCGGCGACCCGCGCGCCGAAGCGCCGGTGGCTTCCCTCCTCGAGGATCCCGATCACGGCGTGCGCGGCGCGGCGGCAGAGGCGCTCGGGCTGATGGGCGCATCCGCGCGGGCCGATGCCATCGGCGCCCTGGTGGCGGAGTACGTCGGCGCGGGGCTGCTGGCCGCGATCGCACCCGACGATCTCACGTTCCCCATGTCCGCCGAGATCGAAGCCTGCCGCCTGGGTCTCTACGCCCTGGCGCGCCTCAAGGCGTACGAGCCGCTGGCCGCGGCCGTGCTGGACGCCAGGGGTGAACCGGCCGTCGAGTGGTGGCCCATCGCGTACGCGCTGCGGCGCGTCGAGGATCCCCGGGCGGCGCCTGCCCTGCGGCGGCTGCTCGCGAGCTCCGGCGCCTACACGAAGGCATTCGCCGCCCGCGGACTCGGCGTGGTCAAGGCCGCCGCCGCCGTGCCGGATCTGCTGCCGATTGCCTCCGACGTGGCGCGCCAGCCGGGGCCTGGCGTCGAGGCGATCCGCTCGCTCGGTGCGATGGGCGATCGATCGGCCGCGCCTGTCCTCCGCCAGGTGCTCGCGATTCCCGGTCTCGACCCCGGCATCCGCGCCGAGGCGGTGATCGCGCTCGGGGCCGTCGGCGTTCCCGACGAGGACGGCGAGTTCCTGCTCGACCTCGTCGCCGACCCGTCGCCCATCGTCCGCGCCGCCGCCCGCCGCGCGCTCGCCGCCGTCGATCCGCAGCGGCTGCTGCTGGCGCTCTCCGGCGTCGATGAGGACACGCACTGGAGCGTCCGCGCCGCCACGGCCGACGCGCTCGCCTCGATTCAGCCGGATCTGGCCGTTCCGCTGCTGATGGACCGCCTCGACGACACCGATCAGCGGGTCGTCCCCGCCGTGCTCGCGGCCTTGGTGCGCGCGAAGGCGCCGGACGCCGCGGCCATCGCCCTTCAGAGGCTGGACGCCGACGATGTGATGGTGCGCGCCGCGGCGGCGGAGGCGCTGGGAGAACTGTGCCCTGCCGGGGTGGAGGAGCCGCTGGGCGCGGCATTCGAGTTCGCCGCGCGGGACGCGTCCTACGCGGCGCGCGACGCGATCCTCTCCGCGGCGGCCGCCTGCGACCCGGAGACGGCGGCGGCACTGGCCAGGACCGCCGTGGCCGACCGTGACTGGGCGGTTCGCCGGCGTGCCGCCTCGATCCTGGAGAAGCTGGCGCCCGACATCGATGCTGAGGCCGCCATCCGTCCGGCGCCGACGGTCTGGACGGCCGCCGACTACGCCGCGCCCGGCGTCGTGAGACCGCCGTACTCGACCCAGGCGTACTTCGAGACGGATCACGGGACGTTCCAGGTAGAGTTCGCCATGGTGGAGGCGCCGCTGACCGTGCACCACTTCGTGGCGCTCGCGCGCAAGGGGTACTTCGACGGGCTGAGCGTGCACCGCGTGGTGCCCAACTTCGTCGTGCAGGACGGGGATCCGCGGGGCGACGGGAGCGGCGGTCCCGGCTTCACGATTCGCGACGAGCTGAGCCGGCGGCCCTATCTGCGCGGCACGGTCGGCATGGCGCTGGCCGGTCCCGACACGGGCGGCAGCCAGTACTTCATCACCCACGCGCCGCAGCCGCACCTGGACGGCCGCTACACCGTGTTCGGACGGGTCGTATCGGGGATGGAAGTCGTGGATCGCCTGCGGCAGTGGGACGTGATCCGCCGCGTGTGGGTGTGGGACGGCAACCGGTAGGCGGAAAAAAAGGGGGCGACAGAACACGCCCCCATTTCATCGACGGGTGAGGCGCGGTTACCGCTTCTTCGCAGCCTTCTTCTTCCCGCCCTTGGCTTTCTTGGCCATGTTGTAATCCCCCCTTTCGTGGCGCAGGGTGTGCGAACGAGCCACCCGCCCCAACGCGCGAACGCTGCCGCCTGGCACGCTGCTCGGCTGTTGTCGGGGGCTTTCGCTTCGGGGCGTCTCCCGGTCGGGGAGACCAGCAAAACTTGAGGTGAAGAATGGGGGTGTTCAGCGATTGAACACCCCCGCGAGGCTACCGCTTCTTCGCGGCCTTCTTCTTGGCAGCCTTCTTCGCTTTCTTCGCCATTTCTCCTCCTGGAGTGGTGGCTGCTCAGGCTTGCCCACCGTGTACGAGTCGTTACAACGGGTGGTCTGAGCGGTCCACCCTCATACAAGATGTAGATTATGGATGAGAATTTTCACGTGTCAAGCACAAAGATCGTGAAAAGTCAAAATCCCGCGGCGTCGCCGGCAACCACGAGAGCGTCGCGATTGTCAACTTCACGCGCGTCTACACCTCGTGCGGTGTTTTCGGCGCGCCGGCGCGTGAACTGTAGCGTCGCGTCGTGCGAAGCGGGTGAGGTGCGCACGCAACCGGGCGAGCGCGCGATCAGATCGCGCTGGTCCGGAGGCGCTGCTTCGCGGTGTGGCGCTCGAGCGCGAGCGCGATGAGGCGATCGAGCAGGGCGGGGTACTCGAGCCCGCTCGCGTTCCACAGCTTCGCGAACATGCTGATGGTGGTGAAGCCGGGGATGGTGTTGATCTCGTTCACGTAGAGGCGGCCGGTCCCGCGCTCCACGAGGAAGTCCACCCGGGCCATTCCGGCCCCGTCGATCGCGCGGAAGGCCTCGATCGCCAGGCGCCGGACCTCGGTGTGCTGTCCGTCGGTGAGCGGCGCCGGGATGAGCGGCTCCGCGCCGGCGTCGAGGTACTTCGCCTCGTAGTCGTAGAACTCCCGCGTCGGGACGATCTCGCCCGCGACCGACGCCTGCGGATCCTCGTTGCCGAGGACCGCGCACTCGATCTCGCGCGCGTCGCGGACGGCCTGTTCGACGACGACCTTGCGGTCGTACGCGAAGGCGAGGTCGATGGCGTCGGCGAGGGACGCCGGCGTCTTCGCCTTGGAGATGCCGACGCTGGAGCCGAGATTGGCGGGCTTGACGAACATCGGATACCCGAGCGCCTCGCCGAGCGTGGCCGTGGTCGCGTCGCGGCTCCCATCCCATGCGCCCCTGAGCAGCACCCGGTACGGCGCGAGCGGGAGTCCGCGGTCGGCGAACAGCACCTTCATCACGGCCTTGTCCATGCCGGCCGCGGAGGCGAGGACGCCGGCGCCGACATACGGGACGTTCGCCAGCTCGAAGAGCCCCTGGACGGTACCGTCCTCTCCGTACGGCCCGTGCAGCACCGGGAACACGACGTCGAGCCCCAGGCTCATCACGCGCGCGTTCTCTCCGGCTTCAGGTGCGGGCCCCCGCGCGACCGTCATCAGGGGTTCGCTGCTGGGATAGGGGAGCATGTGCGCCGGCCGGCCGGATCGGATGGAGGTCGCCGCGTGGAGACGCGCGTGCTCGATGACCTCGGCGGCCGAGAGCGTCGCGGGCGGCCGGTCGGCGAGCGTCCACCGGCCGTCCTTCTCGATGCGGATGGCGATGGGCTCGTAGCGGTTCCGGTCGAGGTGCTTGAAGATGGCGGCGGCCGAGGTCACGGAGACCTCGTGCTCGCCCGATCGCCCGCCGTAGATGACGCCTACACGCAGCTTCTTCACGACGGACATCCTTCGGCCGCACCGCGCCGTGGTCGCGGGCGGAGCCCCGGGCTGCGCCGCCAACGGGTCGGCCGCTCCGGGGACGCGAGCGTGCCGCGGGGCGGGGGCGTGCGGGCCGTGCGTCTAATATACCTTCACGTGTGCCGCCTCCTGCGCCCATGACGTTCGGCTTCGAGGTGCTTCGCACCGATGCGCGGGCGCGCCGGGGCGTGCTGACCACGCCGCACGGGCGCGTGCAGACGCCGGCCTTCATGCCGGTGGGCACGCAAGGCACCGTGAAGGCGCTGACACACCGGCAGCTCCAGGAGGCCGGCGCCGAGATCGTGCTGGCCAACACCTACCACCTGGCGATGCGGCCGGGCGATGCGCTGATCGCGCGGCGTGGGGGCCTCCACCGCTTCGGCGGCTGGAACGGGCCGCTGCTCACCGACAGCGGCGGCTACCAGGTGTTCAGCCTCGCGGATCGGCGGCGGGTCGAGGAGCACGGCGTCGAGTTCCGTTCCCATCTCGACGGCGCGCTCCACACGCTGACGCCGGAGTCGGCGGTGGACATCCAGGCGCGCCTCGGGTCCGACATCGCGATGGTGCTGGACGAGTGCCTCCCCTATCCGGCAGACCACGATCAGGCGCGGGTGTCGGTGGACCTCACCGCGCGCTGGGCCCGCCGCGCCCGCGATCGTTTCGTGACGGTTCGCGATCGGCGGGCCGATGGTCCGCCGGTCTGCGCCGCCACCCCCGGTCAGGCCCAGTTCGGCATCGTTCAGGGTGGCGTGTTCGCCGATCTCCGGCGGGCCAGCGTCGAGGCCACGCTGGCAATCGGCTTCGAGGGCTACGCGATCGGCGGCCTGAGCGTGGGCGAGCCGGCCGAGCTGATGTACGAGGTCGTCGAGGCCACGGCGCCGCTCCTGCCGCCGGAGCAGCCGCGATACCTGATGGGCGTCGGGACGCCTGCGGACCTCGTGGAGGCGGTCGCCAGGGGCATCGACCTGTTCGACTGCGTCCTCCCGACCCGGAACGCGCGCAACGGCCAGCTGTTCACGCGGACGGGCCGCCTGAACATCAAGAACGCGGCGTTCGCCGAGGACGATCGGCCGCCGGACGAGGCCTGCGGCTGCTACACGTGCCGCACGCATTCGCGTGCGTACCTGCGCCATCTCTTCGTGGCCGGCGAGATCACGGCGGCGGTCCTCAACTCCCTGCACAATATCCAGTTCTACCTTGACACTCTGCGGGGAATCAGGGACGCTATTGAATTCGGTCGCTTCGAGAGGTTCAGACAGACGGTCCGTCAGGTCTGGTCGCACCCGCTGAGCTCATGAGTTCCGTCGACTGGTTTGCGATCCGCGTCGTGGCCTTCACCGCGCCGCCGGAATCGGGCGTCAGCCCCTGGGTGCAGCTCGTCCCGTTCGCGCTCATCCTGACGATCTTCTATCTGATCATCCTGCTGCCGATGCGCCGGCGGCAGAAGAAGGTTCAGGAGTTCCTCGCGGCCCTGAAGGTCGGGGACCGCGTCATCACGTCGGGCGGTCTCTTCGGCTCGATCACGCGGCTGGGCGACAAGTCCATCCAGCTGCAGGTCGCCGACAAGGTGCGGGTCGAGGTGTCCCGCGCCGCGATCATCGGTTATCAGGGCCAGGAACCGGTCGTTCCCGAAGGTCAGCCCCGCTGAGGCGCCCCGGCGTCCTCCACAGCCATGATGAAGAACCTGCGCTGGAAGTTCGCGACGATCGTCGCGGTGCTCGCGCTGAGCGCCTGGGTCGTCTATCCGATCGACGAGTCCCTGCGTCTCGGCCTCGACCTGAAGGGCGGCGTCCACCTGGTGCTCCGGGTCAACACCAACGATGCGCTCAGGGCCGAGACCGAGACGGCCATGGAGCGGATGCGGTCCGAGCTGGCGAAGGCGGGCGCGACGGGCGTGAACGCCGAACTGCTGGGCGTGGACGGGTTCGAGCTGACGGGCGTCGCCCCGGAGCACGCCGCGCTCGTCCGGCAGCTCGGCGCCGACATCGAGGGCACGTACAACCGCGAGTCGGGCGCCGGCGGCACGCACCGGTTCACGATGAAGGCCAACGTGCGGTACCAGCTCGCCGACGAGACCGTCCGCCAGGCCCTGCGCACGATCGAGAACCGCGTCAACGCGCTGGGCGTCGCCGAACCGGTCGTGGCGCGCCACGGCGGCGTCGATCAGGTGCTCGTGCAGCTGCCGGGCGTGGCCGACGTCTCGCGCGCGAAGGAGATCATGGGCTCGCCGGCGCTGCTCGAGCTCAAGCTCGTGGAAGCGGGGCCCCTCGGATCGCGTGAGGACCTGCTCGCCCCCCACGGCGGCCAGGAGCCGCCCGGCCAGCAGGTGGTCTCGGGCGTCGGCGACGGGACGGCGGGGGTGAGCTACTACCTGGTGCAGCGCACCCCGGTGATCACGGGCCGCGACCTCCGGAATGCCCGCCCGACGCTGGACGAGTACAACCAGCCCGCGGTGAGCTTCTCCCTCAAGCCCGACGGCGCGGCGAAGTTCGGCAACGCCACGGGACAGAACGTCGGCCGCGCGCTGGCCATCATCCTCGACGGCCGCGTCGTGTCGGCGCCCCGCATCGAGAGCCGCATCACCGACGAGGGGCGCATCTCGGGCAGCTTCACGCAGCAGGAAGCGCAGGATCTCGTGCTGACGCTCCGGTCCGGCGCGCTGCCCGCCTCGCTCACGTACCTGGAGGAGCGCACGGTCGGCCCCAGCCTCGGGGCGGACTCGATTCGCGCCGGCATCACCGCGTCGCTCATCGGCCTCGGCGTGGTCACCGTGTTCATGCTGGTGTTCTACCGGTTCTCGGGGATCAACGCCATCATCGCGATGGGCATGAACCTGCTGATCCTCCTCGCGCTGATGGCGTACTTCGGCGCGACGATGACGCTGCCGGGCATCGCCGGGTTCATCCTGACGATTGGCATCGGCGTCGACTCCAATGTCCTGATCTTCGAGCGTATCAAGGAAGAGCTGGCCAACCAGAAGGGGGTCCGGGCGGCGGTGGCGAACGGGTTCGATCGCGTCTTCCTGACCATTCTCGACACCCACGTCGCCTCCCTGATCGCGGCGGCCTTTCTGTTCCAGTTCGGCACGGGCCCGATCCGTGGCTTCGCGACGACGCTCACGATCGGACTGCTGGCCAATGTCTTCACCGCCGTGTTCGTCTCCCGGGCGCTCTTCGAGGCCGTGCTCGCCGGCCGCCAGACCGCCCGCCTGAGCATCTGACGCCGACCGAGGCACGACAGACCCATGCGGATTTTCGCGAACAGCCGTTACGACTTCATCCGGTGGCGCTGGTATGCGGCCGCGCTCTCGCTCATCGTTCTGGCCGCGGGCGCGATCACCGTCGCGACGCGCGGGCTCCCGCTGGGGATCGACTTCACGGGCGGCACCATCGTGGTCCTGCGGTTCGAGCAGCCGGTCACCGAGGACGACGTGCGTACGGCGCTCACGGCACTGGCCGGCGACAAGGTCGTGCAGCGCTACGGCGAGGACGACAACGAGATCCTGATCCGGCTGCCGCAGATCGGCCAGGAGGAGGGCGCCGCCCTCGAGGAGGGCGGCCGGCGGGCAATCGAGCTCGTCGAGCAGGCGGATCTCGGCAAGTTCGAGGTCCGCAGCGTCGAGAGCGTCGGGCCGGTCATCGGCGCGGACCTGCAGCGGAAGGGGATCTACGCGACGCTCGCGTCCCTGCTCGGCATCATGATCTACATTGCGCTGAGGTTCCGGTTCACCTTCGCCGTCGGCGCGATCGTCGCCACGCTGCACGACGTCGCGATCGTGATCACGTTCCTCGCCTTCACCGGCTACGAGCTGTCGCTGAACGTCGTCGCCGCCATCCTCACGATCACCGGCTACTCCGTCAACGACACCATCGTCGTCTTCGATCGGGTGCGCGAGAACCTGCGGACGATGCGGCGGGAGTCGCTCTACGACGTCATCAATCTCAGCGTCAACCACGTCCTCGGGCGGACCATCATCACCTCGGGGACGACGCTGCTGGCCGTGCTGAGCCTCTACGTGTTCGGGGGGGAGGTCCTCAAGGGCTTCGCCTTTGCCATGATCGTGGGTGTCATCGCCGGCACGTATTCGACCATCTATGTCGCCTCCGCGATTGCCATCGCGCTGAGCGGGCGGCGTCCCGCGGTGCGCACCGCCGCCGGCGCGCCGCCGGAGCCCGCCGAGCGGCGGGCCCGGAAGCCCGGCCGCAACGTTCGCGTGTCCTGAGTCGTGCGCTACGTGGAGGCGGCGCTCCTGGGGGTCGTGCAGGGCCTCACCGAGTTCCTGCCGATTTCGAGCTCAGCGCATCTGATCCTGGCGCGCACGCTGTTCGGCTGGGACGCCGGGCAGTTCGGGCTCGCGTTCGACGTCGCCTGCCACGTCGGCACGCTGCTGGCCATCATCGTCTATTTCCGGGTCGATCTGATGCGGATGGTCGCGGCCGCGCCCGCGGTGTTCTCGTTCTCGTCCCGCCCGGACCCGGCAGCCAGGATGGCGCGGCTCATCGTGATCGGAACCACCCCCATCGTCATCGTCGGGCTGGCGCTCCGGCCGTTCGAGGACACGCTGCGGACGCCAGCCGTGGCGGCGGCCATGCTGTTTGCGGGCGGGATCGTGCTGCTCGTCGCCGATCGCGTCGCGCGCTGCGAGCGGACGGCCGACTCGCTCCGGGGCGGTGAGGCATTCGCGCTCGGATGGGCGCAGTCGGCGGCGCTGGTGCCCGGCGTGTCGCGGTCGGGCGGGACGATCATGCTGGGCCTGTTCCTCGGGCTGCGTCGCGACGCGGCGGCACGGTTCGGGTTCCTGCTGGGCGTGCCCGCGATCACCGCCGCCGCGGTGTACGAGGCGCTGCACCTGCGCGGCGCGGCCTTCGATGCCGAGACGGCGCGCCTCTTCGCCGTCGGCATGGCGGTCTCGGCGCTCGTCGGGTACCTGACGATCGCGTTCTTCCTGCGATACCTGGCGGTCCACTCGCTGGCCGTGTTCGCGTGGTACCGCGTGGCGGCCGCGGTGCTCGCGGCCATCTGGCTCGCCGCCTGAGGCGCCCATGCTGCAATGGCTCCGACGGCGCTTCGTGGCCGGCCTGATCGTGACGGTGCCGCTCGTCATCAGCGTCGCGGCGCTGGTCTGGATCTTCAGCATCATCGACGGGTTCGCCGCGCCGATGTTCTCGGAACGCCTGGGTGTGCGCATTCCGGGACTCGGCATCCTGGTCACCGCGCTGCTGGTGCTCTTCGTCGGGATCGTCGCCACCAACGTGGTCGGCCGGCGCGTCCTGCAGGCGACGGAGTACTGGCTGCTCCAGATTCCCCTCTTCAAGACGGTCTACGCCCCCGTCAAGCAGCTCGTGGCGGCGTTCTCGCCGGACAATCAGTACGGGTTCAAGCGCGTCGTGCTGGTGGAGGATCCGGCCCGCGGGTTCGTGCTCGGGTTCCTGACGCGCGAGTTCACGCTGGAGCGGGCGGGCCGCGTGCAGACGCTGGCGGCGGTCTACGTGCCGACGAACCACTTGTATCTGGGTGATGTCGTCGTCTACCCTGCCGAGCGCGTCACCTATCCCGACCTGTCGGTCGAGGATGGCATCCGGATCTTCCTGACGGGGGGCATGGCGGTGCCGCCCCAGGTCCGCACGCGCACCGGCGCCGGCTCCGGCTCGCAACTCCCGGGCTGACGGACGCTCGCATATAATCGGCGGTTCGTGGAACGGCGGTCGACGCCTCCGGCGGCGCGATCGCGCGGCCGGCTGGCGCCGGCCGGTCCGACAGAGAGGTCACATGCGTTCGAATGTCCTGCATTACGCGGGGTTCGCGCTGATCGCGCGGGTCCTTGTCATCGCGCTGGCGGGGGCCGCGGCGCTGCCGGCGGCGCTCGCCGCGCAGCCGGCCGGCCAGCACGAGGCGGAGGCGCCGCATCGAGGCGGCGGCGAGGCCAACCTGGTGCTGCCCGACCTCGGGCAGGTGTCCTTCATGGGCGTGGACGGGCGCACGCTCCTCATGGGCGGCATCCTGATCACGCTCGCCGGCATGGCGTTCGGGTTCGTGATCTACCGCCAGCTTCGCAACCTGCCGGTGCACCGGGCGATGCTGGAGGTCTCGGAGCTGATCTACGAGACGTGCAAGACGTACCTGCAGACGCAGGGCAAGTTCCTCATGATCCTGGAGGCGTTCATCGCCGTCATCATCGTGCTGTACTTCGGGTTCCTCCAGGGATTCGAGCCGCTCCGCGTCGCGATCATCCTCGTCTTCAGCATCATCGGCATCCTCGGCAGCTACGCGGTGGCGTGGTTCGGCATCCGGGTCAACACGTTCGCGAACTCGCGGACGGCGTTCGCGAGCCTCAGCGGCCGGCCGTTCCCCTGCCACGACATCCCCCTGAAGGCCGGCATGAGCATCGGCATGATGCTGATCAGCGTCGAGCTGTTCATCATGCTCTGCATCCTGCTCTTCATCCCGGGCAGCTACGCCGGGGCCTGTTTCATCGGCTTCGCCATCGGCGAGTCGCTCGGCGCGGCAGCGCTGCGGATTGCCGGCGGCATCTTCACCAAGATCGCGGACATCGGCGCCGATCTCATGAAGATCGTCTTCGGCATCAAGGAGGACGATGCGCGCAATCCGGGCGTGATCGCGGACTGCACCGGCGACAACGCCGGCGACTCCGTGGGGCCGACGGCCGACGGCTTCGAGACCTATGGCGTCACCGGGGTCGCGCTCATCACGTTCATCGTGCTGGCCGTGCCGGACGCGGTCGTCCAGGTGCAGCTGCTCGTCTGGATCTTCGTCATGCGCATCGTGATGATCCTGGCGAGCGGCGGCTCCTACCTGCTCAACCACGCGCTGGCGCGCAGCCGCTACGAGCGCGCCGAGACGATGAACTTCGAGGCGCCGCTAACGCAGCTCGTGTGGATGACCTCGCTGGTGTCGATCGCCCTGACGTACCTGACCTCCTGGCTGATCATCCCCGAGATCGCCGGCGACCCGTCGCTCTGGTGGAAGCTGGCGACCGTGATCACCTGCGGCACGCTGGCGGGAGCGGTCATCCCCGAGGTGGTGAAGATCTTCACGTCGACCGATTGCCGGCACGTCCAGGAGATCGTGGCATCGTCGCGCGAAGGCGGCGCCTCGCTGAACATCCTGTCGGGGCTCGTCGCGGGGAACTTCAGCGCGTACTGGCTCGGCGGCAGCATTCTGGCGCTGATGGCCGTGGCGTTCGGCGTCAGCACGCTCGGCCTGAGCACGATCATGCTCGCGCCGGCGATCTTCGCTTTCGGGCTGGTGGCGTTCGGCTTCCTCGGCATGGGTCCCGTCACCATTGCCGTCGACTCGTACGGACCGGTCACCGACAACGCGCAGTCGATCTACGAGCTGTCGACGATCGAGCAGATGCCCGGCATCGAGCAGGACATCCGGCGCGACTACGGGTTCGACCCACGGTTCGACGTGGCGAAGCACAACCTGGAGGACAACGACGGCGCCGGGAACACCTTCAAGGCGACCGCCAAGCCGGTGCTGATCGGCACGGCCGTCGTCGGCGCGACGACCATGATCTTCTCGATCATCGTGCTGCTGACCAACGGGCTGACGGAGAACCTCTCGAACCTGTCCATCCTGCACCCGCCGTTCCTGTTCGGGCTCATTCTCGGCGGGACGACCATCTACTGGTTCACCGGCGCGTCGATTCAGGCCGTGACCACCGGCGCCTACCGGGCCGTCGAGTTCATCAAGAAGAACATCCGCCTCGAGGGGGTGACGAAGGCCTCGGTCGCCGACAGCAAGCGGGTCGTCGAGATCTGCACGCAGTACGCGCAGAAGGGCATGTTCAACATCTTCCTCGCGGTGTTCTTCGCGACGCTGGCGTTCGCCTTCATGGAGCCGTTCCTCTTCATCGGCTACCTCATCTCGATCGCGCTCTTCGGGCTGTTCCAGGCCATCTTCATGGCCAATGGCGGCGGCGCGTGGGACAACGCCAAGAAGGTGGTGGAGGTCGATCTGAAGGAGAAGGGGACCGCGCTGCACGCCGCGACGGT
>Ga0299914_10000854_pt1 | contig 19256 bp, 20 predicted proteins | sample RVTome_10_FD_201361 | JGI IMG/M metagenome (GOLD analysis project Ga0299914, IMG submission 201361) | Soil microbial communities from uranium-contaminated site in the Upper Colorado River Basin, Wyoming, United States - RVT153D57 (version 2) ...
TCGACGAGGGCGAAGTCGCCGTGCCGCCACATACCGGGGAAGGTCGACCAGTAGGTCTCGAGGTAGCGCTGATCGTCTTTCCACACTCCGCGCGTCATCGACGGCCACGGCTGGCGGCAGACCAGCTCACCCACCTGGCCTCGCACGGAACGGGCCGCATCGTCGACGACGTCGACGTCCATGCCGAGCGACGGGCCGCCGAGCGAGCAGCTGCGGATCTCCTCGACCGGGTACGGGGCCAGGAACGAACCACCGACCTCGGTGCCGCCGGAGAAGTTGATGATCGGCACCCGGTTGCCGAACACATCCCGGGCCAGCCATTCGTACGAGTCCGGGTCCCATGGCTCACCGGTCGACCCGACGACGTGGACGGAGGACAGGTCTCGCGACGTCGCCGCGTCGCCGGCGCGCAGGGCACGCACCAGCGTCGGGGAGACCCCGAGCATCGTGACACGGTGGCGCTCGACGAGCCGCCACAGCCGGTCGGTGCCGGGCACGTCGGGTGAGCCTTCGTAGAGCAGCAGCGCCGCGCCGTTGGCGTGGGCGCCGAAGATCGCCAACGGGCCCATGATCCAGCCCATGTCGGTGATCCAGCAGAACACCCCGCCGCGCTTGACGTCGAAGGAGTAGGCGACCTCGCTGGCCACCTTGACCAGGAACCCGGCGTGGGTGTGCACGGCGCCCTTGGGTTTGCCGCTGGTTCCGGAGGTGTAGGCGAGCAGCAGGGTCTCGCTCGCGGCCATCTCGGCGGCACCGGGCCCGCTCCGCGGGGACGTCGCGAGGTCCGCCCAGCGGTGTTCGCGCGAACCCGACACGACCGGATCTGCCAGGTTCCCGACGACCACCACGTGCTCGACCGTCGAGCAGCACGTGAGCGCCTCGTCGAGCAGTGGCTTCATCGACACCTCACGGCGACGGCGGACCGTGCCATCGGCCACGATCACGGCCTTGGCTCCCGCGTCCTGGATCCTGGCGGCGATCGCGGCGGGCGCGAAGCCGGAGAACAGCGGGACCAGCACGGCACCGAGCCGCGCCACCGCGTAACAGGCGACGACCGCCTCCGGGATCATCGGCAGGTACAGCGCGACCGCGTCGCCCTTGCCGATCCCGAGCTCGGCAAGGCCCGCGCTGATCCGCTCGACCTGCTCGGCGAGTTGGGCGAAGGTCAGCACGGTGGCTGTGCCGTCCTCGGCCTCGTGAACCACCGCAGGCGAGTCGGCGACGGCGGGGTCGTCGCGCCAGCGCAGCAGGCTGGCGTCGACGATGTTCAGCGTGCCGCCGACGAACCACTCCGGGTGCTCGATTCCCCGCGAGGTGTCGAGCACCTCAGAATACGGCTGGCGAAACGGCAGGCCGAGATCGCGCACGACGGCGTCCCAATACCACGCGACGTCGTCGACGGCTCGCTTGCGCAGCTCCGCCAGCGAACCGATGCCGTGACTGCGCGCCAGCCAGGTGACGTTCGCGTTGTCGACGTAGTCCTCGGTCGGGGTCCAGGTGTAAGTCACGAGAGCACTCCTCAACGAGGCATGCCGAGTATCCGCTCGGCGACGATGTTGCGCTGGATGTACGTTGACCCGCCTGCGATCGCGGTGCCCCGCGCCTGATAGGCCAGCCGGAGCCAGCGCGCGGCCGCGTTCTCCGTGTCAGCCGGGTCGAACTGGGCACCCATCGGCTCCAGTTCGAGGCGGAAGTCGGAGAGGTCCTCGACCAATGGACAGAAGTACAGCTTGCCAATGGAGGTGACCGGGCCCGGTGCCTTGCCGCTCGCGGCGCGGGTGACGACCCGCTGCCCGATGAGGTAGTGGACCAGCGCGCGGCCGTAGAGGTCGGCGACTCGCTGACGGATCAACGGATCCGCTCCGAGCGGGTTCCCCGCCGCGTCGCGCATCTTGCCCACGTCGGCGACGATGTCGTCGACCGCCCGCCTGGTGTTGACGCGGCCGGTGGCCAGCGCGACGCGCTCGTAGGACAATGTGGCCATCGCGACCTTCCAACCACCGTCGGGCTCGCCGAGCACCGCGTCGTCGGGCAGGAAGACGTCGTCGAAGAAAACCTCGTTGAACTCGGCCTCGCCCAGCATGTGACGCAGGGGCCGGGTGGTGATCCCTGGGCTGTCCATCGGCACAAGGAAGTAGGTGATGCCCTTGTGCCGGGGGCCGCCACCGGTCCGGGCGAGCATCATCCCGTTGGTCGCGAGGTGAGCCCGGCTGGTCCAGATTTTCTGGCCGTTGATCCGCCACCCGCCGTCGACCTTCGTCGCTGTGGTGCGCAGCGACGCCAGGTCCGACCCGGACTCCGGTTCGGAGAACAGCTGGCACCAGATCTCGTCGCCGGTGAGGATCGGGCGCAGGTAGCGCGTCTTCTGCGCCTCGGTGCCGAACTCGATGATGGAGGGACCCGCAAGCCCCTCCCCGAGGATGTTCAGCGGCTCCGGGGCGCCCGCACGATCGAGCTCCTCGGCGAAAACGGACTTGATGGCCGCGTCAGCACCCTGGCCGCCGTACTCGGTCGGCCAGGACAGTCCGGCGTAGCCCGCGTCGAACACCGTGCGCTGCCACTGCCGCCAGAACGGCAGCTTCTCGACCAGGTCGGCGGGCTCAGGCCAGGGCAATTGCGGCAGGTTGACCTCGAGCCAGTCCCGCACCTCCACGCGGAACCGTGCTTCGTCCGGCGAGTCGGCAAGGTCCATCAGCTACTCCTCATCGTTCTGTCTTACTATACTAACGGTCAGACCGAAAGGAGCGCCAGTGTCCCGGATATCAACGGAACAGATCGTGGACGAGGTCACGTTCGAGGTCGAGCGCGGCAAGATCAGGGAGTTCGCCCGCGCGACACATGCGCGGGATCAGGTTCATACCGATCCCGCGATCGCACGAGCCAGCGGATTCGATAACGTCCTCGCGACTCCGACCCACGTGGTCGTTGCCGGGCACCACAGAGACCAGCGCGGGTTCGTGGAGTCGCTCGGTCTCGCGATGGAGCGGGTGGTGGTCGGGAAGGTCCGCTGGGAGTACTTCCGCCCGCTCACCGCGGGCGACAGCCTCCGGGGCAGACGCCGGGTGGTCAGCGACGAGCGCCGAGAGGGCAAGCGCTCCGGGCAGATGCGCCTGATCACGCTCGCCACCGACTACGTCGACGGACGAGGTGATGTCGTCGTTCGGCAGAGCGAGGTTCTCGTCGAACGAGGTGAGCGTCCATGAGGAGTGCGATACCGGCCAGAGCCGGCTACATGCTCCAGCCCCGCACGGTGGGGCCGATCGCGCTGACCGACATCGTCCGGTTCGCGGGCGCGGGCGGCGACTTCAACCCGCTCCACCACGACGCTGAGACCGCACGTGCCGCCGGTTTTCCGGACGTGATCGCCATGGGACAGCTGCACGCGGGCATGCTGGGATCCTGGATCGCCGACGTCTTCGGCGTCGAGCATCTGCGGTCATTCGAAGTGCGGTTCGCCGCGCCCGTCAATGTCGGCGACACGTTGACGCTCACCGGCGAAGTCACTGAGGTCGACGCCTCGGCGTCGCCGCCGGTCGCCGTGCTGTCCCTCGCCGTCAAGCGCGGCGACGACGTCGTCCTGCACGGCAAGGCGACCGTCGCCGTGGCGAGTTGAGCCCGCTCCTCAGCTCAGCGTCCAGACCGGGTCGCGGCGCTCACGGAAGGCGCGCACGCCCTCGTGCAGGTCGTCGGTGGTGAAGGCGAGCGCGAGCTGCGCCTGCAGGTGGTCGAGCGCCTCGGGAAGGGCGTGGTCACGGGTCGCGTCGATCGCGTCCTTCCCCAGTTGGAGCAGGAGTGGGGACTTCCGCGCCAGCCTGCGCGCCCAGTCGTCCACCGTGTCGTCGAACTGCTCGGCGGACACGACTGTGTTCACGATGCCGAGCTCGCGCGCCTCGTCGGCGGTGATCGTGTCGCCGAGGAACATCAGCTCGTTGGCCTTCATCCGCCCGATGTTTCGGTAGATCAGGGCGGAGATCATGAACGGGAATGCCCCGACGTTGATCTCAGGGCAGCCGAACCGCACTGACTCCTTCGCGATGATCAGGTCGCAGGCAAGGGCAAGACCGAACGCCCCGGCCAGCACGTCGCCGTTGGCCGCGCAGAGCACCGGCTTGCCGAGGCCGCTGATCGCCTTGAAGATGCGCGGGAATCGGTCGAGCCCGGCGTACTTGACGATCGTCGACCGATCATCGGCGAACGCTTTCAGGTTGCCACCCGAGGAAAAGACACGCTCGTGCGACGACGTCAGCACGACGACACGCACCGACGGGTCGCCCTTCGCCGAGTCGAGCGCGGCGAGCAGCTCGTCCAGCAGTTCGTCGCTCAGCGCGTTTCGCGTCTCCGGGGCATCGAGCGTGACCGTCGCGACGCCCTCACCGTCAACCTCGTACCGAATCAGCTGCCCCACCGATCTTCCCCTCACGTCCGATGGCTCGCGATCGGAGCACGGGTCGCGTCGGACCATCGCCGGGTCCCCGCCGGCCCAAGACTTTCCCGCCGCGGATTACACAGCCTTCGCCTGACAGCGACGAAGCAAAACTCACATGCTGGTACCAGCTGGTCGGCCTGGCGGTCGGTGAGAGGTACGCCCAAACCGGGCGTGGCGTAACCCTCGCAACGCTGGTGCGCGTGCCCCATAGGCGCGCACAGGCAGCCGCAGACCTGCGGCGACGAAGTCTGAGTCATCGCGAATCCTTCCACCCGATCGAAATTCGGTCCTACCATTGCACCATAGTTCGGCCGCGTCAATGCTCGGCGAGCGTCACGACCTCCGTGAATCCCCCACGAAGGCAGTCCTCGAACACCGCGATGTCGCCGATCACGGCCGGGTCCAGATTGACGCCGACGCAACAGGTCCCGTTGTAGGAGACCACCGTGACCATCGCGGCGACACCCGGCCGCGGTCCCATCGGGTACATCCGCTCGACCTTCGACCCGGCCAGGAACACCGGGTGGCCTAGGCCGGGGATGTTGGACGCCTGGACGTCGGAGACGGTGGTCATTCCTCCCGCGACATCGGTGAGCACCGCAGACGGCAGCCGGCTGAGGACGGGCGTGATCAGATCGAGAAAACCGATCGCGGGCTCGGCGCGGGCATGGACGATGAAGTCTCGGATCGCCGCGATGCGGATGGCGGGGTCGGGCTCGCCGACCGGGGCACCGAATCGCACGCCTGCGAAGCGGTTGCCGCCGAGCGGGTCATCGGTGGAGCGCAGACTGATCGGTATCGACAGCGGCAAAGTCTCGACCTCGGCGCCATGGTGCTCGTGGTACCGGCGGAATGCGCCCAACACGGCGGCGAGGAACGCGTCGTTCACCGATCCTCCTGCCGCCTTCCCGGCTCGCTTCAGATCGCTCAACGGGACATCGTGCGCGACCAGCCGGTAGCCGAACCCACCGTCGCGCAGCAACGGCGACCGCACGGCGGCAGGCGGAGTCAACATGCGACGCAACGAGGCACCGAACTCCACTACTCGGCGGCCGGACCCCACCGGATCGCGCACGGCCTGACCGAACATCGACAGAGCGCTGCCGGAGGCACGCGCCAGGTCGGCCGGAGCCGACTCGACCCCGGCTCGCAGCCGATCCGCCAGCACGCCTGCCGGGCTGACCTGACCCCGTGTGGTAGCGGCCTCACCGTCCTCGCAAGTCGTGTCCGTCGACGCTTCGGGCGTGCGACTGTGGGCGATGTCGAGCAACTGGATCAGACCGAGACCGTCGGAGAGGCTGTGATGCACCTTCAGCACATACCCCGCCCTGCCACCATCCAGGCCGGTGATCAGCACGGCCTCCCACGGCGGCCGGTTGCGGTCGAGCGGACGCGACTCGATGGCGGCGACCAGGTCGAGCAGCTGACGCTCGGACCCCGGCGCTGGGAGGCGCAGATGCTGTACGTGGTAAGCGAGATCGAAGTGCGGATCCGGCGACCACACCGGGGAGACCACCGGAAGGACCGGCTCGACGACGCGCTCGCGCAGCCGCGGCACACGTCGCGTGAGGCGCTCGTGCGCGACGAACAATCGGCTCCAGTCCGGTTCGCCGTCGAGGATTTCCAGCAGCACACCGGTGGAGCGGGTCCGTAGGTCGCCTTCCGCTCGCCACATCACCGCTTCCCAGGCGCTCATCACCGCCGGCCCGCCCCAACCGATGGCCGGCTCGTTCCCCGATACCATGTCCTTCACCGCTGCCCGTCTTCGTGGTCGCCGACTCCGTTGGCTGCCGCGCTCCGGTCGAGCGTCGAGGTCACCTCGAGCACGAGCCCCGCGACGTCAGCGGGCGCATCCGACATCGGCACATGCCCGACACCGCCGAGGCGGACCAGTTCAGCTGACGGGACTCGCTCCAGCAGCGGCTCGCCGAAGTGCTGGAACGGGATGACGCGATCACGCTCAGCCCAGACGACGCGGATCGGGCACCCAGGATCGGGCAGCGGCTCGAGGGGCGTATCGGCGAGCGTTCGGAGCAGCGGGCGCACCACCGGCGAGTCGCGAACGGCTCGGATCGAAGCGGCCAGCTCCGCGGAATCGACCCGGTCCGGACGCGCCACCTGCGTGCCAAGCAATACCTTGCGTACCAACGGCCGGGCTGCCAGCGCATCCGCCCGGTTCGACAACCGCCCGAGGAGCGCGAACCACCAGCGCATTCGCGTCGCCAGCGCCTTCAGTCGCAGCTCCAACCGCCAGGCGCCAGCAGGTCCGAACACCACGACAGAGCGAGCCCTGCCTCGCCGCGCAAGCTCCAACGCGATCCAGCCGCCCAGCGAGTTGCCCGCGACATGGACGCGATCAAGACCTTCCCGGTCGAGGGATTCGACGACGGCGTCGGTGAGCGCCGCGATCGACGGCGCCGTGTCTTCCGCCAGCGGTTGGGCGCCGCTGTGCCCTGGCAGCGTCGGGGCGAAGACCTCATGAGCACGCTCGAGCTCCGGCAGTACCGGAAGCCATACCCGCCAAGTCCCGCCAACACCGTGCAGCAGCAACAAGGGAGTGCCCGCCCCGCCGCGATAACCGGAGGAGATGTCGACCTGCTCCAGCGGCACGGTCGCTGACCTGCGCGCGCGCCGAACTCCAGCCGCGACCAGGGCCACGGACAGCGCCGCAGCCCGGCCAACCACCGCGCCCGCGCCAGACGCGAGCGTGGACGCCGTCATCCGTCGTCGTGTCCTCATCACGTGGTCACCATCCCTCTCCGTGTAGTTCATGACCAGGAGCCGTGCGGAGCAGACCGCGGTAGGCGTCCAACGCGGTGGCGCCGTGGTTGAGCACGGCGTCCACTTCGGACGCGATCGGCATGTCGACATCGAGTTCCGCGGCGAACTCCATGACGGTGCCCGCGGCTTTGACCCCCTCTGCCACCTGGTTCATGCCCGCGAGAATGTCGCCAAGCTCGCGTCCCTTGCCGAGTTCCTCCCCCACCCTGCGGTTCCGGCTCGCCGAACTGATGCACGTCACGATGAGGTCTCCCATTCCGGCGAGGCCGGAAAACGTGCGCGGATCACCGCCGAGTGCCTCGCCAAGCAGGCTCATCTCCCGGACCGCCCGCGTCATCACCATGGCCTTGGTGTTACCGCCCGCACCGGCACCGTCACCCATTCCGACCGCGATGGCGAAGACGTTCTTCAGCGCGCCCGCGACCTCGACCCCGATCACGTCGGTGGTCGAGTAGATCCGGTATCGCTGGGTGCGAAACAGGTTCGCGAGCCGCGCCGCCGAGTTCTGATCGGGCATCGCGATGGTCGCCGCCGCGGCATACCCCGCCATCACGTCGGACGCGATGTTCGGCCCGGCGAGCACACCGGCGGGATGGCCGGGCAGGACCTCGGCCACGATTTCGGTCATCCGCTTTCTCGTGCCCTGTTCCAGCCCCTTCACCAGACTCACCACCGGGATCCAAGGACGGACACACGGCACGACCTGCCGCAGGACATCCCGAAACCCGTGCGACGGAACCGCCATGACGAGAACGTCCGCATCGGTGACCGCTTCATCGATCCGTGAGGTCGCGCGCAAGCCGTCGAACAACGTCACGTCCCCGAGGTAGCGCGAGTTGCGATGCCTGCTGGTGAGCTCGTCGGCGGTCGCGGGAGATCTGGCCCAGAGTGTGGTCGGGGTGCTTCGCGCGACGATCGAGGCCACGGCGCTACCCCAGGATCCCGCTCCCAGCACGGCGACTCGCGGCTGCCTGCGTTCCACCAGCGCCCACCTCCGACCCACGGCAACGAAGATCTGGCAGGACCCTACCTGATTGGTCTAATAATTGCTATCTTAAGACCTTCTTGGCGGGAGTGGCACGAACCCACGACGAAGGGTGCGCGACGTGGAATTGGGACGGAGTCCAGCTGAAGAACTACTCGAACAGATCCGGCACGGCCCCGAGGGCCCGCACATCACGGCCATCTTCGACTTCGACGGCACCCTCATCGACGGCTACTCGGCGAGCGCGCTGTACGCCCATCGCCTTCGCAATTTCGAGATCGGCGCTGCGGAGGCGGTGCGCACGGTCCGCGCCACGCTCGGGGGCACCCTCACCGAAGCGGAGTTCACCGAGCTGATGGCAGGCGGTGTCCGCGGCTGGCAGGGGCGGTTGGAGGACGATCTCCTCGAACTCGGAGAACGGCTGTTCGCCCAGGAGGTGGCAGGCAACCTCTTCCACGAGGCGTGGCGACTGGTCAAGGCGCATCAGCGCTGCGGCCACACCGTCATCATCGCGACCTCGGCCACGCGGCTGCAGGTGCTACCACTGGCCAACGAACTCGGCGTCGAGCACATCCTGTGCACACAGCTCGAGCGGGAAAATGGAGTGCTGACCGGCCGGATCGAAGGCCGTCCACTGTGGGGAGACGGCAAGATCGCCGCCGTTCGCACCTTCGCCGCCGAACACGCCATCGACCTCGCCAACAGCCATGCCTACGCGAACGGCGACGAAGACATCCCGCTGCTGGGCTCCGTCGGCATCCCGCATCCGGTCAACCCGCAACCCGAATTGGCGGCAGTGGCCGCACGCAAGGGGTGGCAGGTACTGCGATTCCGGACGTCAAGTCACCGTGTCGATCCGACGCCCATGGTCCGCACCGCCGCGATGTACGGCGGCCTGTTCGCCTCCGCCGGCGCGGGGATCGCCCTCGGTGTGCTGCGGGGCGACCGGCGGCTGGGCGTTGACTTGGCGACGTCGATGTTCGGCGACGTCGCAGGGGCGCTCGGCGACCTCCGGCTCGAGGTCATCGGCGAGCACCACGTATGGTCCCAGCGGCCCGCGGTGTTCTTCATCAACCACCAGAGCACCCTGATCGACTTCGTCGTCACCAGCCGACTGCTACGGCACGGCTTCACCGCGGTGGCGAAGAAAGAACTGCAGCGCACACCCCTTATCGGACAGCTGTTCTCGATGGCCGGTGTCGCCTTCGTGGACCGGGCCAACCGGAACAGCGCTGTCGAATCACTGCGACCGGCGGTGGACACCCTGAAGAAGGGCACCTCGGTGGTCATGGCGCCAGAAGGGACCCGATCGCTGACTCCCCGGATCGGAACGTTCAAGAAGGGAGGCTTCCATCTCGCCGCCCAGGCGGAAGTGCCGATCGTGCCGATCGTCATCCGCAATGCGGGCGAGATCATGTGGCGCGGAGCCAAGACCGCCAAGAGCGGCACGATCCAGGTCGTCGTCCACCCACCGATCCCGACCGAAGGGTGGACTGCGGACGACATCGACGCCGCGGTCCACGACGTGCGCCAGCTGTATCTGGACACGCTCGAAAACTGGCCCTCCGCCGAAGCGGGAAGCACAAGTCACGCCACGGAGATGAACCAGTGACCCGCTTCGCCGCAGCGAGTTTCAACCCGCGCTCGTTGCGCGTGACTCAGGAGCTCCTTCATCGCACCGGCGTTGTCAGCGACCCAGGCGCGCCGCGACCGTCCGATGCCAGGGAAGTGACCGAGCTACTGACGTCAGCGGATTTTCGCGCCGCCGTGGAGCGGCTAGCCCATGACTCTGGGCAGCCACCGAACGAAGCGCTCGCCGAAACGGCGACTTACCTGCGCGAGATGTCGGCCGAGCACAACAGGTTCGTTACCGAACTTTGGCAACGCTTGAGCGCCTGGATGATGCGCGGCTACGACGCCATCATCGACGAGGACGCACTCGCCCAGCTACGGCGCCTCGACCGCTGGCACTCCCTGATCTTCCTCATTTCGCATCGATCCTATCTGGACGAGTTCGTGCTTCCGCCCTCGCTATTCAACGCGGGGTTCTCTCCCACCTACGGACTCGCAGGGGCGAACCTGAACTTCTTCCCCCTCGGCACGATCGCCAGGCGGACAGGCATCGTGCACGTCCGTCGCGCCACTGCCGGCGAGCCGGTGTATCGGTTCGCGCTTCGGGCCTTCGTCGGCCAGCTGGTCAAGAACAGGTCCAACCTGATCTGGTCGATCGAGGGCGGCCGCTCCCGCACCGGCAAGCTCCGCCCGCCGCGCTACGGACTGTTGCGCTACGTCGCCGACGCGGTCGAGTCGGTCGACGCCACCGAAGCGCTCATCGTCCCGGTGTCGATCGTGTACGACCAGCTGCCGGTGCACGAGATCGGCAAAATGGCATCGGAGTCACAGGGCATCGGCAAGCACCCCGAGAACATGCGCTGGCTCATCGGATATGCGCGAGGCTTGAAGGCGCAGCTCGGCCGGGTGTACCTGGACTTCGGTGAACCACTCGACCTCTCCAAACGTCTAGCGGATCTGCAGACGGACGAGTCGGCCGCCCGGTACCGGGTGGAACGGGTCGCGATCGATGTCTGTCACCGGATCAATCAGGCCACGCCTGTCACCCCCACCGCGGCCGTGTGCGTCACCCTGCTCGCCGTGAACCGGGCGCTGACGCTCGATGAAGTGCTGGCCACAGTGAAACCGCTCGCGAGCTATTTGACGCACCGGCAGTGGCCCGTTGCGGGTGGCGCGAACCTGACCGACCGTTCGACCGTGCGCAGGGCTCTGCAGGAGCTAGTGCGGTCGGGGGTGCTGTCCTGTTACTCGGGCGGGAACGAGACCGTCTGGGACATCGGTCCGGACCAGCACTTGGTGGCTGCGGTGTATCGCAACAGCGCAGTGCATGTCCTGCTCGTGCGCGCGATCGCCGAACTCGCTCTATTCGCGACGACGCAGCGTGAGAGCGATGACCACCGCGTCGCGTGGGAGCAGGCGTTGCGGCTGCGCGAACTGCTCAAGTTCGACTTCTTCTTCGCCCAGCGCGAGGAGTTCGCCGAAGCGCTGTGGGCCGAGGTCACCATCATGGCGCGCGGGCTGCGACCGTCCAAAGATGACGTCACGCCGGAGACCGCCCGCAAGTGGTTGGAGCAGGCGCGACCGCTGGTAGCTCATCTCGTACTGCGCCCCTTCATCGACGCCTACCGGGTCGTCGCCGAGCAACTCGCCAACGCGGACCCGAGGGAGGAGTTCGACGACGAACGCTTCATCGGCGAGTGCCTGCGCGTGGCCAGGCAACTGGCCCTGCAACGACATCTGGCCAGCGACGAATCGGTGTCCGGCGAGATGTGCCGTACCGCCCTGAAGCTGGCGCGGCATCGTGACCTGGTGACATCCGGAGCCCCCGGCCTCGCTGCGCGACGTGCCGGGTTCGCGGCCGAGCTAGGGGAAGTACAGCGGTCAATCGCCGGGATCGCCGCGCTCAGCAGCCGCTGACGACGACGTCCTCATCGCGTCGGCACGCGGTCGAGCCACGCGAGCAAGTCGGCGACGACCTCGGCCCGGTTGGTCTCGTTGAACAGCTCGTGCCGGGCGCCGGGATAGGCCTTGAACGTCACGTCAAGGCCCGCGGCCTTGAACCGCTCCACCAACGGATTGACCAGGGCAAGCTGCGCGTTCACCGGATCGGCGTCGCCGACCGCGATAGAGAGCGGAAGGTGCGCGCGAACCTGGGCTATGCGGTCAGGATCGGCCAACCGGCGTGCCCCGGCGAACATCGCCTTGACCGCTGCCGTGTCCAGGCCGAAGCCACAGCGTGGATCGGCGATGTAGGCATCGACCTGGGCTGCGTCGCGCGACAGCCAATCGTAGTCGGTCCGTGCGGGTACGAACGCCGCGTTGAACATCGCCAGGTCGAGCTCCGCGTCGAGATCAAGGGCGGGTTCGAGTAGATCGAGCGCCGCCGTGCCGGTCAAAGCCACGGCGTCCACCTGATCGCTGTGATCCAACAGAAGCTGCTGGACCGCGAACGAACCCATGCTGTGCGCGAGCAGTACGAGGGGCAGGCCTGGGTACTCCTCCCGCGCGATGGCGCTCAGCAGGCCGATATCGTCGATCAAGCCCGCCCACCCGTCGGCGCCGATCTGCCCCAGAGCGGCTTCGGATTCCGCCGATGCGCCATGGCCGCGATGGTCCTGACCCAACACCGCGAAGCCATGCTCGGCCAGCGCCGTGGCGAGCGCGGAGTAGCGCAGCACGTGCTCCCCCATACCGTGGGTGAGCTGCACGACGCCGCGCGGCTCGGCGGTGGGTTTCCAGTGATACGCGGTGATATCGAGCCCGTCCTGAGCGCGATAGGTGAACCGAGCCGGTGTTGTCGCCGAAGTCATGAACGCCGTCCTCTCGCTCCGGTGTGAACGTGGACCCAACATAGCCCGCTAGCGAATGGTTCGCTAGATATAATTATAAGACCGAACGTGAAAGTGAGATGTGAATCGCATGGTTCGACGTGTCAAATAGTAGGACGTCCTACTAAAATCTGCGTGGTGCGAGCGAAAGGAGACGCAATGGCAGAGATCGAGCGCGTCGGTGTCGTTGGCGCGGGGTTGATGGGCTCCGGGATCGCGGAGGTATCCGCCCGTTCCGGATTGGATGTCGTGGTTGCGGAGGTGAACCCGGCGGGGTTGGATGCCGGGCGTGAGCGCCTTGAGAAGTCGCTCGTTCGCGCCGTCCGTAGCGGGAAGCTATCCGATGAAGCGCGCGAGTCGGCGCTGAGTAGGCTGTCGTTCACGCTCGATCTTGACGACTTCGCCGACCGTGATGTGGTGGTGGAGGCAGTCGCCGAGAACGAGCAGGTCAAGGTCGGCGTTTTCGAGCGCTTGGACAAGGTCGTTGCACGCCAGGATGCGATTCTCGCTTCCAACACATCATCGATTCCGATCATGAAGCTGGCGATGGCGACGACACGACCGTCGCAGGTGGTTGGACTGCACTTCTTCAACCCGGTTCCGGTGTTGCCGCTGGTGGAACTCATCCCCTCCTTACTGTCGAGCGAGGACACGCAGCAGCGTGCGGCCGAGTTCGCATCGGACGTGCTCGGGAAGACGGTCGTGCGGTGCCAGGACCGGGCAGGGTTCGTGGTCAACGCCCTGCTGGTGCCGTTCCTGTTGTCGGCGATGCGGATGCTCGAGTCAGGGTTCGCGTCGGCCGAGGATATCGACAACGGCATGGTGGCAGGGTGCGCGCATCCAATGGGACCGCTGCGGCTGTCGGACCTGATCGGCCTGGACACGCTGAAGGCCGTAGCTGATTCGATGTACGAAGAGTTCAAGGAGCCGCTGTACTCGGCACCGCCATTGCTATTGCGGATGGTCGACGCCGGACTGCTTGGGCGCAAATCTGGCCGCGGCTTCTTCTCCTACGAACGCTAAGAAGCGTCGAGGTGCACGTCTACTCCCTGCTCATGGACTGTGCGAGCTCGAATGTCCACGATCTATGAGCCAGACTGGGAGACGCGATGGACGACGTGGGGAACGGAGCTGGCGAGGCGTACCTCGAGGTCAAGTTCGCAGAACTGCGCGCAGCGATAGGCCGCCTCGACGATGACGGCATCATGCGAGTGATCGATCACGTTCGCGAGGAGGCTGGGCGAGCTGCGGCTCGCCACCTCGTGTCGGAGCTGCTGCGGGCCGCTCACAACCGCATCACGGAGCCGGTCAACGCCGAGTGCATCACAATGGCGTTGGCGCGTTATGACCATGACGACAAGAGTCATTGACTTCATCAGACGTCGACTGGGACAGGACGAGGCGCCACACGGGATCGCAGCGGGAGAAGGGGCGCAACGCTCCGACTGCACGCAGCGTGGTGCGAGTCGTGGTGCAGACTGGACCGGAAACGGTGCCTACAGCACCTCGTGGTGCTTACTCTGGTTCAGCAAATCGCTGGTAGAAGCCATGTTCGCCCGCGCTGAGGGCTCTCCGAAAGCGTCGGCCGAGGACGAGGTGCTCCTCGGCGTGGGGTACGGCGACCTGGCCCCGGCGCTGCGGCGCCTCTCGCCGGAGTTCCGCTAGGTGGTGCAGGCGGTCGTGCTCGACGGTCTGACCACAAAGGAGGCAGGACGACTGCTGGCCGTCCGCGAGAAACCGTGAAGACCCGGCTCCACCGGGCCAAGGCGCAGCTGAGGGCGGCGTCGCAGTCCTCGGCCTGCCGGCGCACGTCGATCAGCTGTCGCGGTGATCCGCCGCTCGCGCCAAGGTGGCGGAAGTCGAACGCGAGCGCCACCAGGCCGGCGTCGGCGAACCGTTCGCAGTAGTAGCGGTCGAGTTGGTCCTCCCGGGTGGCGCTGAAGCCCTGCATGGGGACGATGCTCGGGTGAGCATGCGTCTGGCGTAGGCCGGGTGGCAATGATCGGGGGAGGGTGGAGGTGCGCGGCGAGGCCTCGGCCTGATGGGCCGCGCTGGGTGTGGTCATCGGGTGACGGTGGGCAGTAGGAGCAGTACCCGCAGCTTGCGCTCGATCCGCTGCGCCCGCTCGAGTGTTTCGTCGAGCTTCGGCCCGAGGTCGCGTACGTTGCCGTTCGCCCGCTCGAGGGAAGCCACGATGCGGTCGACCGGCGCCCGCGCTTGGGCGGTCGCCGCGTCGGTGCGGCGGGTTTCGGTGATGACGGAGTCGAGCGGCTGGTCGGCGCCCTCGAGCACCGCCCCGAGCGCGACGAGTTGATCGCCCAGTGTGCCCAGGGTGGCATTCGCTCGGACCAGTGAGTTGGTTGTCTGCACCACGTCGGGCAGGCTGGTGCGCAGGGCGTCGTCCGCGGCCGGTAACGCCAGCGCGGCGGCCAGCGCTCTGTCCGTGGTGTGATCGAGGATCCTGCTCTGATCGACTCCGGCCTGGAAGCTCGCGGCGCTGAGCGCCTGATCGCTGGTCAGGATCAGGATGCCGACAACTGAGGCAATGGCGGCGGCCAAGGCGACCGCCCACGCTACGCGCACGGTGTCACTCTCACTTTCGTCGTCGAGTCGCGACTGTCCATGTCAACGGGGAGTCGTCCAGGGAATCAGGCCGAGCACCGGCGACAGCGGCGCGATCCGCTGCGACTCGCGCTCGATGCGAGCGAGTACCTCGGCGATGGCGTCGGCGCGCGGGCCGAGCGGACCCAAGCCGGCGTCCAGCGCCACCAACCGATCACCCACCCGCGCCAAACCGGTGTCCAGCGAGCTGACCGTGCCGCCCAGGTCGTGCGCGGCATCCGTGGCCTCGTTCGCTCTGCCGGTGATTCGGGTGATGAGCGCGGGCAGTGGTCGGGCGACGTCGACGACGTGGCCGATCTCCCGGTTGGCGTCGCCGGCCAGCGGGCTCAGAGTGCCTGCCCGATCGACCACAGCGTCCAGCGAACCCGCCACGGTGGTGAGGACGCTGATCCGTCGGGTGAGCTCGGCCTGCTTGGGCACCAGCAAGGTGGTGACCTGGTCCAACTCTGCCGAGGAGGACACGAGGGAGTCGGTCAGCGTTGCGGGCCTGCCCAGCGGGTCGCGCAGGTCCTCGGTGCTCGGCACGTAGCCGAACACCACAGCGAGTAGCACCGAGGTCCCGCCGCCGAGGATGACGACGACAAGCCACCACAAACGCGCGCTGATCACGGCCTACCACCCCCCGGGTCCGAGGAGGGGCGGGGGAGCGCCCTCGTCCGGCGGGATCGGCACAGCGGGCAGCAGGGCCAGCTTGCGCTCGATCTGCGCGAGCTGGTCGTTGAGTTCGTCGAGCCGCTGTTTGGCCAGCACTACCTGGCCGGCGGCCGCGGAGACAGTGCCGTCCGCGTCATCGGCGATCTTGTGCAGGTCGTTGCCGGCCGCACGCAGTCTCGTGGCCACCGGGACGAGCTGGCGGGCGATCGTGACGTCGCCCCGCCCGGCCAGGATCAGGCGTTGGACGTCGGGCAAGGTCGAGGCGAGCAGGTCGACGTTGCCGGCCGTTGTGGAGTTGAGGTCGGTCAGTACCACGTTCAGGTCCTGCAGCTGTTGGCGCGCCCTGGCCGGAGCCGCGAAGTTCGCCCGGTCGGCGAAGAAGCCGTTGAGGGTGCGGAAAGCGGCGGTGGTTGCCGCGCCGGCGAGCTTCGCCTCCCGCCCGTGGTGGACGGCCACGACGATCAGCGCCAACAGCACGACGGCGGCGACGGCGCACAGCCTGGCCAGGTATTCCAGCGCGATGGCCGACCAGCTCGAACCGGGCAGGTCCCCCGCCGGGATGTCGGTCCGTCTTTTCACGTGAGCCTCCTCTTCGCTCGGCGAGGTTTGGTCAGCCGGGCAGCGACCTATTGATCCTTCGCGCGGCGTCGATGCTGAGTTCGAGGTCCTCGTTGATCCCCTGCAGGATCGTGAGCAGCTGCGTGCCCTTGTCACCGAACGCCGCCACCGAGGGCACCAGCGGCAGAACCTGCTCGCGCAGCTGGACCACGATCTGCTGGATACGACGCAGATCGGTGCGGGTGGTCTCGCCGCCGGCGCGGGCCACGGCGATGGAGTCGGCCGCCGGACGTGTCGCGTCGCGCAGTTGCACCAGCAGCGGTTGCAGGGCACGGGTGTCATCGAGCGCCAGCTCCGCCGTGTCGGTCAGCCGCGTGAGCTGGGCCAACCGGGCGGTCAGCCGGTCGGTGACCGCCACCGCCGCGTCGGCGCTGCGCTGGGACTCCTGATTGATCGCCGCCTGCTCGGCGAGGTTGTTGCCGAGCCGCGCGAAGGTGACGATGAGCACCGACAGCACCACCAGCGCTACCGCCGCGAGCACCGCCTTGACCGGCCCGGATCGCCTTCCGAAGATCATTTCACTCCTATCGGTTGGATCCGTCGACGTTGTCGGCAGCCGAACCTGCGGACTCGCGCGCCCGGCGTACTTGTTCGGCGATGTGCTGAGCCCGCGTCAGAATTCGCTCGAGCTTCTCCCGGTCTCCGGCGATCGTGTGCCCAAGGCCCGCAACCCGGTCGGCGAGGCTGCTCAGCTGCGCCCGCAGGTCGTCAAGTGCACGCAACAGGTCTTCGACCTGCGCGTTTGTCCGGTTCAGGACGGGCTGCACCTGGGTCCGGATCTGCCCGATCAACGTCCGTAGCTGCTCGGCGAGGTCGGCATTGGTGCGGCGAACCCTGGCCAAGTCCGCGTCGATCCGATCCAGCGCTGAGAGCGCGGCGACGGTGTTTCGCTCGTGTTCGATGATCACGAGAATCCGCGAATTGTAGGTACGACCGTTGTCGAGGGACTCCTCGAACGCGGTCGGCAACTCCACCAACGCGATCGCCCGAGGGATGACATAGAACGCCAGCGGGATGAGCAGTAGAACAACCACGGTCCGGGCTGCGAGCACCCGCGCAGGGACTCGCCGGTCACCGAGGATTCGACGGAGGGCCGGCATCTACTCCGCCGGGGACAGCAGCGAGACGAACTCCAGGGCGGTGATCGGGTGGCGGAGCAAGCCGGTGACGCGGATCCGCCGACCCGCAATCTGACCGAGAATGTGTCGGCCCGCTGCACGCCTGCTACCGGGCGTCGTGTCGTCCGGTGGCGGGTTGCTGCCCGGCACCGGTAGCCGCCACACCTCACGCAGTCGGTCTGTGTCGGCCCGCACGATGATGCTGGGCCGACCGGCCAGGTCGTTGTACACCGTCGCCCGATCCTGCTCGCAGGCCAGCGTCGCGGTCGTGTCGGTCTCTGTGTCATGCACGACGACGGGCCGGGGGATCCGCCGGGCGGTCTTTGCGCGGGCGGGACAGCTGGCCACGGTCTGGCCGAGCCGGACGGCGAGCGCCCTCGCCACGTCGTTGGGTTCCGCGTCGTATAGTTCGAATCGATAGCCGCGATCCTGCTGGTGTCCCATGACTCTGCCCCAAGCCCTCAGATGTGCCGCAACGCGGGGTTGACTTCGCCGTTGACCTCGTCCTGGCCAGGCGTGATCTCGCAGCGCGGACAGCGGTGGCTGAACTCCAGCTCACTCCCGCAGCCGCGATGGACGAGCCGTCGCGGTGGGCCGGCGGGATGTGGGTAGTGCTCGTCGCCCCAGCGCATCAGGTGCGCCAGCACGGGGAGCAGCCCGTAGGCCTTCGCGGTCGGGCGGTACTCGTAGCGGTCCGGCCGCTGCTGGTACCTGTGCCGTTCGAGCAGACCGTGCTCGACGAGCTTGTCCAGCCGATGGGCCAGCACAGTCCGGGTGATCCCGAGGCTCTCGACGAACTCCTCGAAGCGGCAATTGCCCAGGAGGACGTCCCGCACGATCAGCAGGGTCCACCGCTCGCCGACGACCTCCAGCGAGCGAGCCATCGAGCACACCTGGCCCGGGTAGTCGCTGTTGAGCACAGATCGACCGTAACAGGGTGGGTCGCGTGACGCGACTGACAAGCACGCGAACGGATTCACATCGGCCAACCGTCGGGAACATCGGCGCGGACCGGATCCAGCGTCCGACGTCGAGGCGGAGGGCGTGACGCCCCGGGGAGCTGGGCACCGTGGACGTCTCGCCGCCTAGAACATCGCAATTTGATCTTGAACACTGCCGCCGCATCCCAGGCGAGCGGAGGCTCCGAAACCAGACATCGAGCACGCTAGGCGACGAACCATCCGATCAGGTGAACCGGACAATCAATAGTCACCGACCAACAGGGAAACAGCGGCCTCGTTGCCCGGGGAGCGGAGATATGTACAAGTCTCTGACCGCCCGGAGGTCTTCATGTCACGCACACGATCATCTTCCGCCTGGCGTCGTTCTTGATCGTGTTCACCACGTTGCGGGCCCGGTTGAGCGCGTTGGCCAGCCAGGGATCGCATCCGATCACGACCAGCAGGTCGCAGTCCCTCGCCGCTCTCGGCGGTGTGGCAGGTCTGCCCGCCGAACAGCTTGCCATTGACCCAGAAGTCGCCGGTCTTCTCCTGCGACAGGGCACCGGAGAACAGAGTGGAGTTCATCCACTTCGTTAGCGCGTGCCCATATCCACCACCGGAGTGGTTGCCCAGACCGCCGCCACCGAGGTGGCGAACGAACCCGGCCGGCCCTCGGTCAGGTCGGCGTCGCGGACCTGGTGCGGCCGGGTG
>Ga0299914_10000856_pt1 | contig 19239 bp, 21 predicted proteins | sample RVTome_10_FD_201361 | JGI IMG/M metagenome (GOLD analysis project Ga0299914, IMG submission 201361) | Soil microbial communities from uranium-contaminated site in the Upper Colorado River Basin, Wyoming, United States - RVT153D57 (version 2) ...
CGAGATCACCGGGACATGCTCCCCGAACCAGGGCCGGAATCGGTGGATCCCCCCCGGGCCGCGAGGATCTCCCTGGCAACCGTTCGGTCGTCGAAGGGGTGCACCTCGCCCCCGATCTCCTGACCGGTCTCGTGCCCTTTGCCCAGGATGAGGACGACGTCTCCTTCCTCGGCGGCGTCGATGGCCCGTTCGATGGCACGATGCCGGTCCACCTCGAGGATGACGTCAGGCCCGGCTCCCCCGGTCAGCTCACGGAGAATCTGATCGGGGTCCTCGGAGCGGGGGTTGTCGCTGGTGAGAATGGTCACATCGGCCGCAGAGGCGGCCCGCCCCATCATCGGCCGCTTTGCCCGATCACGATCTCCCCCGGCTCCGACCACTGCTATCACCCGGCGGGCGCCGGTGGACCTGGCCACCGATATGACCTGCTCGATACCGCCCGGTGTGTGCGCGTAGTCGACGATCACACTCACCGGCCCGTCTCCGGACACTCGCTCGAGTCGACCGGGAACCGTCCTCAAGGTGTCGAGGCCGGGGCCGATCTGATCGAGCCCCACTCCCAGGGCGAGGCAGCAACCAACCGCCATCAGCGCGTTCTCCACGTTGAACGCCCCGAGGGGGCCCGAGGTCACCGGATAGGTACCCCATTCCGTCACCAGGTCGAATGACGAGCCGCTCCGGGAGATCACGAGACGCTCGGCCCGTACCTCCCCATCAGCGCCGACCGGGATCAGAGGTGCTTTCACCCATCGGGCCATCTCCGCGCCGACCGGGTCGTCGACGTTCAAGACCGCGGTCCCCACCTCGTACTCTCGGAACAGCCGCTCCTTGGCCTGGCGATACGCCGCCATCGTCCCGTGAAAGTCGAGATGGTCCTGGGAGAGATTGGTGAAGGCGGCCACTGCGAACCTGGTTGCAGCCACCCGGCTCATCTCCAAGGCATGGGAAGACACCTCCGCAGCGACTACATCGGCGCCGAGCTCCCTCATCTCGGCGAGTAGCCGCTGGAAGTCGGTTGCCTCTGGGGTAGTGCGCGAGGTGGGGATCACGATCGATCCCACCCGTGTCTCCACGGTCCCGATCAAGCCGGCCACCTGACCGGCCGAGGCGAGAAGCGACTCGACATAGTGGGTCACAGTTGTCTTGCCGTTGGTCCCGGTGACGCCTACCACGGCGAGACCGGTGGACGGGTCGCCGTGCACCTGAGCGGCCATGGGGCCCATCGCCGCCCTGGTGTCTTCAACCACTACCTGGCCCACCGCGACCTCTCGTGCGGACTCGACCGCAACCGCCGGCGACCCGGCTGCGACGGCGTCGTCGATGAAGGCGTGGCCGTCGTGACCGGCGCCGCGGACCGCAACGAACAGGCTGCCGGGGCCGGCAAGCCTCGAGTCGTGAGTGACGTCGGAGAGCCAGATCTCGGCGTCGCCCACCACACGACCACCGACACGCCGGGACACCTCGCCGAGAGTGCTACCCCGTGGCGCCATCGGGGGTGACTCCCAAACGGTGAAGGGCCTGCTCCATGACCTCGGCGAAGACGGGAGCGGCCGAGGCGCCTCCGGTCCGATACTTGAACGAGGGTGCATCGATCAGGACGGCCACCACCACCTGGGGGTCGTCCATCGGGGCCATGCCCACGAACGATGCCCTGGTCACCTCGGTGTAGCGGCCGTCTTCTCCGAGCTTGTTCGCGGTCCCGGTCTTGCCCCCCACCCGGTATCCCTCCACGCTCGCGTTCTGTCCGGTGCCCTCGGCCACGACGTTGGCCAAGAGCTCCTGCATGAGGAGCGCGGTCTCCTCGGAGACCACCCGCCGCGTCTCGAGCCCGGTCACGTCTTCCCGACCGTCGACGTCGGTCTTCGAGGCGACGATGTGCGGTGCGGTCCAGACGCCGTCGTTACCGACCGCGGCATATGCAGCCGCCATCTGCAACGGCGTCGCGGCCACGGAATACCCGATGGCAGCCGAGGCCCAACAGGTCTCGCATCCCGCCTCGAAGTTGAGCGTGCCCGGTGCCTCCACCGAGTAGTCCACGCCGGTCGCCGACCCGAGCCCGAACTGCTCGATATAGGAGATGAGCCGCTCCTGGCCCAATTTCTCGGCCACGAGGATCGTCCCCACGTTCGAGGATCTGGTGAATATCTCGGCAACCGTCATGCTTGCCGTCTCGTGCTCTTCGAAGTCCTGATAGCAACCGAACAGGTTGTCGTCGGCCGAACGACATGCGTCCTCGCGTAGTTCCAGGCGGTCGGCGACGTCGGGTATCACCGTGCCCGCCTTCACCTCACCTTCCTCGACGGCCGCGGCCACCGTGATCAGCTTCTGCGTCGAGCCGGGCTCGTAGATGCTGCGCACCACGAAGTTGGCGAAGTCGTGGCAGGTCGGCTCGGCGGTAGGGTCGCAGTTCTCGTCGATGGTCCGACGGGTCTGTGGGTCGAACACCGGCGCCCCGGTCATGGCCAGGATCCCTCCTGTCTCGACGTCGAGGACCACGACCCAGCACGACTCGGCGTCGGTGCGGTCGACGGCGGAGAGACACGCCTGTTGCGCCTGGTACTGCAAAGGGAGGTCGATGGTGGTGTTGAGGTCGGTCCCGGGGACGGCGGGGACGATGTCGCTGATCCCCTGGGGGATGATCCGTCCCTCAAGATCGCGTTCGAAGACCGCCTTGCCAGGGACCCCGCGCAGCTCCTCGTCGTAGTAGTACTCGAGGCCCTCCTGACCGTTGCCGTCGATATCGACGAAACCGGTCACATGAGACGCCACCTCCCCCGCGGGGTAGATACGGGTCGCCTCCGGATGCGCGTAGAGACCTCTGACCTCGAGAGCGGCGATCTGCTCGGCCACACCAGGCTCCACCTGGCGCTTCAGATAGACGAAGTCACGATCCGAGGTGAGTCTCTCGTAGAGGGCCTCCGAGTCGACTCCGAGCAGCCCCCCGACCTGCTGTGCCACCCACAACGGCTCCTCGACCTGGCTGGGGTTGGCCCAGATGCTCTGCGCCTCGACCGTCATCGCCAACAGCTCGCCGTTCCGATCGAAGATCTTGCCGCGCTGCGGAGCGAGGTCGCGGGTGACCAGTCGCTGGGTCAGGCCCTGGTCGGCCAGGTCCGCTGCCTGAACCACCTGGACCTGGAAGAGGCGATAGGCCAGGCCGAGCCAGGCCGCCACCAGGCACAACCCGATCAGAGCCACCCGCACCTTGGACGGGCCCCGTTTGGCGGCGGCCTTGGCGGCAGCCACCGTTCAGGTCCCCGACCGTGACTCCGGGGGTTGGGAACGACCTGTTCCCTCCGTGAGCCCGGCTCCAGCGCGCCGTCGGGTCGTCATTGTGTTCCGCCTTCGTCGTTGGAGGCCACCGCCGGGCCCCCGAGATCCACCAGGAGCTGTCGGGTGTCACCGGGAATGACCAGCCCCATCTCCTCTGCCAGCGGGGCGACCCGGGCCGGGTTCTCCAGACGAGCGATCTCCAATCGCAGCTGCTCGTTCATGGCCGCCTGCTCGGTCATCGCTCGGTCGAGTCGGTCGAGCTCGAAGGCGGATCTGTCCAGGGAGGTGCGAGCGAATCCCAGGCCGAGGAAGGCAACGACGCCGATCAGGACCATGACCATCCACGGGGCGAGGGCGGGACGGTGGAGTCTCCGGCCCCGAAGGACTCGCAGACTCTCATCGGGCACGGGATGGCGGAGAGGGCGGGCGGTGGTCACGCCGCCACCTTCTCGGCGCCACGAAGCACCGCCGAGCGAGCGCGGTTGTTGGCCTCGACCTCCTCGGCGGAGGCGCGGATAGGCTTGCGGGTCAGGAGCCGCAACTCGGCGCTGTTGCCGCATCCGCAGACAGGCAACTCCGGCGGGCAGGTACACCCGGTCGCCCCACGGGTGAAGCGCCGCTTGACGATCCGGTCCTCCAGGGAGTGATATGAGATGGCGAGGATTCGCCCGGATGGCTGGATCAGCTCGATGGCTTGGTCCAGTCCCTCGGTGATCGCCTCCAACTCCCGGTTGACCGCGATCCGCAGGGCCTGGAAGGTCCGTCGGGCGGGATGTCCCACCCGACGGCGAGCCGCGGGCACCGCCCCGGCGACGACGGTGGACAGCTGGCTGGTGGTCTCGTAAGGACGTCCGGCGACGATCGCCCGGGCAATGCGCCGGGCCAGCGGCTCCTCGCCGAAGCGTCGGATGACATCGATGAGCCGCTCCTCGGGCCACTGGTTGACGATCTCGACCGCGGTGTGCGCTGCATCGGGGCCCATACGCATGTCGAGCGGGCCCTCGTGGCGATAGGAGAAGCCCCGTCCCGGCTCCTCGAGCTGGTGTGAGGAGACTCCGAAGTCGAACAAGACGGCGGCGACCGGCGCGTCGGTGGCAGAGGCAACCAGGTCCCCAAGCTGAGCGAAGTTCCCCTGGACGGCGAGCACCCCGAGAGCCCCGGCGTTGGCCAGGGCCTCGGGGTCACGATCTATCGCTATCACTTGCACATCTTCTCCGAACTCTTCCAGCAAACGGCGACTGTGCCCCCCACCGCCGAAGGTCGCGTCCACCACGATCCCGGGCAGGGCGGGGGCCAGCAGGTCGACCACCTCCTGCGCCAGAACCGGCCGGTGAAAGACCCGGTCTTGGTTGTCCCGGTTCTGGCTCATGGCCAGCCCCCCGGGCGCTGGTACCAATGAGAAGCGGGCGGAGTCAGGGGCCTTCCATTGGTTCCGGGGGGCTGGCGATGAACCAGCCAGATCGAGCTGGGGGTTACTCGTCCTCCTCCAGATAGCTCTGGTCACCGGCGGCCCTATCGTCCAGGTACACCGTCTTGTTCCACAACTCGACGTGGTCGTACACCCCGATCACGGCGATCTCCGAGGCGACCTGGAGATCGGCGAAGTCGCGTAGGTCCGGTTTGACCAGGACCCGGCCCGACTTGTCGAGGGTCTGCAGGTCGGCGCCGGCGAACACGGTCCGGGAGAAGCGGCGACCGGAGCGATTCTGCGGCATCTCGGTCACCTCGGCTGCCCTGGCCTCGAATTCACCGGCCGGGAAGAGGATGAGTTGACCGTCCTGTCCCTTCGTGACGACACAGCCTTCTTCGAGACGACGGCGAAAACCGGAGGGCATGACCACTCTGCCCTTCTCGTCGAGACTGTGGAAGTACTCACCAAGGAACACTTCTGTTCTTCTCCGTCCGTCCTCATGTCGCTGAACCCCTTCTCACGGGTCGTCCGCCACTATGACCCACTTCGCCCCACTTGTCAACCTTTTCCCCCACCCGGGCCCATATCGCATTCAGGTCGGACCACCGGGGGGGGCTCCGCAGCGCCGGGGAGCGCCCACCACCGTGGGGCACGCGGGCAGCAGGCTCAGCGCGGAGCGAGGAGAGCCGCCACCAACCTTTCGGGAGGAGGGGCGGGGGGATGGGGCGGGTCGGCGTCACTCAAGGGGCGATGCCACCAGGCGACGTCGTGCCATTCCCCCATCTTGTGCCCGGCGCGAGGGAAGACGCCGATCAAGGAGAAGCCGACAGATCGGTGCAGCGACTCGCTGGCTGGATTGGGAAGGGCGGTCCCAGCGTAGGCGTTGGCGAAGCCCCACATCTCGGTCAGCTCGAGCAGGGTGGAGTAGAGGGCGCGTCCGAACCCACGACCCCTATGTTCCCCATCGATGTACACCGTGGTCTCCACCGACCACCGATATGCGGGGCGATCCCGGAACGCCGCCGCATATGCGTATCCGACCACGACATCGCCCTCCTCGGCCACCAGCCACGGGAATCCGGAGACGACGTTGTCGATGCGCCGCGCCATCTCCGCCGGCCCGGGAGGCGCGAGCTCGAAGGAGATGGCGGTGTCGCGGACGACAGGCTCGTAGATGGCGGCTAGCCGGAAGGCGTCGTCGACCGTCGCCGGGCGGATCCGGGGCACACTCAGGCGACCTCGAGATAAGGGTGCCAGGCGGGGTCGACCTGGTAGCCGGTGGAGGCGTAGATCCAGGCGTAGCGACGGGGAGGTCCCGGCTTGGTGCTGAGCCGTAGCCCGGCCTCGACCGGGAGGCGGTCTCCCTTGGAGATGTTGCAGGGCCGGCAGCAGGCGACCACGTTCTCCCAGGTGTGATCGCCTCCCCGGGATCGGGGCAGGACGTGGTCGATCGACTCGGCAGGGCCACCGCAGTATTGACAGCGGTGCCCATCACGCCCGAACACGGCTCGGCGCGTCACCGGGGCGGACCGTCGGTAGGGGACCTTCACAAAACGATTGAGGCGGACCACCGAAGGCACGTCGACGATGAGGCTCTCAGAGACCCAGGTCTCGTCCTTGCCCACGACCACGGTTGCCCTCTGATTGAGGACGAGGACCACCGCTCGACGTGCCGTGACCACCGAGAGCGGCTCATAGCTGGCGTTTAATACGAGAACCCGTGCCATCAGAAGCTTTTTCTACGGATGGGACGTTACCAATCCGTGTGGGACATATTCTCGTTTCCCACCATGGCATCGGAGTCGACCACGCCGATCGCCCGCCCCACCGCGAGTGAGATGGCCATGGTCCAACCGTCCACGATGTCAGCGCGGCCGGTCCTCTCCTTCTTCCCGTCGGTGGCGACCACGCTCAACACACCCTTGTCGGAGAGCGAGACGCGGGCGACCTCGAGCGGGATCCTGCCCAGGACCTGACACCAGGCATCGGACAGTCCTTGGGCGATGGCCATCGGAGTGGACGGCACCAGGCGAAACGATCGGATGGCGGTGCCGACGACCTCTACTCTCGCTCCGTCTTTGACCGGGCTGATCCTGACATCGACCCCCAGGGCGGCGCGAGCCTGGGCGAGACGGTTCCCGATCTCCATGGTCCCCTGATCCGGCGACCTGACTCCATAGGCCACGAGCAGGGCGCGCACGCGTTCCAGGACCTCGGCCTCGTCGGCGTCCTCGTCGAGCCTGACCCGGATCCCTGCCTCCACGTCCTCCAGATTCAGCGACACCGAGGCCACTCCGGGTATGTCTTGAAGTCTCTCGACCAGCTTCTCTCTCATGAAAGTGCCCGCATCCTTCGACGCCACGAAAGATATGACGCCACATCCTCCTGTCGGGTTTCCGACATGCCCTCGCCGTAGGCGGTATGAAACCTCCAGGCGATGTACTCGGAGGAGGGAAGGAACCCACGATGACGGCGCATGGCGACACTTACCCGCAACGCCTCCCACAGCAAAACGGGCCTGGCGACCAACGTCAGCAGGTCTCTGACCAGACCCCGCCCGATGTTCATGAATCGATAGACACTCCCTCTGCAGACTCTAGTGCCCAAAACGGGGGTGTCTCGGTAGAGTCGCGGCCCAAGGAAGCGATCCGGGAGCGTCATTTGTCCGAAGTATCAGCGCAGCAGATCGAGGCGTTCAGCGAGCGGTTCGACCGGATCGCATCCAATGTCGAGAAGGTGATCCAGGGCAAGCGCGATGTGGTCGAACTCGTTCTGCTCGCTTTGGTCGCCGAAGGCCATGTGCTCGTGGAGGACGTGCCAGGTGTGGGCAAGACCCAACTGGCCAAATCGGTGGCGCGCTCCATCGACAGCCTATTTCAGAGAATCCAGTTCACCCCGGATCTCCTCCCCTCCGACGTGACCGGCGTCTCCGTTTGGGACCGGAACCGCAACGAGTTCGAGTTCAAAGCGGGCCCGATCTTCGCCAACATCGTGGTCGGGGACGAGATCAACCGGGCCAGCCCCAAGACCCAGTCCGCCCTTCTCGAGGCGATGGAGGAGCGGCAGGTGACCTCCGACGGCGTGACCCGCCCCCTTCCCCTGCCTTTCATGGTGATGGCCACGCAGAATCCTCTCGAGCATGAGGGCACCTACCCGCTGCCCGAGGCCCAACTCGACAGATTCATGATGCGAGTGGTCATCGGCTACCCCAGCCGACAGAAGGAGCTGGAGATCCTGGACACCCATGGGGTCCGCTCCACTTTCTACGACCTGGAGCCGGTCGTGTCGGTCTCGGAGATCGAGGAGATGATCGCCGTCGCCCGCAATGTGACTGTTTCGCAATCGGTGAAGACCTACATCGTCGACCTGGTCGAGGGAACGCGGAGTCACGCCGACGTCCTCCTCGGCGCCTCGCCACGCTCCGCCTTGTTCCTCCAGCGCCTGTCACGAGCGCGGGCCGCCTCCCAGGGTCGGGAGTACGTCACCCCCGACGACATCAAGGCGCTCTCTCATCCGGTGCTCGAGCACCGGATGGCCCTCCGGCCCGAGGCGCAGATGCGCGGCGAGTCACTGCCAGAGGCCATCGACGAGCTGATGACGAGGCTGCGGGTACCGGGGACCACCTCGAGGATCGCAACCTGATGCCGACCCTGCGAGGCTGGGCTCTCTCGGGTGCCGGCCTCGCCCTCGTCCTGCTCTGGTACGCCCTGGGTGAGGTGGAGCTCCTCCTCACGGGGGTCATCCTCCTCATCGCCCAGGTGGTGGCCCTCGTCTACGTGAGGAATCGTCGGCCCCACTTGGAGGTGAACCGGCGTCTCGGCTCCTCCACGGTCCACGACGGGGAGACCACGACCGTGACTCTTCTCGTCGAGAACCTCTCCCGCCACGCCATCAGCCACCTGACCATCGAAGACGACGTCAACCGTCTCGGTGTCGCCACCTTCGAGGTGGCGAGGCTCAAAAAGAGGGAGTCGACCACTGCGACTTACCGGGTGACCTGCCGTCCGCGGGGTGTGTACCGCGTCGGCCCCACCAATGTGCGCACCAACGATCCCCTCGGGCTGGCGGAGATCTCCGCTGGAACCGGGCCGGTGGACAGGATCGTCGTATACCCGGCCGTCGAGGAGCTCACCGGGTTCCCCATCGTCCGAGGCCAGGACCCGGCCATGCAGGCCTCCCGCCCCGAGCACGCCAGGAGGGGAGGCGAGGATTTCTACACGTTGCGCGAATACCAGCAGGGCGACGACTTGCGCCGGGTGCATTGGCCCTCATCGGCCCGGACCGACGAGCTGATGATCAGGCAGCTGGAGACGCCATGGCAGTCACGCGCCCTGGTCCTCCTCGACGTGCGCACCGCGAGCTATGAGTCCCAGGATGCGTTCGAGAAGGCGGTGTCGGGCGCGGCCACCATCGTCACCCACCTTGTGGGGGCCGGCTTCGACGCCGACCTCTGGGCCGGGGACGCCGACCCGATCGACGCGACACGCTATACGTCGGCAATGGAACGACTGGCGCTGGTCCAACCCGACCCATCGATCGACATCGCGGCCGTCGCCAGCCGGATCCGGCAGAAGGGCGGTGGCGGCGCTCTCGTCATCGTCACCGGTGTAGCCGACCGCTCGCTGCTGAGCGTTCAGCAGCTGCTGGCCGGTGACTACCCCACCACGGTGCTGATGACCGCGTCGGCTTCCACCTCCCAAACCCTGGTCGGCTTCCACAGGATGGGGGTCGCCACCATCTCGGTCACGCCGGACGGAGCTTGGGCACCGGCGTGGATGACTTCGATGAGGAACTCATGGTCAACGGTCTCGGTCGGCTAGCCGGCATCGCCGCGTTCGTCCTGATGCTGCTTCGGCTGGGGCGCCTCCTCGATTCCGGCGCCGAGGCACCGGCATGGCAACTGATCATGGTCGCCTCGGTGTTTCTCGGCGGTGTGATCTGGTGGCTGCTCACCCAGACTCTCAGCAACCGGCGCATCGTCGCCGCCGTTTTCGCTCTGGCCGGTCTCGCCTTGTTTCTCCGAATCTCCGTCTCACACACCCTGTTTGCCGGCTTCCTGCCCTCCCCGGACACTTTCGCCGCGCTCGGCCGGGAGATGGCTCAGGCGCTCGACCTGATCCGATTCGGGGTGGCGCCGGTGTTCCCCACATCGGGCATCGTCGCCATCCTCTCCCTCCTCATGTGGCTTACCGGCGCCGCCTTCGTGTGGGGCGCCACCGGCGGCCCGGCCATGGCCATGTTCGGCCCCTCCCTGGGTCTCTATCTCCAGTTCGCCGTCATGGACAGGGTGCCGGCGGGAAGGGGGTGGATGGGGGCCGTGGCCGCAGTGATCGCGCTCTCCCTGGCCTCGATCGGGATCGAACGCCGGCAAGAGTCTGGTCGGGTACGCGATCTCGATGGTCGCCCCCTGGCCCGGCGCGCCGGAAGCATGGCCCTGATCCTGGCCGTCCTCGTCGCCACCGGTTCCCTGTTCGTCGCCGACCGCGCCTCATCGCTGGTGCCGCCGAACGGTCATGTCCGCTGGCGGTTCGGTGGCGGATACGGCCCGGGATTCGGCGGCATCACCTTCGATCGCCTCGCCGACCTCCAGCAGAGCATCATCAAGCGCTCGAACGCCACGGTCTTCCTGGCCACCCTCGACCCGGATGCTCCTCCTGCCGGCGAGATCTACTGGAGGATGGAGAGCCTGGATGTGTTCGACGGCACCGCCTGGCGGCCGTCGGCCGACCGGGCCGACTTCTACCAGCCGGGGATCGGGGGCGGCGACCCCGATCACGCCTATCGGGGCACGTCTCAGGAGATCACCCAGAGGGTGAAGATCGTGAACCTCAGGTCGCAGGTCGTCCCGACGGCCGGGGTCGGCCAGTTCTTCCGCTCCGAGTCGGTCAACGTGGCCGCCTTCCAGATCACACCCGACGGGTCCGTCATCTACCAGGCAGAGTTGGACGAAGGCGATGAGTACGAAGTGCACGCGGTTCTCACCCTCGACGGCGAGGACCGCGGTGCCCTGGCCACCCTGCCTGACGGGACGCTGAGCCCCCTCTTCGCCAAAGCGGCCGAAGACGGGGCGACAGCGCTTCTGCCCGGGACCACCCCTGGGGATGTGACCCCGCCTTCCGACATCGAGAGGTTCACCGAGTTGCCCGAGATGCCACCGGGCGTCCTCCAATTGGCGAGGATTCAGACGGCAGGAGCGGCGACTCCATTCGAGGCGGCATGGCTCCTCCAGCACTGGTTCCGGGACAGCGGCGACTTCGAGTACTCGACTGACGTATCGACGGGTCATGCCAGCCTCGATCTGGAGGACTGGCTCACCGACGAGTCGAGCCTCAACTACAGGGTCGGGTATTGCGAGCAGTTCGCCGCCGCCATGGCCGTCCTCGGGCGCGCCGTCGGCATACCGAGCCGGGTGGTGTGGGGCTTCACACCGGGCAGCACGGAGCAGCAGCCGGACGGCACCGATGTGATCGTTGTCCGTGACAACAACGCCCACGCCTGGGTGGAGATGTGGATGGACGGCTTCGGATGGGTCCGATTCGATCCGACGCCGCGGGGTGACGGGGCCACCCCCGAGAGCGTCACCGCCGAGTTCGACCCAGCCCCCTACCTGCCCCCACCCGGAGAAGGCCCGATCACGGTCGATCAGCCCGGATTCTTCAACGAGGGAGACCCCTTCAGCCCATTAGACGACACCGACCTGGGTGTCGCCGGTGACCGGGGCATCGAGATCACCTGGGTCTGGCTCCTGGTCCCGTTGCTGACCCTCATCGTCTTCCTCATCCCATTGCTGAAGGTCATGCGGCGACGGGCGCGGTTGAGAAGGCTCGCCGAGGGCGATATCACAGCGGCCTGGGACGAGATAGTCGACCGTCTCACCGATCTCCGCTTCCCGGTCCCGCAACATCAGACGCCACTCGAGTTCGCCCGCGGGACGGACCGCTCACTGGTCCCTCTGGCGTCGTCGTACTCCGCAGCGGTCTACGGCAGTCGCACCGGCCTTGGCCAGGTCTCCGACCTGACCCAGGTGGAGAGTTGGATCAAACTCCGCTACGAGAGCGGCGAGCGGACCATGGCCGCCTTCAATCCCCGCTCACTCCTCAACCGGGATTGAGCGTCACCCTCCTGCGGCGGTCTGCTCATCGCTGATGTCGTCCTCGACGCGACGCAACATATCGAGGAACCGGCTGCGATCGAGCTCGAAGCGGGTCACGTCCTCCTCGACCTCACGGGCGATCTCGTCGATGGCGACGAAGAAGGCGAGTTGGCCCTGACGTAGGGCATCCATGAGCTCCCCTTCGTCGGAGCCGACGTGGAATATGGTCTTCCCATCGGTGACCAGCTTGACCTCGGCGAGATGGTCGTCCATCTCCCCTTCCCGGCGCAGGTAGTCCCAGGCGCGCCGCACCCGTTGCAGGGACATGCCGTTGTCGAGGAGGCTGCGCACCACCCGTAGCGCCACCAGATCGCGGAACGAATACAGACGACGCACTCCCGGCCTGCCGCCTGTTGTCTGTATCGAAGGTTTGACCAGTCCTACTCGGTCCCAGTATCGGAGCTGATGATGTGTGCAATTCGTCAGCCGACATGCCTGCTCGGCCGTAAATGACTGGTCCACGCTTCCCTTCCTAAACCAACAGACCCGACCCAGAGTCGTGGGCCGTCATGTCCTTCTCCTCAAGCGGTGGAACCTCCCGAGACTACCGCTGGGGGCGGAAACATTAGCCGGTTGGAATCAGTCGCGACGAAAGGGGTCCTGCCAGCCGGAGCCGGGCTCCTCACCCTGTCGCTCGTCCACCGTGGCGCGCCATGCCCGCGACCGGAGCCCGGCAACCAGGGCAGCCGCCGACCCGACGAGGAGAGCGAACCCGAGGAATGCGATGACTGTGCTGGTGGCGAAGAACGCGATCACGACGGCCAGACCGGCCAACATGCCGACGGCGGCCAGCCGAATGCCGATTCGGGTGGGCTTTGAGATCTGCCGTACGGCGCGGGCCAGCTCCGGATCTTCCTCGTAGAACTGTCGCTCGATCTCGGCGAGGATCTTCTGTTCGTGATCATCGAGGGCCATCTCAACCTCTCAACTTCGATCAGCACCCATTGACACAATACACCCGACCCGGAGACAGTTCACTCGTCGGCTTCGTCGTCGGACTCACGCCGGCCGAGGAGACGTGCAGGCTCCACCGAGTGCGCGCCGAAGCGCTCCCTCACCTCTGAGACGGCGTCGGCGACCCTGACCCAGTTCGGGTCGGTGTCCAACAGGAGCTGCCTCGGCTCCTGACTCGATTCGAGCCCCGATCCGCCGAGACCGAGCAACCGGACCGGGCGCCCGGCATCGACTGTTCCCATCAGCTCGGTGGCGGTGGCGTAGAGATCGCGAGGGCTGTCGATGAGCCCACCTGCGGTGACACTGCGGGTGATGGTGGTGAAGTCGTCGTATCTCACCTTGAGAGTCACGGTCCTCGCCGCGAGACCGGAGCGCCGGAGACGATCGGCGAGACGTTGGGCATGGGCGAGTAGCGCGGTCTCGACGACTTCCCTGCCCACCAGGTCCCGTTCATAGGTCTCCTCGACCGATACCGACTTTGCCTCGCTGTCCGGTACCACCGGGCGAGGGTCGACCCCGCGAGCGAGCTCGAGCAGATGCCGTCCCTGCGATCGCCCCATCGCCCCGAGAACCGTCGCTTCCGGAAGCTCAGCCAGGTCGCCAATCGAGACCACCCCGAGACGCTGCAGTCCGGCCATGGTCGCCGGCCCCACCCCCCACAATGCCTCCACCGGCAGCTCGTGAAGGTACTCCAACTCGGTCTCCCGGGGGATGTGCCTGTAGCCGTCGGGCTTTGCCGATTCCGAGGCCAACTTGGCCATGAACTTCGAGCTCGCTATTCCCACCGAGGCGGGGAGCCCGAGACGACTTCGGATCTCTGATCTCACCGCGACGGCGACCTCGACGGGTGCCTGGAAATGACGCCGCAGCCCGGACACGTCGAGGAAGGCCTCGTCGAGGCTCAAACCCTCGACGAGCGGTGTGAAACCCCGGAATACCTCGAAGACTCGAGCCGACATCTCCCCGTACCGGCCATGCGAGGGCGGGACGACGATCAGGTCCCGGCAGAGCCGGAGGGCGGTCGCCGTAGGCTGAGCCGAGCGCACCCCATCGACGCGGGCTTCGTAGGAGGCGCTGGCGATCACCCCGCGATTCCCGGTACCGCCCACGGCGACAGGTCTGCCCACGAGGGAAGGGTCGCCCAGCCTCTCCACCTCTACAAAGAAGGCGTCCATATCGACATGGAGGATCGGCTCGGTCCACATGCCCACTCGAAGTTACCCGTGGACGGACCGGCTACCGGCCACAATGCAACGCCATGGCTGCATTGGTCCATCTCGTTCGCCACGCCGAAGTGGACAACCCGACCCACCTCGTCTACGCCGACCTCCCCGGATTCGGCTTGTCACCCCAGGGCGTCGAGCAGGCACGAAGGGTGAGCCGCTACCTGGGGCCGAGGGCGGTGGTTGCGATCTGGTCCTCCCCCCTGGAGAGGGCGCTTCGCACCGCCGAGGAGATCGCTGCCCGCACCGGCGTCCCGGTCAAGGTGGATCCCGACCTCACCGAGTGGGAGGTCGTCGGACGCTGGAAAGGTCATTCCTGGCGCGACGTGCCGCAGGCATTCCCCGGTGAGCTCGAGGCCTATCTCGAGCACCCGGAGAACCTCCCCTTCCCCGAGGAGAGCGCCGAGGACCTGGCGGAGCGGGTGGCAGCGACAGCGAGGAGGCTCGACTCGGAGCATCCCCATGGCGACGTGGTCATCGTCTCCCATCAAATGCCGATCCAGGCGGGCAAGCTGAAGCTGATCGGAGCGTCCCTGTCCGGGCTTCATGAGGACCAGCCCGGTCACGGGACGGTGGTGACGCTTCGCCCAGGACCGGCATGGCGAGTGGAGACGGTCTGGGAGCCTGGTGGGTCACCCCGGTTCGGTGAGAAGGCGGGTCTGAGGGTCCTTCAAGCTGCGGAGACCCCCGAGGACCCAACTTCGGCTTGAGCAGGGCCGCTGCGACACTCTGCCCGTGAAAGTGCCCCTTCTCTCCGCCGTCCCCCTGCTGGCGGCCATTTTCTGGGCAGGTGCGTTGGCCGCCGCTCCCGGGCATCTCGCCCCGATCTCGGTCGTGCTCGTCGCGGTCGGTTCAATGGCGACGGCGACCGTTGGGATGGTGGGGATCACCGTCACCGGTGGCCGTTGGGCGCACCGGACCGCTCTCGGCTCCCTGGGGACGACACTGGTGCTTGCCGTGGTGCGCCCCGTAGACAGCTGGTGGGTCGCGGCGTTTCTCTGCTCCCTGGTCGGGGGTGTCGTGCTCCTCTCCCCCGCGATGTCCCGAGCAATCCGCCGGCTGCCCGCAGCGAGCGGCCCGCCGTTGCGGGCGATGCTCATCCCGCTCCTCCTCATCGGGTTTCCCTTCCTGCTCGGTCTCGCCGCCTGGGACCGTCCCTCGGTGGGTACGGCGGTGATCGGGGCTGCCGCGCCTCTTGCCGCCCTCTGGTATGCCCGGGTCCTGCCCGGAGGCCTCCTCGCGATCCGGGTCGGGTGGCCCGCACTCGCCGTCGGGCTCGCGTTCACTCAATGGGTGGTTCCCTCCCTCGTCTCTCTGGCGGGAGGAGCTGCCGTCGCCACCCTGGCCTGGCACTCCTCGGTGAGGGTCGCCTTTCACCCGCCCCGCGCTCTAGGCACCGCCCACCCGATCCCTCCCGAGCTGACCCCGCGGGAGGTCCTCGACACCGCCGAGCTCGACGAGAGAGGCCGACCCAGACGGTGAGACGTCGACCCAACCCCTGGATCGCGGTTCCCTCCCTGGGGCTGGGGTTGCTCGCAGGCATCTTGGGCTGGGTGGTGACCGATGTCAGCTGTCGTCAGCCCGACGGGAGCGGCGGCTTCACCACGTGCATCGGCTGGGCGGCGCTCGCCGCGATCGCCTCGTTCGCAGTGGTGACCGTGGGAGTCGCCTTGATCCTGATCCTGGTCTATCGCTCACTCGCCGAGTGGAAAGAGGGAAGCAGTGGTCAGTAGTCAGTAGTCGGTATTCGGATGTCTGACTACCGACAACTGATTACCGACGACTCACTGATCTTCGGCTCTGCTGAAGATCAGAGAGACGTTGTGACCGCCGAAACCGAAGGAGTTGGAGAGGGCGTGCTCGACGACGGCTTCCCGCTTGGTGTTGGGGACGTAGTCGAGGTCGCACTCGGGGTCGGGCACCTCATAATTGATCGTCGGCGGCAGGACCTGGTCCCGTAAGGCCATTATCGAGGCCACGGCCTCCACCGCCCCGGCCCCCCCGAGAGTGTGCCCGGTCATCGACTTCGTCGAGGAGACGGGTGTGGAGTCTGCCGCCTCGCCCATCGCGATCCGGATGGCTGCGGTTTCCGTGGCGTCGTTGGCCTCGGTCGAGGTGCCATGCGCATTTATGTAGCCGATTTCGGAAGGGGTGAGCCCGGCGTCCTCCATGGCGTTGACCATGGATCGCGCCGCCCCGGTCCCGCCAGGTCGTGGCAGGGTTATGTGATAGGCATCGGCGGACATCCCGTAGCCGGTCAGCTCGGCCAGGACCGGGGCTTCCCGTGCCAATGCATGGTCCAGGTCCTCGAGGACGAGGGCGGCGCCCCCCTCACCCATGACGAACCCGTCTCGTCCGGCGTCGAAGGGCCGTGACGCCCGCTGTGGCTCGTCGTTGCGGCTGGACAACGCCCTGGCCTGGGCGAAGGTAGCGATACCGAAGCTGGTGATTGTGGCCTCCGAGCCCCCTGCCACGATCACGTCTGCAGCCCCGCGCCGGATCATCTCGGCACCGTCGCCGATGGCGTTTGCTGACGCCGAGCAGGCGGTGACCACGCAGGTGACCGGGCCGAGCAGGTTGTGCTCGATCGAAGCCAGCCCGGCGGCCATGTTTGGGATGATCCTGGGAACACCGGTCGGGCTCACCCGATCCGGCCCTCTCTCGGTGAGGGTGACGATCTCCTCGATGAAGGTGCCCATCCCCCCGAAGCCGGCGCCGACGACGACACCGGCCCGGGCCGCCTCCGGATCGTCCTCTGCATAGGACAGACCGGCCTGCTCCAGGGCCTGGCGAACGGCCACCAGGAAGAACTGGGCGAATCGATCGAGTCTCCGCACCTCACGCCGGTCGAAATGCTTCTCCGGCTCCCATCCCTTCACCTCGGCGGCGATGGTGGTCCGGTAGCCCTCGCTCTCGAACAAGCTGATCGGCCCGACACCTGACCGGCCCGCCAGCATCCCCTCCCAGGTCGACCCTACGTCCTGACCGAGAGGGGTGACCGCCCCGAGCCCGGTGACGGCGACTCGCCGTCGCTCGGGTGGCATCACTCAGCCTCCTAGCTTCCCGTGCACGACGTCGATGGCCTGCCCGACGGTCATGATCGACTCGGCCTCTTCGTCGGGGATCTTCACCCCGAACTCGTCCTCGAGCGCCATCAGCAGCTCGACGACACCGAGGCTGTCCACATCGAGGTCCTCCTCGAAATGGGCTTCCTCGGTGATCTTGGACTCTTCGAGCCCGAGCTCCGAAACCAGGACCTCACTGAGGCGCCCGGCGATTTCAGTTCTCTCCACGTATTCCTCCTTTCAACGGAATGCTGGCGGAAAGTTACAAGGCGAGACCGCCGTCCACGGCCAATACCTGACCCGATATGTACGAGGCGGCGTCGGAGACGAGGAAGTCGACTGCGCCCGCCACCTCGTCGGGCACGCCGAATCGCCCGAGTGCGATCGCCCCCTCGGCTTCGTCCCTGACCCTCTGCCCCAGGTCATGGGTCAGATCGGTGGTGATGAAGCCAGGGGCGACGACATTGACGGTGATCCCGCGCGATCCCACTTCCTTGGCAATTGCCTTGGAAAAGCCGATGATTCCCGCCTTGGAGGCTGCGTAGTTGGCCTGACCGGGATTGCCGGTGATCCCGGCCACCGAGGCGATCGAAAGCACTCTCCCCCACCGCGCCCTCAGCATCGAGCGCATGGCGAGCCGGGTGCACAGATATACCGATCTCAGATTGGTGGCGATGACCAGGTCGAAGTCCTCGGGGCTCATCCGGAGCAGGAGGTTGTCCCTGGTTATCCCTGCGTTGTTCACCAGGACCGTCACCGGGCCCAAATCCTTCGCGATCGCGTCGAACATCTCCTCGACCTGGGCGGTGTCGGATACGTCTGCCCCATAGGCGGCGGCAGTACCGCCCTCATTCTTGATCGAGCCGACCACCTCGTCGGCTGCGGCCTGGTTGCTCGAGTAGTTCACGGCGACGCGCAGACCGGAGGCGGCCAGCCGGGTCGCGATCGACCTGCCGATTCCTCTCGAGCCGCCTGTGACCAGGGCGACTCTCCCCTGGGAGAGATCCGTCACGTGAGCTTTTCGGGGAGGCCGAAGAAGTCGAAGTTGGGCTGGAGCAGCTCCATAGTGGTGCGATCCGGCGGAGGCAGCTGCGCGTCACTCTCACCCAACGGCTCGACACGCCGTCCCCAGCGATAGACGGCCGAGCCCCAGCTGAGGCCCCCGCCGAAGGCGGTGAAGGCGATGTTGGCGCCGGGGTGTATCCGCCCTGCCTCGAGTGCCTCGGTCAAGGCGACCGGGATGGTCGCCGCCGAGGTGTTCCCATAGGACTGGATGTTCACGAACACCTTGTCGTCGTCGAAACCGAGACGGCGGGCGGTCGCATCGATGATCCTGACATTGGCCTGATGGGGGATGAGAAGATCGATGTCCTCGAGGGAGAGCCCGGCGTCCTTGATCGCCCGAGCCGCAGAGTCGCCCATGGTGGTCACGGCACGTCGGAAGACCTCGGGCCCCTCCATGCCGATGGCGCATTCCCTGGGGTCGACCGGGCGGCGGTCGCCGTGGGTACCGTCACGAGGCACGCTCAGGATGTGCCCCACCGAGCCGTCCATCCCCAGCTCGGAGGAGAGGAGGCCGATCGGCTCGTCGGTCGACTCGAGCACCACCGCCCCCGCCCCGTCCCCGAAGAGGACGCAGGTCGTGCGATCGGTGTAGTCGGTGACGAAGTGCAGCTTCTCGGTCCCGATGAGGAGAACGGTGTTGTTGGTCCCGCCGCGGATCATGTTGGTTCCGACGACCAGCCCGTAGACGAACCCGGAGCAGGCGGCGTTGAGGTCCATGGCGGCCGCGTTCCATGCCTCGAGACGGCTTTGCACCACCGAGGCGGTGGAGGGGATTATCGAATCACCGGAGCAGGTGGCCACCAGGATGAGGTCGACGTCGTTGACCGTCTTGCCTGCCGCCGCCAACGCTCGCAGCCCCGCCACGGCTGCCAGCTCCGACGCCTCGACATGGCTGATCCTCCGCTCTTTGATCCCGGTCCTGGTCGTGATCCACTCGTCGGAGGTGTCGACGAGCTGCTCCAGGTCCTGATTGGTGAGCACGTTGGGAGGCATGCATTTGCCCCAGCCAGTTATCTCGGCGTTGCGCATTCTCGTCTCCTCAGTGTCGGCCCATGGTACCGAGAGCATCCAGGACCGACGTTATGTCGGCTTGCT
>Ga0299914_10000857_pt1 | contig 19234 bp, 14 predicted proteins | sample RVTome_10_FD_201361 | JGI IMG/M metagenome (GOLD analysis project Ga0299914, IMG submission 201361) | Soil microbial communities from uranium-contaminated site in the Upper Colorado River Basin, Wyoming, United States - RVT153D57 (version 2) ...
CGAGCGGCGCTCGATCGAACGCGGACTGCGCGACGGCGAGGTCCTCGGGGTCGTGAGCACGAACGCACTCGAGCTGGGCGTCGACATCGGCCGGCTCGACGTGTCGATCCTGGCCGGCTACCCGGGCTCGATCGCCGGGACGTGGCAGCAGATGGGGCGTGCTGGTCGGCGGACGGAGACCAGCGTCGCCATCGTCATCGCGTCGGGCGCCCCGGTCGACCAGTACGTGGTTCACCACCCGGAGTTCGTCCTCGGGTCGCTGCCGGAGGAGGCGCGGCTCGACCCGGACAACCTGCATGTCCTGCTGGCCCATCTCCGCGCGGCCACGTTCGAGCTGCCGTTCGAGCCGGGTGAGGTCTTCGGTCCGGCCCCGGCCGACGATCTCCTCGCCTTCCTCGGCGAGGAGGGCCACGTCCGGCAGGCCGGCGATGGGCGCTGGTACTGGAGCTCGGAGAACTTCCCGGCATCGGAGATCTCGTTGCGGGCCGCCGCCCCGGAGAACGTGGTCATCATCGATACGACGCCCGATCGGCCGCGCGTCCTCGGTGAGGTCGACCTGTTCTCGGCCCAGGTGCTCGTCCACGAGCGGGCGATCTACATGCACGAGTCGATCCAGTACTACGTCGACCGGCTCGAGTGGGGCGAGCGGAAGGCATACGTCCACCGGATCGACGCCGACCACTACACGTACGCCAACCGGGCCGTCACGCTCAAGCCGCTCGATGTGTTCGGGGAGGCTCCGTCGACCGGCGGCCGGCGGGTCCACGGCGAGGTCATGGTCGCGAGCCTCGTCACGCTCTTCAAGAAGCTCAAGTTCGTCACCGACGAGAACGTCGGATGGGGCCCGATCGACCTGCCCGAGCTCGAGCTCCAGACCACCGCCTACTGGCTGACGGCGGAGCGGGCGGCCAAGGGCTGGCGCCGCGACGACCTCGACGTCGCGCTGCTCGGCGCGGGCCGGGCAATCCAGACCGTGGCCTCGGTGCTGCTCATGGTCGACCCGCGCGATCTCGGGCTCGTCGCCCAGGTCCGCTCGCCGCACTCGGAGGAGCCAACGATCTACCTGTACGAGGCGACGCCGGGCGGAATCGGCCTCTCGGAGCGACTGTGGGAGCGACACGGCGAGCTGCTCGACGGGGCCGTCGCGCTCGTTGCCGGGTGCCTTTGCGAGGCGGGCTGCCCGGCCTGTACCGGCCCGCGACTCGAACCCCACGTCGACGCCAAGGCACTCGCGCTCCGGCTCCTCGCCGCGCTCGGCGCGGCCGCCCCCGCCGCGGCCGCCTGACCGGTGGATCGCGGGGCGACGCTCGAACGCCGGCTCGCGAACTTCCGGGCCGCGACGCGGCCGCGACCGCTCGACACACCGTGGAAGCGGGCGGCCACGCCCGACCTCGCCGAGCGAATGGCCGAGGCCCTCGACGGCGAGGTCATCCGGACGCCACGTGGCGCGTACGTCCGGTGTGAGACGGCGGCTCGGTCGCTGCCGATCGACCGCGAGCGGCTGGCGCGCCTGCCCGGGCAGCCACCGCCGCACGCACCGCTCGTCTGCCTCGACACGGAGACGACCGGTCTCGCCACCGCTGCGGGCACAGTCGCGTTCCTCGTGGGGCTCGGCTGGTGGGAGGCGGATCGCTTCCGCCAGGTCCAGTTCCTCCTGCCCGACCATGCCGAGGAACCGGCGCTCCTGCACGCGATCGCCGACCACATCCCGCCGAGCGCGTGGCTCGTCACCTACAACGGTCGGGGGTTCGACTGGCCGCTGCTGGTCGCCCGCTACCGCCTTGCCCGGCACGCTGCGCCCGAGCACGCCGGCCACCTCGACCTGCTGCCGCTCGTCCGCCGCGTGTTCCGCCACCGCATGGCGGATGCCCGCCTGCGCACGGCAGAGGCGACGCTGCTCGGGATCCACCGGGTCGGCGACGTCGACGGCTGGCAGATCCCGGGCCGCTACCTCGACTTCCTGCGCGGCGGGCCTGCGGATCCCCTCGTCGAGGTCGTCCGCCACAACGACCAGGACGTCCGGTCGCTCGCCCACCTCGTCGGGCACGTCGAGCGGGGGTACGCCGATGCCGCGGCGCGTTCCACGGCTCCGCCGGGCGATCTCGCGGGGCTGGCCCGTGCCTTTGCCCGCGAGCGGCGCCTGGACGAGGCGCTCGAGTGCCTGGAAGCCGCGGTCAGCGCTCCGAAGCCGCAACCCGCGACAAGCGCGAGCGTGTCCGCGGGGCGACCGCGCGCCGGCTTCGACGACTGGTGGCAACCAGCCTATCGGCCGGACTTCGGCGGCCTGCCGCGCCGGCCGCCGCCGCTCCCGGCGCTGGATCGACCCGCGGCGTTCGCCGTTCCGTGGACCGAGGAGCGGCTGCAGCTCGATCGCGCCCACGTCCTGCGAAGGCTTGGCCGCATCGAGGCGGCCTGCGAGGCGTGGACCGGCCTCATCGCGTCATCGGGGCGGCTCGGGGTGGTGGCCGCGATCGAGGTGGCGAAGCTCCGCGAACACCGGCTGCGGGACCTGACCGGTGCCCTGGATGCCACGAGGCGCGGCCTTGCCGCAGCCGAGCGTCGGCGCCGCCTGGGGCGGCCCGAGCCTGCCCTCGAGTCGAACCTCGAGCGACGACTCGAACGGCTTCGTCGACGGCTCGGTCAGAGTAGGTCGAGCACGAGCTGGCCGACCGCGCGGGTGGCTTCTTCCCAGTCACCGCCACCGGCCGCGGCGACCGAGAACACGAGGTCGCCCTCCCGGACGTACAGGACGCGCGTGTCGGTGAGGTCGTGCGCCCACGCCTCGTCGCCCAGGCCGGTCACGTCGACGGCGGAATCACCGACGCCGATCCGCTCAAGCCCGTAGTCGCCGAGCATCTGGACCGTGACCGACGCGCTGCGGGTGCCCGTGCCCTCCGGTACGTCGAACAGGTAGCGGCAGCTCGTCGGGGGCGTGGCCGAGGCCTCGGTCTCGAACGGTTCCAGCCCGCCGGACGCCGCGGCCACGCCCGCGACCGGCACGAGCGTGCAGATGTCGGCAGCAAGGTGCGGGTTCTCACCGGAGGCGGCGTTCGCGGACTCGGGCGGATCGCCCGCCGGCGCGGCCGATACCGGGGCCGCGTCCGACGACCCGCTGGTTTGGCCCGATCCGCCGCATGCCGCGACGAGCAGGACCAGGGCAAGCAATGCGGGTAAGCGGGCGCGGCACGATCCGCCGAGATTCCCGCTGGTCCGCGCCCGGCCGGGCGGGACGACCCCCAGATCGTCCAGCCCGACGAAACGGACCATCGCCCCCTGACCCCCTGTGCTGGCGGATCGTGCCGCGTCTCCGGGACCGAGCCACTCGCGTTCCCCCCGGCGGGCACCGCGCGAGCGACCGATCCCTTGGGCAGGAATGATCGGCACGGACGTTCAGGTAATGTTCAAGTGCGGCGCGCCCGGCACGGGGTTCAGCCAGGGAACGGGGCTGCCTCGACGCCGAGCTCCGACATCCGCCCGGCGTAGACCCGGTAGGCGCGGCGGGATTCACCGTGCCGCCCGGCCCGCGCGTAGGCCGAGACCAGCCCGAGGTGGGCCGGCTCGTCATACGCATCGCGTTCGAGCACGCGCAGGCTGTAGCTCACCGCCTGGTCGTGGTCGCCGTCCTGCGCAGCAAGGGAGGCCAGAGTGCGCACGACGCGCAGGTAGACCTCGCGCAGCTCCTCGCGCAGCGGGACCGCCCAGTCCTCGTACGGGTCCTCCTCGAGGAAGTCGCCGCGGTACGCCGCCTCGGCCTGCCGGAGCATGTCGGGTTCGAGCCGCGGTTCGGCCGGACCGCCGGCCCGTCCGACGCCCAGGCCCTGCTCCGCCGCGCGCAGGAAGGCATCGACATCGAGATCCACGTGGGCGCCGTCGATCCAGATCGAGCGCCGATCCGAGCCGATGTACCTGTCGGCCGCCATGTGCCGCGCCGGGTCGAGCACGGTGCGCACCGTCGAGAGTGCGACCGACAGCCGGCGCGACGCCACCGCGGGGTCGTCGTCGGGCCACAGGAAATCGATGAGCGCCTCGCGCGTGGTCGCGTGGCCGCGCCGGCTCAGCAGGATCTTGAGCAGCGCGCGGGCCTTGCGCGATTGCCACGCCACGAGGTCCACGGGACCGCCAGGGCGGATCACCTCGAACCCGCCGAGTGTCCGGATCGTGATCATGCCCCGGTCGCTCGCGGGCTCCGCGAGAAGCGCGTCCGCCTCCGCCGCGAGGCGCCGCACGCCGAGCTCCCGGAAGGTGCCCAGCGCTCTCTGGATGCGGTCGCGCCCGGCGCTCGAATCATCGTGCCTGCCGAGCGCGAGCTCGACCCGGGCGGTCGCGATCGGCTGACCGACGTCCCGCCAGATCGCCAGGGCCTCCTCGAGGCGGCCGCGCTCGGCCGCGGGGTCCGGCGCGGCCGCGACGTGCAGTTCGATCGCCTCGGCAAGCCCGGCTCGATCGCGCCGGGCCCGAGCAACATCGGCGGCCTGCTGGGCACTCGCCGTCGCGGCGACCCGTTCGCCGCGGGCACACTCCACCCAGCCACGGGCCAGGATCGCCCGCGTGTGGGCCAGGACCGGGCCGTACGCGACGGCCCGCGTCGCGAGCGCCAGCGCGCGGTCGGGATCCTCGTCGGCCACGACGAGCGCGAGGCCCGACAGCGCCGGCACGAGGCCCTGCAGGTCCTGTGCCTCCTCGGCCACGGCGATCGATTCCTCGTAGCTCGCTCGCGCGACCGCAAAGTCGCCGCGCTCCCGGAAGACGTCCCCGAGGTGCCACAGGGGGTAGCTGATCAATGCCGACTCGAGCCGCGTGTAGAGGGCGCGCGCGGTCTCGAGGTCGGCGACGGCCTCGTCCAGCCGGCCGAGGTGGAAGAGCGCCTCGCCGCGGTTGCTCAGCGCCAGCGCCCGAAGCGCCGCAAAGCCCGCGACGTCGGCGAGCGCGATCGCGAGGTCCAGCTCGCCCAGCGCGTCGGCGTACTGCCCCTCCTCGGTGAGTCGCGAGCCGCGGTTGGTCCTGATCCGGATCTGCTGCAGGACGTCGCCGGCCCGAACGGCGTGGCGCAGCGCGCGCAGGTAGTGGGCATCGTTCGCGCGACGGTCGGACTCCATGGCCGCAAGCATCGCGCGGACCGTGTGCACCGCGGCGAGGGCCTGGTCGTCGGCGGCCACCGTCGCGTCGCGCAGGGCGAGGTCGGCGAGCTCCCGGCACGGGCCGATCTCGCCACGGAGCCAGCACGCCGCGGCCCACCACGCCCGCAGGAGGGCGGCGTTGCGCGGGTCGTCCGGTCGCGGATCGCCGCGGCGGTAGATGTCGAGCGCCGCATCGAGGTGGCCACGGAAGTGATGGATCAACCCCATGCGCCAGGCGATCCGGGCGGGAATGCCGTGGCCGTCCCCGACAACGCGACCGTAACTCTCGAGCGCGCCGTCCCAGTCCCCGCGGATCTGGCGAACCTCGCCCTCGAGGGCGTCGATCTGCGCGTCGCGCAGGTGGTCCGGGAGGGTGGCGATCGCGTCATGGACGGCATCGACGTCACCCTCGCTCGTGAGCCCGGCTCCGTGCTCCACGAGGTACGCATGGAGTCGCTCGGGATCGCTGGCCCGAACCAGCTCGGTGAGGGCCGCTCGGGCATCACCCTGGGCGGCGGCCCAGTCCGCGGCCACGCTGTGGATGCGAGCCGCCTCGGCCGGTTGCAGCGGCCGCCGGGTCCGGACGAACTCGCGGACGAGCGGGTGCAGGACGTATGAGTCACCCTCGGCGACCGCCTGCACGAACAGGCCCTTGCGCTCGAGGCTCGCCAGCACCTGTCCGGCGTCGTCGAACCCGAGGGCCTCGCACAGCCCGGGGTCGAGACGGTCCAGCGGCGCGACCGTACGCAATAGCTCGCGGACCACCGCCGGCTCGCGGGCGAGAACCTCCTCTGCGAGGTAGTCGTAGATCGGCCCGCCGCTGTGCAGCACCCGGCGCAGAACGGCCCGGCGATCCTCCGCCTCGACGGCCCCGAGCGCGTCGGCGGCGAGCCGCACCGCGGCCGGCCAACCGTGGGTCCGCTCGTGGAGATCGGCCGCGAGTGACTCGTCGCGGGCGCCGATCGCCGCCTCGAGGGCGTCGGCGGTCTCGACGACCGTGAAGGCCAGGTCGCCGCCCGTGACGGACGCCACGTGGCCCTGCGCCCGCAGTCGCTCGATCGGGAAGGGCAGGTCCGCGCGCGAGGCCATCACGAGGCGGAGTCCCGGTGGGGCGCCGCGCAGCAGGGCTTCGACGAGGCGTGCCGGCGCCTGCCCCGCAGCAAGTTCGTGCAGGTCGTCGAGAACCAGGACCAGGCCCCGACGCAGCCGGTCGTGCAGCGCGAGTGCCAGCGCCGCGCCGAGCGCATCGGCCCGCCGGAGCTCCTCCATGCCCGCATCGGGACCACGTCCCTCGGCCGCAGGGTCGAGATCGACCGGCAGGTCCGGCACGAGGAGCCGGATCGCGTCGAGCAGTCCCGCGGTCAGGTCCGACAGGCTCCGATCGTTCGGCCCGATCGTGTACCAGGCACAGCGCCGGTTCGCCGCCCACGCGGCCAGGACCGTCGACTTGCCGAAGCCGGCGTCGGCGACGACCGTCGTGAGCCGCCGTTCGACGCTCTCGTCGAGCAGGGCGTCCAGGCGGGGCCGGGCGACGAGCCAGGCGGGCAACACCGGCGGGATCGCCTGCAGCGAGCGCCGTCCCGGGCGCAGCGGCGCCGGTTCGGTCGTAGATCGCGCACCCCCCGGGGTTTCGTCCATCCGCCCGCTACCCTACCCGACCGGCGGTCCGTGCCCCGGCCTCGGCGATCCTGCGGCGTATCGACTCCCGCGCCGGAACACCGTCGAGCCCGGCCTCCTCGACGGCGAGTGACGCCGCGGCCGCCGCGAGCAGCACGTCGTGGCGTTGCCCGATCCGTCCGCCCACCAGCCCCGGCCGGACGCGACCGGCGAAGAGCGCCGCGAGGAACGTGTCCCCGGCGCCGGTCGCATCGATCCACCGATCGGGCCGGAGTGCCGGATACCGATGCAGCCGGCGTGGCCCGTCGGCGCCGGCTTCGACCACGATCCCGCCACCGTCCCCGGCCGTCACGACCAAAGTCGCGCCGGGACGGAGCAACCGGCACAGCACGCTGAGCTCCACGTCGCCGGCCAGGTCATCGCGGCTCACCCCCACGAGATCGGCCCGGGCGAGGAGCGGCGTCGGGCGCGGGTCGAGGCGACGAACCTCCGTCCCCGCGCGGAGCTCGCGAAGGAGTCCCTGCCAGCCGACCGCCACGAGGGCCTCGTCCGGCGGGATCAGGGCCCATGATTCGGGCAATTCGCCGGCGACCGGAACGAGGAGCCAGCCGCCGGTCGCGGTCCATGCGGCCGGCAGGTACGTGGACGGGACCGGATCGGACGCCGCATGGGCGATCTGACGCCGTCCGCCAGGCTCCTCGAGGTTGTCGAACACGGGACCGCTCGCCAGCGGAACGAGCCGGACGTCGACGCCGGCAGCAGCCAGCTCGCGCAGCTCGCCGGCCCCGGCGGCCGGCGGGTCCACCCCGATCAACGCACCGACGCGCAGCCCGAGACGGGCGATCGCGAGGGCGCTGTAGGTCACCGATCCGCCCAGCCGCCAACCGCGTGGATCGGTCGCTGCGAGGTCGCGCGAGGCAGCGCCAACGACCACGATGTCGGGCGGAGCGCTGTGCCGGTCGGCCGGAGGCATGAGCGTATACTCGCCGATGTGTTCTTCTACGAACTGCACGAGGGAGACGAGGAGGTTTACTCCGACGTTCTCCTGTACAGCGACTCCGAGTGGGCGCCCGACGAGTTCTTCGACCTGGTCCAGTCGGTCAGGCGCCGGATCCAGGACACGTACAGCCACGACACCCTGATCGAGGCGATCGCCGCGGAGCTCGAACGCGAGCACGGCTTCCTGTTCATCTCCGACGATCGACTGGCGGCGGCCGTGAACGTCTCGACCCGCGAGGACGACAACTTCCTCGCCGAGCTGGACGCCGACCTCGATGACGAGGACGATGACGACACCGAGGTGAGTCGGTCCCGCGCGGACGCGGACTTCGTCACGATCCACGCGGACCTGGACATCGACGGCCCCTCACGCCTGAACTGAGGCCGCGCGGGCGAGGTCGGCCTACTTGCTGAACAGGACCTCGATCACGTCCCCGTCCTGGACCTGGTAGGCCTTGCCCTCCGACCGCAGGCGGCCCGCCTTGCGCGCCTCGGCCATCGAGCCGAGCGCGACCAGGTCCTCGTAGGCGACGGTCTCGGCCCGGATGAACCCGCGCGCGAGGTCGGTGTGGATGGCGCCGGCCGCATCGACGGCCGATGAACCCTGGAGGATCGGCCAGGCCCTGACCTCATCCGGTCCCGCGGTCAGGAACGAGACGAGCCCGAGCAACCGGTACGTCAGGGCGATCACCCGGTCGAGGCCGGATTCGGCGATCCCGAGCTCCTCCATGAACACCGCCGCCTCGTCGGGTTCGAGCTCGCCGAGTTCCATCTCGATCCGCGCCGACAGCGCCTCGACGAGCGCGTGGCGGTGCGGGTACGCCGCGGCGATCGAGCGGACCAGCTCGGGGCCGCCGGCGAGGTCATTCTCGCCGACGTTGAGCAGCACCAGGACCGGCTTCTGGGTGAGAAAGCGAAAGCCCCGGATCGCCTTCTCCTCGTCCGCCTCGAGATCGAGATCGCGGATCGGCGTGCCGGTCTCGAGGGCCGCCTTGAGCCCGCGCAGGACGACCTCCTCGCGCTCGTTGGCCTCACGCTCGCTCTGCGTTCCATGCCGGCCGCTGCCGGCCAGTCGGTCGAGGCGTCGATCGGTCATCGCGAGGTCGGCCATGATGAACTCGAGATCGAGCCGCTCGAGGTCGCGGCGCGGATCGACGCTGCCGTCGGGGTGCGGGTGGGCCGGGTCCTCGAACGCGCGGACGACGTGAAGCAGCGCGTCGGAGTCGCGCAGCCTGGAGAGATGCTCGGCCGGCAACTCCTCGGTTCCGACCCGGCCCTCGCTCGACGCCGGCGGTGCCGGCAGGTCCACGTAGGTCACGTCGGCGTGGACGATCTTCTTCGGCCGGAAGATGCCCGCGAGCACATCCAGCCGCGGATCCGGCACCTTCACGACGCCGACGTTCATCGTGATCCCGCCATACCCGCCGGTCTCGGCGTGGCCGCGGGTCAGGGTGTTGAAGACGGTGGTCTTGCCCGAACCGGCAAGTCCGACGATGGCGGTCTGCATGCGCCCGATGCTACTCGCGCCCGCGTCGGCGCACCCGCTCAGTAGCCCGCGGCGGGATCCACGACGTTGAGGAGCGGCTCTCCGGCGGCGAACCGGCGCAGGTTGTCGCAGAACAGTTCGACGCTCCGGTCGAGCACGCGACCGCTCGACCATGCCGTGTGCGGCGTGACGATGACGTTGGGCAGGTCGTAGAACGACGACATCGGCGGAAGGGGTTCGTCGCGGAACGTGTCGAGCACGGCGCCACCGAGCGGTCCCTCGCGCAGGGCCCGGAGCAGGGCGCGCTCGTCGACGAGCCGACCGCGAGCCACGTTGATGAGCCACGCCCCAGGCTTGACCAGGGCGAGCGTCTCCTCGTTGATCATGTTTTCGGTCTCGGCCGTGAGCGGTGCCGCGAGCACGATGAAGTCCGACTCGGCGAGGAGCTCGGGCAGGCTGTCGGGACCGCCGACACGATCCAGCATGACCTCCCCCGGCGAGCTGCCGCCGTCGGGTGCGACCGCGTCGACGCGCCGGCGGACGGCCACCACCCGGCAGCCGAACGCGGTGGCGAGCGCCCCGACACCCCGTCCGATCGAGCCCAGGCCCACGATCCCGACGGTCACGTCCCGGAGCTCCGCACCCTCGAGGGGTTGCCAGGTTCGTTCCCGCTGCAACTCGAGCAGCTGCGGCAGTCGCCGGCTGACCGCGAGGATCATCATCACGACGTACTCGGCGATCGGCCGGCTGAACACGCCGCGCGCGTTGGTCACGAGCAGCCCGCGCTCGAGCGCGGAGCTCGTCAGCGCCCGCTCAACACCGGAGGTCGCCGAGTGGACCCAGCTCAGGCGCGGGGCCCTGACGAGCAACCGGTCGAACGCGTCCGTGCTGAGCCAGCCGCGGAGCATCACCTCGACGTCCTCGACCGGCCCGTCGGCCAGGCCCTCCACCGACACGCTGACGATGCGCGCACCGGGGGCGGCCGCGCGGATGCGCTCGAGGTCGCGGGAGCGGTACCGGGCGGAGAGGATGGGGCTGAGCGCGATCGCGCTGGGCGCTCCACCGGGGCCCGATCCCGGGCCGGCCGTGCGCACGAACGGGGCGCCGGTCACGCGGCTCCCCCGGCCCGACCGAGGACCCGCTCCATCCACCGTTCGGGCGCATCGATCTCGCCGTGGCGCGGCAGCGTCTCGGGTCCCTCCCACAGCCGGCGGAGGGCGGCAGGTCCACCGGCCGCGGCGATCGCGCGGACGAATTCCTCGCCCTTGCGGTACTGCTCCATCTTGAGGTCCATCCCGGTGAGGCGGAGCATCGCTCGTTCGAACGGGGTCCGTCGTGCACGGCGCTCGTGGAAGCGGGCGCTGATCCGCTCGACTCCGGGGACCAGCTCCTTGCCGACGTCGTCCATCACGTAGTCGCTGAACCCCTCGAGCAGGCTCATGACCGCCTGAGTCTCGCGGAACAGGCGGCGTTGCTCCTCGCCCATCAAATGTTCCATCCAATGGCCGCCGTCGCTCTCCCCGCGGAGCGCGCGGCCCAGCCCGCGCAGCGCATCGCGGCCGAGGCCCTGGGCATCCTTGCCGAACAGCGCGAGCTGGCGTTCGAGGCGGTCGGCCAGGTACGGGCGCAGCCACGGGTGCGCTTCGAATTCGAAGGCGTGGGTCGTCTCGTGCAGCGCGATCCAGGTCCGGAAGGGATCGAGCGGCAGACCGAGGGCCCGGGCGGTCGCCCGGATGTTCTCCTCGACGAACAGCAGCCGGCCCGGGACCGCCTCCGCGGAGAGCAGCGCCAAGTCGTACTGTCCGAGCACGCGCTGGCCCATGAACCCGAGCAGGATGCCGAGCTGGCGGGTCATGACCCAGCGGTTCGCCAGGGCCATCGTCGCCTTGGCAAGGCCCCCTCCGGGTGGCATCACCTGGTCGAGCAACTCGCCCTCGAGATGCCCGATGAGCGCGGCGAACGAGGCCGTGTTGGCCCGGACCCAGCCCGCCCGATCGACCACCTCGGAGCGTTCGACGACGCCGGGCAGCTCGGTCTCGAGCGCGGCCCCGAGCGCCGGCACGATCCGCTCCATGGCCCGCCGGTAGTGCGGCTCGGCCGCCCGCAACTCGGCCGTCGGGAGGCTGCCGGGCGCCTTGTGCAGCCGCTCGATCGCGGTCCGTTCGACGCCGGCCCAGTCGACGAGTCCCTGGCGGGCCGACTGCTCGGCCCGCCGCCCGAGGACGGTGGCAGCGGCACCCAGCGCCGAGCCGACGATGAAACCCGCCTGCAAGACCCGGTCATCGCGCCAGCCCCGTCCCCGCCGACCGCTCCGCTCGGTCACCGGGCCACCACCCCGAGTTCGATCGGCTCGACGTCGACGAACGACGAGCCGAACAGGCGGCCCGCGAGCTCGCGGAACCCGTCCGGATCGCCGGTCGTGAGCTGGAGGTGGGTCGCCGGGACCGCGGTCTCTGCCGGCCGTGCATGTCCATCGGAACCCGGGTCGGCCGCGGTTCCCCGGCTGGTCCCGGCCGCCTCGAGCGCGTTGATGCTCAGCAGCTCGGCCAGCGACGAGGCCGTGGCCGTCGCCGAATCGACGATCGCGACTCGCTCACCGGCGACGGCCGCGATGATCGGCCGCAGGAGCGGGTAGTGCGTGCAGCCGAGCAGGAGCGTGTCGACCGAGCCCGAGGCCGGCAGCGGGAAGATGAACTCACCGGCACCGTCGCGCTGGCCGAGCAGCGGCGCCAGGGCGTCGGCGACGGCCGCCTCGACGGTCGGTCCACTGAGCTCACCGGCCTCGACGAGCGGCACGAGGGTCGGTGTCGCGTGTTCGTAGACCTCGACCGCGGGGTTCTCGTCCTTGATCGCGCCGAAATACGCCCGCGAGCGGACCGTGGCCGGCGTGGCGATCACGCCGACCCGCCGGTTCCGGGTCGCAAGCGCCGCGGCCGCGGCTCCCGGCCGGATCACGCCGAGGATCGGCAGGTCGTAGCGCCGGCGGAAATCACCGATCGCCACCGCCGTCGACGTGTTGCAGGCGACGACGATCGCCTTGACGCCGCGTTCGACGAGGGCGTCGAGACCCTGGGTGGAGAAGGCCCGGACCTCGTCATCGGACCGTGTGCCGTATGGGGCGCGGGCGTTGTCGCCGAGGTAGATGGTCGATTCGTGCGGTGTCCGCCGCAGGATCTCGCGCAGGACGGTCAGACCGCCGACGCCCGAGTCGAAGACGCCGATGGGTCGCGGATCGGACACCGGCCCGCCTAGCGCCCGGCCGTCGCGGGAACCGCCGCCCGGCCGAGCAGCTCCTGTGCGATCCGGGCCACGTCCTGGCTGATCGCCGCGGCCGGGTCGGCGAGCACGAACGGGACGCCCTCGTTGTTGGCCTGGACGACGAGCCGGCCGTCGGATACGACGCGGTGCTCGGGAACGCGGCCGAGCGCCCGCTCCAGATCGTGCGGGTCGATCCCGCCGGCCGAATCGGCCCGGTTGACGAGATAGCGAACCTTGGCGGCCGGATAGCCGATCGCCCGGAACGTGTCGGCCATCGCGATCGTGTTGTGGATCGTCGTCGAGTCGTAGGTCACGATCTCGAGGATCGTGTCGCTCGTGTCGAGGAACGCCAGGCTGACCTCGTTGAGGTGGCTCGACAGGTCGACGACGACCGCGCCGTAGATCCGGCGCAGCAGCGACAGGACCTTGTCGACGTCGCGGGTCGTGACCATCTCGGCCATCTCGACGCGCGGCGGCGCGAGCAGGATGTCGATCCCCGACGGGTCGCGCCAGAGCACGTCGCCCAGGTCCGATTCGGCGATGCGGTCGGTCGGCAGGTCGAGGATCGAGGGCGCGTCTTCGGGCACCTTGAGCAGCGAACGCAGGTCACCGAACTGCAGGCTGCCATCGATCAGCACGGTCCGGTGCTCGAGCTGGCCGCACGCAACCGCGAGGTTGAACGCGAGGGTCGTCTTGCCGACGCCGCCCTTGGGGGCGAAGACCGAGATCACCCGCGATCCACCCTGGTCAGCGCTCGCCGCGAAGTCCTTGCGGACCTGCGCGATGCGCGTCATCAGGTCGAACCCCGAGAAGGGCATCGTCAGCACGCCATGGATCCCCGCCTCGGGATCGGGCTCGATCGGCGTTTGGGGCACGGTCAGCACGATGACCGGGACGCTTGCCTCCGAATCGCGGATCTGCTGCACCAGCTGGGGTCCCTTGACGCGGCCCTGGAGCAGCGCGTCGACGAGGACCACGTCCGGGCGCAGCTGCTGGATCTGGGCCGGAGCCTTGGCCCCCTCGCTGATGACGTCGAGCAGCTTGACGTGCGCCTGGGCGTTCAGCAGGCCACGGATGTACTGCGCGACCTGCGGGACGTCCTCGACGATCAGCAGGCGCGTCTGGTCGCTGGATGCCATTGCCGCGACGATACCACCTTCCCCCGTTCGGAGGCCCACCCGGAGGTCCCGGTCCGCCAAGCCACCGCGGCTATCCCCTCGACGGTCGCCGTGCGACGAGGACCGCGCGCTCCGCTCCGGCTCCGAACGGCTCGAGGTCGTAGCCGCCCGCCAGCGTTTCGACCTCGAGGCCGGCGCCATCGGCGAGGGCCACCAGCTCGTCGGCCGAGACGAGGCGGAGGCGGTCGTGACGGACCCAGCGGATCGGCGGCTCGCCCTGGCCGCCCTCCTCGAAGAGCGTCGTGAGCGCCACGGTCCCGCTCGCCGCGTCGTACTGGGCCGAGCCGGTCTTCGTGACGATCCGGCCGCTGTCCGGGTCCAGTCGCGGCCACTCGAGGATGACCCGCCCGTCGTAGCGAGCGAGGTCCTCGGCATCGGGCAGCCAGACGTCGACGGCCGCGATCCCGCCGGGCGCGAGGTGGTCCGCCAGCGCCTGCAGGGCGGCCTGCTGGGCGGCGCGCGTGCCGAGCGTCATGAGCGAGTTGAGCGCGAGGAACGCGAATCCGAAATCCCGGACGCCTCGAAGCGCGAGCCCGACGATGTCGGCCTCCACGAGCTCCAGCGAGACGCCTGCACGCCCGGCCCGTGCCGCCGCCCGCTCCAGCATCGCGGGGTCACGGTCGACGCCCGTCACCCGATGGCCGGCCGATGCCAGCGGCACCGCGGCGCGGCCGCTGCCGACGGCCAGCTCGAGGACCCGGCCGTCGCTGCGGTTCGCCAGCGCGAGGTACAGGGCGAGGTCGCCCGGATCGTCGACGAGGTCGAGGTCGTACAGGCGCGCGAGCGCAGCCGCGGTTGCCGGGTCGGGCCGGTCGAGCATCAGGACCGTTCCTTCAGGACCGCTTCGGCCACGTGCCGGCCTTGCGGCGCACCGCCAGGGTGCTGATCGCCTCCAGCGCCAGGCGGTTGGCCGCCATCGCCGTCGTCTCGGCCTGGTCGTACGGCGGCGACACTTCCACGATGTCCATCCCGACGAGGTCGACCGCGCCCACGACCTGGCGGACGGCGCGCAGGACCTCTCGCGACAGCATCCCGCCGGGCTCGGGGGTGCCGGTCCCGGGAGCCAGGCCCGGGTCGATCACGTCGATGTCGACCGACAGGTAGATGTGCTCCGGCCCGTCGAGGGCCTCGGCGATCGCGTCCGCGACCACCGCCTCCGACCCGCGCTCCTCGATCTCGGTCATGAAGTGGTAGCGCATGCCCTGCTCGCGCATCCATTCGAACGTCGCGACCGGCGGCCAGTAGCCGCGCAGCCCGACCTGCACGAAGTTGCGACCGGGGATCGCACCGGACTCGATGAGCCGGCGCATCGGCGTGCCGTGGCCCGCGAGGACGCCCCAGTCGTCGCTGGCCGTGTCGGCATGGGCGTCGAAGTGAACGATTCCCACGCTGCCCGGCGGGTACAGCTCGGCGACCGCGGTGGCGCTCGGCCAGGTGATCGAGTGGTCCCCCCCGAGGACGATCGGGAGCGCGCCGGTCTCGGCGACCTCGAGCACCTTGCGGTAGATGAGCGCGTGGGCCCGCTCCGTCCAGGCCGGCACGATGTTGGCGTCGCCGGCATCGACGACGGTCAGCACCTCGAACGGCTCGATCCCGAGCTGAAGCGAGTGGATCGAACCCGACGTGTACTGCGCCTCACGGATCGCTCGCGGCCCGAAGCGGGCGCCGGATCGGTGGCTGACCGCATCGTCGAAGGGCGCACCGACAATCGCGACGTCGACGGCACGGCGTCGCAGCTCCTGCGGGTCGGTGATCCACGGAAGGTTCATGAAGGTGGTCGGGCCGACGTACGTCGGGAGGTCGAAGTCCTCGAATACCTCGTACGGACGGTCCCAGCCGTTGCGCGAGGCGAAGGCCCGATCGGACGCGGGCTCGGTGGGGCGCTCAGCCACGGGGTCCTCCGGAGACGGGCGGCCTGACGTCGCCGATCAACCGTCTCGTGGGGGCGCCGCCGGTTCGCATCGATCGTCCAGCGGGGCGCGCCGGGCCACATCCTACCCCACGTCGAATCCGGTCGGTCCAGGGCCGAGCAAGCAGGCGCCGGAGGTCAGGTCGATCGGAACTCGTCCCATGCCGCTTCGACGAGCGCTGGGTCGGCGAACAGGTCGAACGCGGTCTCGGCGACCAGCGTGGCCGCGAGCAGGGTCACCTCATCAGCCCGGGGCGTGGCCGCGGCGTCCCGGAACAGGATCGAATGCCCTGGCACGCCCTCGTCGCAGATCGCGATCGACGGATGGATCGTGGGCAGCGCCAGCGACACGTTGCCCATGTCGCTGCTCCCGAGGTTGGCCGGGTCGACGGGGACGACGACCAGCCCGTGGGCCTCGAGGTTGGCGCGGAACCGCTCACGCAGGACCGCGTTGTCCTTCATTGTCGTCGAGCCGCCCGAGAACTCGACATCGACCTCGACGGACGCGGCCGCCGCCGCTCCCTCGGCGATCGAACGGAAGCGCTCGCGCATCGACTCGTAGTAGGCCTGGTCCGAGCTGCGGATCATGAACCGGCCGACGGCCCTGTCCGGGATGATGTTTGCCGCCGTTCCGCCCTCGATGACGATGCCGTGGACCCGGGCGTGGTGGGGCAGCTGCTGGCGCCACAGGCCGATCCCGGTGAACAGCAGCACGAGGGCGTCGAGCGCATTCCGGCCCATCCACGGATCGGCTGCGGCATGCGCCTGGAGCCCGCGGAAGGTGACCTCGACGTCCTCGGACGCGAGCAGTACGCAGTCGACCTGGGTCTTGTCGCCCGGGTGAAAGAGGAGTGCCGCGTCGAGGCCGTCGAAGAGGCCGTCGTCGAGCATGAACTGCTTGCCGCTCCCCCGCTCCTCGGCGGGCGTGCCGAGAAAGACGATCTCGCCGGGCAGCTCGTCGGCGATCGAGGCGAGCGCGATGGCGGCCCCGACCCCGGACGCTGCCATCGTGTTGTGCCCGCAGCCGTGACCCAGGCCCGGCAGCGCATCGTACTCGGCGAGGATCCCGATCCGTGGCCCGTCAGGCCCACGGCCGCCGCGGCGCACGCCGCGAACCGCGGTCGCCAGCCGGCCCGCCGGATGCTCCACGTCGAACCCGTGCCGCCCAACGGCCTCGGCGACCCAGGTGGCGGCTTGGTGCTCCTCGAATGCCTCCTCGGGGTTCGCGTGGATCCGGTGCGAGAGCTCGAGGATCTCCGCACGGTGGGCCTCGACGGCCGCGGCCAGCCGGGCCTTCACGTCGACATGGGGCGGGGCGGGCTGGCGGGCGGTGCCGGTCACGGCTCCTCCTGGCGATCGATGTAATGGCGCGCCACAGCGTAGCGCTGCGGCGGGCCCGCGGTCTCAGCGTTCCGCCGACAGCGTCATCTCGGCGACCACGATGAGCGCGAGCATGAACAGCACGATCGGGAGGACCAGCACGCCTTCCAGGCGAAGGAGCACCAGCACGGTCACGAGCAGGCCGATCCAGGCCCCGCGCCGGATCGCCCGCGTCCAGTCGCCGCGGTAGGCGATCCGCCGGTGGCGGGCGAACACGACGAGCCAGAACAGCGGGATCGTCGTGAGCCCGACCGCGAGGCCCATCAGGCCCGCCCCGACGAACCGGGCGCTGGGATCGTCGATCGGGTCGCGCGTGGTGACAACGAGCGCCACGAGCACCCAGACGACGGCCGCGGCCACCAGGATGCCGAGGTTGGCCAGGCGGTCTCGCGGTTCCACGCACGCGAGTCTAGTCGCCGCCGCGCGGGCTCACGTGGCGACGCTCGCCGGGCAGATGTCCCGGAACGCGCAGTAGGTGCAGGCGAGGTAATCCGGTCGAGCGGTGTAGTCGCGGGCGCGGATCCCGGCCGCCGCCTGGGCGATCCGGCTGCGGGCCTTGGCCAAACGCTTCGGGTCGACCTCGGCCCGTCCAACGAGCCCCGATTCGAGGAAGTGAAGCTGCACGGCATCCGGGAGGCGGCCGGTCATCGCCTCATAACCCATCGCGTAGATCGCGAGCTGGAGCGAGTCGCGCGCTCGCTGGCGGGCCTTGGCCGGGTCGCGCACGTCCGAGGACTTGTAGTCGGTGATCGTCACCCGCTCGCGTCCGAGGATTCCGAGCGTCGGCGTCACGACGTCGGCCTGGGGTGCCGGCCCTTCATCGGGGCCGGCGAACTCGTCGGGCCCGCCGGCCGCCGGCTCCACGTCGACCCGGTCCCAGCGGCCGCGGACCCGATCGCCGCCGAGCGAGAAGCTGAACTCCCGCTCGACGTAGGTCGGGATGACCGCGTCCGGTGCGAGCTGCGCCGCCCGGAAGCGGCGCAGCGCGCTTCGACCGGCCTCGAGCCGCGCCTCCTCGTGCTCGCGGCTGACGAACCCATCGTTCGACCAGGCGGACTCGAAGACCTCGATGAGCTCGTCCTCGCTCATCACGTGACCGCGCGCGTGGCGGTGGTGGAACATCTGCACGGCCTTATGGAGGGCCGCCCCGTAGACGATCGCGTGGTGCGGGGCAAGCGGCACCCGCAGGACGTGCGCGAACTTGTACTTGAGCGGGCACGTCAGGTAGTCGTCGACCTGGTAGAAGCTGAGCGACAGCGGCTCCTCGATCTGGCCCCGGGCCGCCTCGGCCGGCGTCGCCGCGGGCTCGAACGCGCCAAGCCGGTCGAGCGGCGCCCGTGCCGTTGCCCCGGCCCCGGCCGAGCCGGCCGCCACCGGCAGGTCGAGCGCTTCGAGGACGAACGGCGACAGGCGCCGGGCGCGCGCACCGCCGTAGTCGGCCGCGTGGGACAGGACGAGCTCGTCGCGCGCCCGGGTCATCGCCACGTAGAACAGCCGACGCTCCTCGGCGAGCCCCGTCTCGGGCGTCGGAGGTGAACCTCGCCCGAGCCCGGCTGGAAGCGCGAGTGGCTCGCCACGCCCCGGCAGCGGGAACCGCCCGGCGACGAGGCCCGGCAGGAAGACGACCGGAAACTCAAGACCCTTGGCCTTGTGGACCGTCAGCACCGCAACGGCGTCGGCGTCCGGATCGAGCTCCGCCGTCGCCGGGTCGTCGCCGGCCTCGATGAGCGTCTGCAGGTGGCGGGCCACGAAGACCGCCCGGTCGTCGGCGAGGAGGGCCGACTGGGCCTGCACGATCTCAAAGAAACGGGCGATGTTCTGGAGCGCCTCCTCGGCCGCGACGCTATCGGTCCCGGCGAGCCGCGCGAGCAGACCCGTCCCGCGCAGGAACGCGTAGAGGACCTCGCCCACGGGCCGTTCGTGGGCGAGCTGGCCGTATGTCCGCAGGTCGGCAACCAGGCGGGCCACGCTCGCCCGGCTGTCCGGAGCGATGCGCAGGATCCCGGGCTGCCGGTCGAGCTCTTCCAGGACGCCCCACACCGACCGGTTGCGACGTCGAGCCGTGTTGACGATCGCGGTCAGGTCCTCGCCGCCGAGCGCGTAGACCTCCGAAGCGGCGAGCGCGTACACGTCGACGCTCGAGCCGAGGTCGGCGATGCCTCGCAGGAAGGCCATGAGCAGGCGGACCTCGGGGCGGGCGTACAACCCCGACGTGCCGGAGAACCGCCACGGGATCGCCGCGAGGTTGAGCGCGCGCAGGATCGGGTCGGCGTGGCCGTTGGCTCGGACG
>Ga0299914_10000858_pt1 | contig 19232 bp, 14 predicted proteins | sample RVTome_10_FD_201361 | JGI IMG/M metagenome (GOLD analysis project Ga0299914, IMG submission 201361) | Soil microbial communities from uranium-contaminated site in the Upper Colorado River Basin, Wyoming, United States - RVT153D57 (version 2) ...
CGATGCGCGCATTGATGGAAATTCGGGCGGATTCAGGTCCGATTTCACTTGCCCGGACGTAGACTCCCGGGCCGCCATGATCGAGCAGATCGAGGTGCACTGCGTCGGTCTCGATCAGCGACACCGGGCGATAGAGTCCGCCGAAAACGGTGAAGTCCCCGCCGAGCGGAGCGATCGTTCGCGTCGGACTGTTGTCGACGCGTACGGCCAGAACGTTGCGTCCCGGCACCAGATGGTCCGTGATATCGAAGCGGAAGGCGGCGTGGCCGCCCTCGTGCCGGCCGACGTGACGGCCATTGAGATGGACGTCGGCTGCGGTGGCGGCGCCGTCGAACTGGACGAAGAGTCGCCTGTCCGGCCTGATCTGCGTCACCGTGAATGTCCGGCGGTACCATCCGGGCCCGCGATAATATTCGGCCTCCTCGCCGTCGGCGGCATTGAAGCTGTGCGGCAGCGTCACCCGGCTCCAGGCTCCGTCGTCGAAGTCCGGCTGCGCCGCCGACGGAAAGTCTCCCCGAGAGAAGCGCCAATCCGCGGTGAGCAGTGCGCTTCCGCGCGAGCGTCCGGAATCGTCCTCGCCGGTCGCAACGCCCGGCGCGGCCAGCGAAAGAAGGATCAACAGCAGAAGCGTGAAAGGTCTTGCTCGAAACTGGCCCATGCGGACCTGATCGCACGCGGAATGCACGGCCACAACCGCACTTTGCGGCCTTCATCCATTACGCGAAGGTAGCCGTCGGGATCCATAGCGAGCGGTGAGCCCCTGCCTCGCGCCAGCGGCACGCGGCAGGGGCTCGCATCGAGGCTGAACAGCCTATTCGGGGCTGCGGCCGCGCTCGTAGGCCTGCAGGCAATTGTCGGTCACGGTTGCCGAGCAGTCGGGGTAGGAATCGTCGGCCGCATCGATCGTCTCGCCGGTGGCAGGATCGGCGAGCGGGCCGCCGACCGCCGTGGCCGTGATGCCGTTGAAGCCGGCAGGGACCACCGCCGGGTCGGAAATGACGGCGATGCCGCGGGCATCATGCTCCGGATTGGCATTGCTCGGCTGGACGATCGCTCCGCTGGCGGGCGCCATGGCTATCGTCTGCGTGGTCATCGTGTCCGTGCCGTAGGTGGTGGTGGCGCCGGTGGTCGTGTCCGTGGTGGTGGGTGTCGTCGTCGCCGGATCGGCGTCCACTTCGGAGTCGACGTCGTTGGGCTGGACGCCGACGTCCGTGTCAGCGTCGGGCGGGCTGTTATAGGTCTGCGCGATCGCGGCGCCGCTCATCAGAAGCGCCATGGCAATGATAGCTGTTCTCATCTCGTCTGCTCCCATCAGGTGGGCGGCGTCGGGGGGGCGGGCACCGCCTTCATGTCGCGGCTCCAGCCGCAGGCGAGGGATCAACCGATGGGCGCTGGTCCTTTCTCCGCGCCCGGTTCCGGGGGGTTCGGCGATCGGACGAAGCGTTGCGTAGGCGCGGCGACCTGCATTCAGCGCCGGTGGGCGGAGGATCAGGATTTCGGGCCGACGCAAGTGTCTCAACGACGATGGAGGATGTCCTCGCGGTGATCGCTCAATCGCCGGCCAGCGTCGCGGCGCGCGCCTCGATCAGCTGACGCCGGTGGAGAGACGCCGGACTGGCGCCCTCCCGGCGCTCTTCCCGACTCGTTGATGGCAGGGTCACCCGTTCCCCATGCTCGGGCACCCGGGCGGCCCAGCCCAGCTTCTCCACGATGGAGTGTCGAAACGTATCGGATGCTTCAGGCTCTCCATGCGTCACAAAGGTCATCTGGGGCGGCGCCTCGAAACCGCCCAGCCAGCGCAGGAGCTCGTCGCGATCGGCATGGGCGGAGAACATGTCCAGGCTCGCCACCTCGGCGCGGACCGGGATGTATTCGCCATGGATCTTGAGCTCGCGCGCGCCGGCCTTCAGTGCGGCGCCACGCGTGCCACCGGCCTGGAAGCCGGCGAAAAGGATCGTGTTGCGACGATCCGGCGCATAATGCTTCAAATGATGGAGCACGCGTCCGCCCGTCGCCATGCCGCTCGCCGAGATGATGATCTTCGGCAAGCTATCCTGATCGATTCGCTTCGATTCTTCGACCTCCCGGGTATAGGTCGCGATGCTGCACGCCTCCCGGCATTGCTCGGCCGTCAGCCGGTGCTCGCCGAGATGGTCGCAAAAGATCCCGCTGGCGTTCACCGCCATCGGACTGTCGAGATAGACGGGCACGTTGGCGAGACGGCCGCGCTTCCTGAGCTGGCTCATGTGGTAGAGCAGCGATTGCGCCCGTCCGACGGCAAAGGCGGGGATGACGACGGAACCGCCGCGACGCACCGTCCTGCCGATCACCTCCTCGAGCGCTTCTTCGGGGTCCGTCGGATCGTGACGGCGGTTGCCGTAGGTCGATTCGACCAGGAGATAGTCGGCGCGCCCCACCGGCTCGGGGTCGATCATTGTCGCATCCCCGTATCGACCAAGATCCCCGGAGAAGACGATGCGCGTTCCCAGGCAATCGAGCTCGACGGTCGCCGCCCCGAGGATATGTCCGGCAGGACGGAAAACAGCCGTGCAACCCTCTACGATCCGATGGGCCTCCCCGAAATCGCGGGTTGCGAACGATTCCAGCGCGCGCCGCGCGTCTCGTTCGCTGTAAAGCGGCCTAGCAGGCTTATGCTTGCTGAAGCCGCGGCTGTTGGCGTAGCGGGCGTCGGCCTCCATCAGGTGGCCGCTGTCCGGAAGCAGCAATTCGCACAATTTCAGCGTGGCATGGGTGCTGATGATCGGCCCGGAGAAGCCATCGCGGACGAGCGCCGGCAGATAGCCTGAATGATCAAGATGGGCATGCGTCAGAAGGACGGCGTCGATCCGGCGCGGCTCGATCGGAAATGGCGCCCAGTTGCGCTCGCGCAGCTGCTTATAGCCTTGAAAAAGTCCGCAATCGACGAGGATCCGGTGCTGACCCGTGTCGACGAGATATTTCGAGCCGGTGACCGTGCCCGTCCCACCAAGGAATGAAAGGCTGATCGGCATGGGTCCTCCGACGCTCCCGGTCGCTAGGCGCCTGGCCGCAGCGAGCCGTCAGGATTGAAAAGGCCCGCGGCGGCGACGAGGTTTCCGAGGTTCATCATGGTCCACGCTCTTGCGGTTGGGGACAGGCTCGGCCCCTCGGCGTGGCGCGCCAATAGGTATTGCTCCCTAGCTGTTCCGGAGTTCGGCAGACATGAGCGCGGGGACGATCAGACACCGTCCGTCAGGAGAAACGGCCAGGACGCGTAGCGGGCGTTGGGTCACCTTGCGCGGGATCCTCGGTCAGGCATGGAGCGTCTCGCTCGTCGGCTGATCCAGCCGGGCGCCGACTGCGGCTTGCGGGACGAGCCGGCGGGCGCGTTCGAGCAGCTTGGCGTTGATCGCAACGATGACCGTGCTGAGCGACATGAAAGCCGCCCCCAGAGCAGGCGACAGGAGCACGCCCCAGGAATAAGCGACGCCGGCTGCGAGCGGCATCGCCACAGCATTGTAGCCGGTCGCCCACAGCAGGTTCTGGACCATCTTGCGATAGGTCGCGCGAGAAAGCGCGAGGATTGCGAACACGTCCTCGGGATTGCTGCGGACGAGCACGACGTCCGCGGATTCGATCGCGACATCGGTTCCGGCGCCGACGGCTATGCCGAGGTCGGACTGGACCAGGGCCGGAGCGTCATTGACGCCGTCACCCACCATCGCCACGCGCAGGCCGCGCGCCTGGACCTCTCTGACCTTGTTCGCTTTCTCTCCCGGCAGGACTTCCGCGAAATAATCGTCCAGCCCGATCTCGTCGGCCACGCTCTTGGCGACCGGCCTGGCATCGCCGGTGAGCATCATCGACTGGATGCCGAGTTCCTTCAGCCGCCGCACGGTCGCTGCGGATTCGGGACGGATCACGTCCGCGAGTGCGACCGCACCCACCAGCCCGTCGTCCACGAGCACGTAGACGACGGTTTTCGCCTCGCCGGCCAGCCGCTGGATCTCCAGACTGTCGGTGGCGATTCCCTTGTCGCGTAGATAGCCCGGGCTGACCACCTTGACGCCACGGCCGTCGACGACGGCTTCGGCTCCGCGGCCGGTCAGGTTGCGGAAACCGGAAACGGACCTGGCGGAGATTCCCCGGTCTTTCGCGCTTCTCACGACTCCCTGAGCGATAGGGTGCTCGGACTGGCTCTCGAGCGCTGCCGCGAAAGCGAGCACGTCCTCGACAGACAGGTCGGCCAGGGGAACGACGTCCGAGACCCCGAAGCGCCCTTCGGTCAAAGTGCCGGTCTTGTCGAAGATCACGGCGTCGAGATTCCGCGCCCGCTCGAACGCGGCGCGGTCGCGGATGAGCAGCCCGTTCTGGGCAGTGAGTTTCGTGCTGACCGCGACGACAAGCGGCACGGCGAGGCCCAAAGCGTGGGGACAGGCGATGACCATGACCGTCACCATCCGCGTCAGTGCGAAATCGAGCGTCGCGCCGGTGGCCAGCCAGACCGCGAGTGTGCCGCTTCCGCCGATCAGCGCGATCCAGGTGAGCCATTGCGCGGCCCGGTTGGCGAGATCTTGCGCCCGCGACCGTGTGGCCTGCGCCTGCCGCACCAGCTCGATCACCTGGCTGAGATAGGTCTGGTCGCCGGTCTTCCTGACCTCGATCGTCACCGCTCCGTCACCGTTGACGCTTCCGCCGACCGCCTCCTGGCCCTCGCCTTTGTCGACCGGTCGGGTCTCGCCGGTAAGCATGGATTCGTTGAAGCTCGATCGTCCCTTGAGGATGATGCCGTCGATCGGCACCTTATCGCCCGGGCGGACGAGCACCTGGTCGCCCTGCCTCAGCTCGGCGATCGGAACTTCCTCGGTCGTGCCGTCCGGCAGCAGCCGCGATGCTTCTGCAGGGAGCAGCCGCACCAGCGCCTCCAGCGCCCCGGAGGCGCCGAGCACGGAGCGCATCTCGATCCAGTGGCCCAGCAGCATGACATCGATCAGGGTGGCAAGCTCCCAGTAGAAGGTCTCCCCCTCCAGACCCAACACCACGGCCGACGAGTAGAGATAGGCCGCGCTGATCGCGACCGAGATCAGAGTCATCATGCCGGGCTGGCGCTTCCTCAGCTCGCCGAACAGCCCGGTCAGGAACGGCCAGCCGCCGTAGAAGAAAACGACCGTGGCGAGCCCGAGCAGCAGGAAGCGCGATCCGGGAAAGGCCAGCGCGGCCGAAAGGCCCAGGACGTCCTGGATCATCGGCGAAAGCAGCAGAATCGGCACGGTCAGGACAAGCGAGACCCAGAATCGCCGCCGGAAATCCGCGATCATCGCGGTGTGATCATGCCCCTCGCCATGTCCGACGTGCGGGCGGGCAGCCCGATCGTCATGGCCGTGCGAAGCGGGGCTCTCGCGAATCGGGATGCGGTGGTCGTGATGGCTGTGGTCGTTCATTCCCAGAATCCTTCACGAGGAGGTGGCATCCGAAATCCGGCTCGAGTGCCTTCGAAACGCACAGACTGATTGTCGCGCACCGCGGCACCAATAAGGAGTGCTACGGAGTGAAGCAGGACCCGCGCCGCGGGGGCCTACGCAATACACCTTATTCAGCGCCGCGGCCGCCGGGGGCATGGTCGTATCAAGGTGATGCGAGAAGACCGCGCAGGCGACGCGACTCGCCGCCAATCAGAGGAGACGGCCCATGCACGAGGGATCGGCAAGCGGCGCGGTGGGTACCGGTTGGCGCACGGCGTGCGTCTTTCTCGCCTTTGCAGCGATCGCCCTTTTCCTGTTGCTGTCCGAGCATCGCGCTCACGCGGTCGGATTGCTCCCCTTCCTGCTGCTCGCAGCCTGTCCGCTGCTGCACATCTTCATGCACGGCGGCCCTGGTCATGGAGGCCGGGGCGCGGCGGAACGCGATCCCGCGCGGCCGTCGGCATCGATCCCGCGGGCGGCCGCCAAAGAAACGGGACGCCGGTGATGGAACAGGGCGCACCGGCTTACGGCCTTTGGGGGATAGCCCTGGTCAACGCGGCCATCTTCATCATGTTCGCCTTCAGCTTCTTCAAACCACGGACAAAACGGGACTGGCGCTCCTTCGGCGCCTTCAGCGCCTTCTTGCTGGCCCTGTTCACCGAGATGTACGGTTTTCCGCTGACGATCTACCTGATGTCCGGCTGGCTTTCCTCGCGCTTTCCCGGCATCGACTGGCTGTCCCACGACGCTGGACACCTCCTCGAGACGATGTTCGGCTGGCGCGGCAATCCGCATCTCGGACCGTTCCACGTGCTGAGCCTCCTGTTCATCGGCGGTGGCTTCTGGATGATCGCGGCCGGCTGGCGGTCGCTGTTTCCGGCTCAGCAACGCGGCGAGCTCGCAACCGACGGCATCTACGCCCGTGTCCGCCACCCGCAATATGCGGGCTTCATCCTGGTCATGTTCGGCTTCCTGCTGCAGTGGCCGACACTCCTAACGCTCGCGATGTTTCCGGTCCTGACGGTCATGTATGTCAGGCTCGCGCGCTCGGAGGAGCAAGAGGCGCTGGCATCCTTCGGGGACGCCTATCGCGCGTACATGCATCGGGTGCCGGCATTCATCCCGAGATGGCGAGCGGGATCCCTATCGAGGACGGCACGCTAGCGGGCGAGCCGCCGCCGGCCAGCGGCTGCCGCCAAGGCCGGCGATTACGAGTCCCAAAGAGGATCAGCGCTGCGTTCAGTCCGGAAGGTCGCTGGCCGGGAACGATTCCGCACCGGCTTCGGTCACGGCGTCGACGCACGTCCGGGTCTCCGCCCGCACGCAGCCTGCCTTCGTCACCGGGTGCGCCGGACGGCCGGTGCGCTCGAACCGGCTGAGATTCTCGATCGTGGTCGCCGCGATGGCGGTCAGCGCCTCCTCGGTGAAGAAGCCTTGATGGCCGGTGATCAGAACGTTCGGGAAGGTCAGGAGGCGCGCGAAAACGTCGTCGCGGATCACCTGATCCGACAGATTCTCGAAGAACAGGTCGCCCTCCTCCTCATAGACATCGAGGCCGAGATAGCCGATCGCCCCCGTCTTCAAACCGGCGATGACGGCTGGCGTATCGATCACCGCGCCCCGGCTGGTGTTGATCAGCATGACGCCCCGCTTCATCTCTGCAATCGCGGCGCCGTCGATCATGTGCCGCGTGTCGGGCGTCAGCGGACAGTGGAGGCTGATGATGTCGGAATCGCGCAGCAGCTCCGCGAGCTCGACATAGACGCCGCCGAGCGCTTCGAATCCCGGTTCGCGGGCCGGATCATTTCCCAGAATCCGACAGCCGAAGCCGCGCATGATCCGGGCGAGCTCGACCCCGATCCTTCCGGTGCCGACGATGCCGACGGTACGGCCGCGCAGATCGAAGCCGAGCAAGCCGTCGAGCGCGAAATTTCCTTCGCGAACGCGGGCATAAGCGCGATGGATCTTGCGGTCGAGCGAGAGGATCAGCGCCGCCGCATGCTCCGCCACCGCATGAGGCGAATAAGCGGGGACGCGCGCCACCACGATCCGGTTGCGCTCCGCCGCGCCAAGATCGACATTGTTGAATCCGGCGCAGCGCAAGGCGACCATCCGGATCCCCGAGTGCGCCAGATTCCCGAGCGCCGCCTCGTCGAGCCGATCGTTGACGAATGCGCACACCGCCTCAGCGCCCTGCGCCAGACCTGACGTGTCCGAATCCAGTCGGGCGTCGAAGAAGGCCAATTGATGCGGCGAGCCGACGGCGTCGTTCGCCGCGGACAGGAAGCGGCGGTCATGGGCCTTGGTGCTGAATATGGCGACCTTCACCGCGGACCTCGCTTCGATTGACGCGAAGTGACCATGCACAGGCTGGCGGCCCCGCCGCTCTACGTAACTTCCCGAGAGACGGTCTTCAGCTGGAGCTTCTCAGGTTCAGTTTGCGCTGCTTACCGGTGCCTCGCCAAGTAATGAAAAGATTACGGAAAACTGGCGCGCCCGGCAGGACTCGAACCTGCGACCCCAAGCTTAGAAGGCTCGTGCTCTATCCAGCTGAGCTACGGGCGCCTGTCGGCCGCTCTAGCGCGCTTTGCCGGCGATCGGAACCACGCTAGGTGCGGGCACAATGAGCGAGGGACCGGGGCAGGTGAAGGCGGTTGAGGCCTCCGCGCTGGCGGGGGCGCGGCTGCGCTATTTCGATTTCGTGATGGCGGCGTTCGTCACCATCCTCCTGCTGTCCAACGTGCTCGGGGCCGGCAAGGTGGCGGTCATCGAGCTGCCCGGAATCGGTGCCTGGCCGTTCGGCGCCGGCATCCTGTTCTTTCCGATCGCCTATGTGATCGGCGACGTGCTGACCGAAGTCTACGGCTATGCGCGGGCGCGGCGCTGCATCTGGGCGGGCTTTGGCGCGCTCCTGTTCATGGCGTTCATGGCCTATGTCGTCGTCGCGCTTCCGCCGGCCGAGAGCTGGGCCAGCCAGGCCGCCTACGAGCAGGTGTTCGGCCAGGTGCCGCGGATCGTGCTCGCCTCGATCGTCGCCTTCTGGGTCGGCGAGTTCGTCAACTCCTACGTGCTGGCGAAAATGAAGATCTGGACCCACGGCCGGCACCTCTGGACGCGGACGATCGGTTCGACCGTGGCGGGGCAGGGGGTGGACAGCCTGATCTTCTACCCGCTCGCTTTCTACGGCCTGTGGGACAATGCGACGCTGGTCACGGTGCTCCTGACGCAATGGGCCCTCAAGGTGGGTTGGGAAGCCTTGCTGACCCCGGTTACCTATGCCGTCATCGGTTTCCTCAAGCGCCGCGAGGGCATCGACGTCTATGACGAGGGCACCGACTTCACGCCGTTCCGGGCGAAAGTGTAGCCGCTCAGTCGTAGGACCAGCGGATCAGCGACCAGGCGAAGACCGCCAGGCCGATCCAGATCGCGAGAATGACCAGCATGCCGGCCCGGCTGCGCGGGTGCTCCGCGGCCGCCCGCGCCGTGGCGCGATGTTCCTCGAACTGTCCGGCCGGAAGCATCTTCAGGAACAGCCAGATTCCGGCCGGGATCAGGATGGCGTCGTCGACCAGGCCGAGCACGGGGATGAAGTCGGGAATGAGGTCGATCGGCGACAGCGCATAAGCGGCGATCAGGAGGCCGAACGCGCGCGCCGGCCAGGGGGTGCGCGGATCGCGCGCCGCCAGCCAGACGGCGTGCGCCTCGATGAGCAGCTTCTGCGCGAGCGACTGGCGGCGGCGGGGCCTGCGCATTCGATCCTTCATCCGTGGCGGCGATTCCACGTGGCTCTACAGCAGTGCGGCCGGCATGGGGAGCGGGACGGCACGCTCAGGCAGATGCGCGGCGGTCGAGGCTGCCCAAAGTCAGGAAGGCGCAGAGAGAGGTGGCGAAAGCCAGCGCCGCGCCGACCAGCGAGGCACCGTGATAGCCTTCGATCAGGCCCTGTCCCTGCTGCGCCAGGACGGCGCCGAGCAGCGCCGTGGCGATCAGGCCGCCGGTGCGCGACACCGCGCTGTTGAGTCCCGAGGCGGTTCCGGCATGGCTCTCGTCGACGGCGCTCAGCACCGCGGTGGTGAGCGGCGCGACAGCGATCGCCATGCCGGCCGAAATGGCCAGGATCGACGGCAGGACCGTGGTCCAATAGTCCGAGTCCGCGCCGATCCTGAGGCCGAGGAGGAAGCCGCCGGCGACGACCAAAGGTCCGATCGTCAACGGCCAGCGCGGGCCGATCCGCGCCGCCAGCTTGCCCATCAGTGGTGAGCCTACCGCGATGACGATCGGCAGCGGCAGCAGCGCCGATCCTGCGGTCAGCGCGGAATAGCCGGCCGCCTCGATCAACGCGAAAGGCAGAAGCACCAGCAATCCGCCCAGCGCCCCGTAGAGCAGGAAAGTGAGAACGGTCAGCCCGACGAACGGGCGCGAGCCGAACAGGTCCAGCGGCACCATCGCCTGCGGGCCGCGCCGACGCTCGACCAGCAGGAAGAGCAAGGCGAGCACCATGCCGGCGGCGAGGCTCGGGAGGACGGTCGCGGTCATGCCCGTGCCGGCCGACCAGGCGGTCAGCCCCCAGGTGAGCGCGCCGAGCGCCAGCGTCGCGGTGAGTGCGCCCGGCCAGTCGGGCGCCGGCCGGCCGCTTTGCCGGCTCTCCGGAACGAACCGCCAGGCGAGCCAGATCGCAGCGGCCGCGACCGGCAGGTTGATGAGGAAGATGGCCGGCCAGCCGACCGTGTCGACGAGCCAGCCGCCGAGCAAAGGCGCGATCGCGCCGGCAACGGCACCGGCCGCGGCCCAGGTGCCGACTGCGCGCCCGCGCCGCTCGCCGGTGAAGGCGGCGCTCAAAATGGCGAGGCTGTTCGGCAGCAGCATCGCCGCGCCCAGGCCCTGCAGGGCCCGTCCGGCGAGGAAGAGCGCAAGGCTCGGCGCGGCGGCGCAGAGCAGGGACGCGGTGGCGAACAGGGCGATTCCGCCGATCAGCAGGCGCCGCCGGCCATAAAGGTCGCCGGCCGCGCCGCCTATCAGAAGCAGAGCCGAAAGAGGCAGCAGGAAGGCGTTGACCACCCATTGCACCTCCGCCGTCGCGGCGTCGAAGCTGCGACCGATCGCCGGCAAAGCGACGTTCAGCACCGAGCCGTCGATGAAGGCGAGACTCGAGGCGAGGATGGTGGTCGCCAGGACCAGCCGCGGATGCTCGACCGCGCCGCCACGCCTGCGCCCGGCCGCCGCCATGGCACGGTCGCAGGTGAAGGCGAGCTGCGAGCTCATGGCCGGCTTATGCCGGAACCGATGCCCACATGGCTACAGGACCTCGAACAGCCCGGCCGCGCCCATGCCCCCGCCGACGCACATCGTGACCACGACATATTTCACGTCGCGGCGCTTGCCTTCGATGAGGGCGTGGCCGGTAAGCCGCGCGCCGGACATGCCATAGGGGTGACCGATCGAGATGGCGCCGCCGTCGACGTTGAGCCGGTCGTCCGGAATGCCGAGCTGGTCCTGGCAGTAGAGCACCTGGACGGCGAACGCCTCGTTCAATTCCCACAAGCCGATATCGTCGACGGCGAGGCCGAAGCGCTTGAGCAGCTTGGGCACCGCGAACACCGGACCGATGCCCATCTCGTCCGGTTCGGTACCGGCTACCGCCATGCCGAGGTAGCGGCCGAGCGGATCGAGGCCGCGCTCGGCGGCGAGGCTGGCCTCCATCAGCACGCAGGCGGAAGCCCCGTCGGAGAGTTGGCTGGCGTTGCCGGCGGTGATCATCGCGTCCGGCCCCATGACCGGCTGCAACGCGCGCAGGCCCTCGATCGTCGTGTCCGGGCGGTTGCCCTCGTCCTTCGCGATCGTGACTTCCTTCATCGAGGTCTCGCCGGTCTCCTTGTCCTTGACCGACATCTTTGCGGTGACCGGCACGATCTCGGCGTCGAACCGGCCGGCGGCCTGGGCGGCGGCGGTGCGCTGCTGCGAGCGCAGCGCATAGTCGTCCTGGCGCTCGCGGCTGATCGTGTAGCGCTTACCGACCACCTCGGCGGTGCTGATCATCGGCATGTAGACGGCATTGTGCATCGACAGGAGCTCGGGGTCCGGCCCGAGCCGGATCTCCGGTGTCTGAACGAGGCTGATCGATTCGACGCCGCCGGCGACCATCACGTCCATCCGGTCGACGATGATCTGCTTGGCGGCGGTGGCGATCGCCATCAGGCCGGAGGCGCACTGGCGGTCGATCGACATGCCGGCGACGGTGACCGGCAGGCCCGAGCGCAGCGCCGCGGTACGGCCGATCGTCGTTTGCACGCCCTGCTGGAGGGCGGCGCCCATGATGACATCGTCTATCTCGGCCGGATCGACCTTCGCCCGCTCGACCGCCGCCTTGATGGCGTGGCTGGCGAGAGTGGGCGACGGCATCGCGTTGAACGCGCCCTTATAGGCCCGGCCGATCGGCGTGCGGGCGGTGGAGACGATGACGGCTTCGCGATTGGCCATGACGATCCTTTCTTCAGTGCTAGACGAATATGAGCCCGATCCAGTCGGCAATCAAAGCGGGCTTGTCCTCGCCCTCGATCTCGACCGTCACATTGTGCAGGAACTGCCACTGGCCCGGCCTCTTCTCCTCGAGCGAGGCGAGCCTGAAGCGGCCGCGGACACGGCTGCCCGAGCGCACCGGCGCCATGAAGCGGACCTTATCGAAGCCGTAGTTGACGGCCATCCGCATCGTCTCGGGCCGGAGCATCACGTCGGCGGCCATCCGGCTCAGCAGCGACAGAGTGAGGAAGCCGTGGGCGATGGTGCCGCCGAACGGCGTCTTCGCCGCCGCTTCGGGATCGACATGGATGAACTGACGGTCGTCAGTCACGTCGGCGAAGGTATCGATCGCCTTCTGGTCGACCCGGATCCAGTCCGAGACGCCTATCTCCGCACCGACCTTTGCGCGGATCTCGTCGATAGTTGCGACCGGCATCGGGCCTCCCCTGGACAGGCGCTGGAGCCGGTCGCGATCAGATTGAATCGCGACCGGATCCATTCTCTTTGGTCTGTCGTGATTTCCGAGTCGCCGGATGTTCCATCCGGCTCGAAATCACTCTAGAGCCCCGCCCGCATAGGGCCGCGCGGCGGCCGGAAACAAGCCCTCGGGAGACCAGGAATGGCGGACGCTACGGCAACCGCACGTGACGCGATCCGCCGGTTGCACCGCGCGCCCGAGCCGGACGTGCTGGCGCCGCTGCTTCGCGACGCCGCGCTCGATTCCGATTCGCGGATTCGGGTGGAGACGCGGGCCCGGGCGATGCTCGCCGAGCTGCGCGCCGCCCAGTCGCGCGGCTGGGTCAACCAGTTCCTCCAGGAGTATCGGCTGAACACCCAGGAAGGCGTCGCCCTGCTGTCGCTCGCCGAGGCGTTCCTGCGCGTGCCCGATCCCGAGACGGCGGACAGCCTGATCGCCGACAAGCTCGGCGAGGGCGACTGGCGCTCGCACAAGGGCAAGTCGCATTCCGGCCTCGTCAACAGCGCGACCTGGGGCCTGGTGATCGGCCGGGCGCTGGTCAGCGAGAGCGACGAAGCGAGCGCGCTCAAGCGGCTGATCGGCCGCGTCGGCGAGCCGTTCGTGCGCCAGGCGGTCGGCGGGGCGATGCGGATGATGGGCGAGATATTCGTCATGGGACGGACCATCGACGAAGCGATCGAGCGGATGCGCAAGCGCGAGAATAGGGGCTTCACCGCCAGCTTCGACATGCTCGGCGAAGCGGCACGCACCTTGCCCGACGCCGCCCGCTACTTCGCCGCTTATGAGGGCGCGATCCGAGCGGTCGGCGCCGCCGCCGGCGAAGGCCATTCGATTTCGGTCAAGCTGTCGGCGCTGCATCCGCGCTACGAGGTCGCGCAATATGAAGGCTGCGTGCCCGCGCTGGTCGAGAAGGTGGAGGTGCTGGCGACGATGGCGGCCAATCTCGGCATCGGCCTCACCATCGACGCCGAGGAGAGCGAGCGGCTCGAGATGAGCCTCGACATCATCGGGAAGGTGGCGGGCCTGCCGGCGCTGGAGGGCTGGGACGGGCTCGGCATGGCGGTGCAGGCCTATGGCAAGCGTTGCCGCCCGACCATCGCCTGGGCCGACGCGCTCGGCGCCCGCACTGGCCGGCGCATCGCGGTCCGGCTCGTCAAGGGCGCCTATTGGGATACCGAGATCAAGCGGACCCAGGAGCAGGGCCTGCCCGATTATCCCCTGTTCACCCGCAAGGCGGCGACCGACGTTTCCTACCTCGCCTGTGCCCGCGACATGCTCGCGGCGAGGCACATCTATCCGGCCTTCGCCACCCACAATGCACTCACCGTCGCCACACTGCTCGAATGGGCCGACGACAGCCGCGACTTCGAGTTCCAGCGCCTGCACGGCATGGGCGAGGGCCTGTACGAGACGATGGTCCGCGAGCAGGGCTACCATACCCGCATCTATGCGCCGGTCGGCGGTCACCGCGACCTGCTCGCCTATCTGGTGCGGCGGCTGCTCGAGAATGGCGCCAATTCCTCCTTCGTCCACCAGCTCGCCGACGAGAATTTGACGGACGATCAGATCCTCGCCGATCCGGTGGCTAAGATCGTCGCGGTAGGCGGAACCCGTCACCCGTCCATCCCGCTGCCCGCGAACCTGTTCGCGCCGGAGCGCCCGAACAGCGAAGGCATCGACCTCAACGACCGCCCCGAGCTGAAGCGCGTCGCCGGCATCGTGGCGGGAAAGCTGGAATGGCAGCCGGCCGTCACCTCCGCCGGCGATCATCCGGAAGCCTGCCGCCGTGAGGCGAAGCAGGCGGTCGACCGGGCGCTGGCCGGCTTCGCAAGTTGGGCGGGGCGGGCGGTCGACGAGCGCGCGGCCTGCCTCGAGCGTCTCGCCGACCTGCTCGAGCGCGATCGCGACACGTTGATGCGGATCGCCGTCCAGGAAGCGAAGAAGACCATAGCCGACGCGCTCGCCGAGGTGCGAGAGGCGGTCGACTTCTGCCGCTATTATGCGGCCCGCGGCCGCGCCGGGCTGGCGCCGATCGAGCTGCCCGGCCCGACCGGAGAGCGCAACGTGCTGCGGATGGAGGGGCGCGGCGTGTTCGTCTGCATCGCGCCGTGGAACTTCCCGCTCGCCATCTTCCTCGGTCAGGTTTCGGCGGCGCTCGTCACCGGCAACACGGTGATTGCCAAGCCGGCGCCGCAGACGCCGGAGATCGCGGCTTATGCGGTCGGGCTCGCCCACGGCGCCGGCGTGCCCGAAGACGCGCTGATCCTCGCCGCAGGCGGTCCCGACATGGGCGCCGCTTTGGTCGAGGATCCGCGGATCGCCGGCATTGCCTTCACCGGCTCCACCGCGACCGCCAAGCGCATCGCCCGCACCCTGGTCGCCGACGACGCCGAAGAAGGTCCCGGGCGCCCGATCATCCCCTTCATCGCCGAGACCGGCGGCATCAATGCGATGATCGTCGATTCGACGGCGCTTCCCGAGCAGGTGGTGCAGGACGTGGTGACGTCCGCCTTCCGCTCGGCCGGTCAGCGCTGCTCGGCGCTCCGGCTGCTGGTGCTGCAGGAGGACGTCGCGGCGCGAACGCTCGAGATGCTCGAAGGCGCGATGGACACGCTCGTCGTCGGCGATCCCGCCGATCCGGCCACCGATGTCGGCCCGGTGATCGACCGGGGAGCCCATGACCGGTTGATGGAATATCGGGCGGCACAGCAGAACAGCTGGCTTAAGACGGTCGAAACGCCCGCCGAAGGGCTGTACGTGCCGCCGACTTTGATCTCGATCCCCGCGATCGAGGATCTCAGGAAGGAATGGTTCGGGCCGTTGCTCCACGTCACCACCTGGCGAGCCGGCGAGCTGGCGGAGACGGTGCGGCGAGTGAATGCCAGCGGCTTCGGCCTCACCATGGGGCTGCACAGCCGCATCGCCCGGGCCGCCGAGGCGGTCGAGGTCGCCGCCACGGTCGGCAATCTCTACGTCAACCGGTCGATGATCGGCGCGATCGTCGGATCGCAGCCGTTCGGCGGCGAGGGCCTGTCCGGCACCGGTCCGAAGGCCGGCGGCCCGCATTACCTCCCGCGATTCTGCGCCGAGCGGGTCACGAGCACCGATACGACCAGTGCCGGCGGCAATGCGACATTGTTGTCGCTGGAGGATGTGAGCTTCTAGACCTTCGCCGGCGGCGCCTCTTCGCCCTCCGCGCGCGGCTCGACCGCGAACATCCCCATCGGCGGGTAGGGCATGATCATGCGGCCATCGGGCGCGGCGGTGAAGGTGGTCTGGGTCGGATAAGCGAACTCGACCCCGATCTCGGCGAAGCGGCGTATCATGCCGAGAATGATGCCCTGGCGGACCTGCATCCCCACCTCGAATTCCGGCGCCGTCACGTAGAAGACCAGCTCGAAATCGATCGAGGATGCGCCGAACTGGAAGGCGTGGCAGCGGTCGAACCGGGCGCGCGACAGCCCCTCGACGATCGCCTTCACCTCGTGCGGGACCTGCGCGAGCGAATCCGGGGGCGTCTGGTAGATCAGGCCAAATTGCATCACGATCCGCCGCTCGTGAAGCAGGGCCCAGTTCTGGAGCTGCTGCTCGAGCAGCTTGGCGTTCGACATCACCACCTCCTCGCCGCCCAGCGCGCGGAAGCGGGTCGTCTTGAGCCCGATATGCTCGACCGTGCCGGTGGTCGTGCCGAAGGTGATCGTGTCGCCGCGGCGGAACGGCCGGTCGAAGATGATCGCCAAAGCGGCGAACAGGTCAGAGAAGATGCCCTGGGCGGCGAGACCGATCGCGATGCCGCCGATGCCGAGGCCGGCGACCAGGCCGGTGATGTCGACGTCGAGATTGTCGAGTATGACGATGAAGGCGATCGCGAACAAAGCGATGGTGACGAACAGCCGAATGATGCCGATCGCCGAGCTCAGCCGGCCCTGATCCGGCTCGTCCTTGAGCCGGTGCTCGATGAATCCGAGCACAAGCTCCCGGCCCCAGATCGCCGCCTGGAGCGCGGCAGCGATAATGAACAGGATGTCGATGCTGCGCTGAAGGAAGGGCGGCGCGTCGGCCTGTGCGGCGACCAGCTTGAGCGCCGCCATGACGATGAAGAACAGGTTGGTCCTGGCGAGCACACGGCCGAAGATGGTCTGCCAGCTGATCGCGGGCGCCTCGCCGTCCCGGCGGCGGTCGCGGATGAGCTTGTGGCCGAAGCGGCGCAGGGCGAGCAGGGCCAGGACGATGATCGCGGCGGCGATCGTCGCCATCAGGAGATCGAGGCTGTTGGCAACGACCCAGTCGGCGATCTCGTGCCAGCGCTGGGCCGAGCGATCGTAAAGGGTCTGCGCCTTTGCCGTCGTGCTGCTCATCCGCTCCCTCTCGTTTGTCAGGCGTTGCCTAACGAGTCGAGGAAGTCGATCAACCCCCGCTCGGCGGCGGCGAGATATTTGGTCTTGCGGGGAAGGGGGATCTTGCCGATCGCCCCGGGGTCACGGGCAGCGTCGATCAGGGCGGGGTGGACATAGGATTTGCGGCTGATCGCCGGCGTGTTGCCAAGCGCCTCGGCGACCGGCGCGATCAGCGAATTGAGCGGGATCCGGACGCTCCTGCGGGCAGCCTTCACCATCGCTTCGAAGGCAATCACGCTGGCTCCCCAGGTGCGGAAATCCTTGGCGGTGAAATCCTCTCCCATCGCCTCCTTGATGTAGAGGTTGACCTCGCTCGACGTCACCGGGTGCGGCCGGCCGTCCTCGTCGAGAAACTCGAACAGATGCTGGCCCGGCAGGTCCTGGGTGCGCCGGGCGATGCGGGCGAGGCGCCGATCGGTGACGGTGACGGTGCGCTTGATGCCGCTCTTGCCGGCATAGCTGATCCTGACCCGGCCGACGCCGACCCGGGCGTGGCGGTTGCGCAAGGTGGTGGCGCCGAAGCTCTTATTCTCCCTGGCATATTCCTCATTGCCGACGCGCATCTGCGTGGCGTCGATGAGGCGGATCACGGCGGCGATCACGGCTTCGCAGCTAGTCGGCTTGCCCTTGATGTCCTGCTCGACGTGCTTGCGCAGCTTCGGCAGGGCGCGACCGAACTCGACGAGCCGCTCATATTTGGCGGTCTCCTGACGGGCGCGGAAATCGGGGTGGTAGCGATACTGCCGGCGGCCGCGTGCGTCGTAGCCGATCGCCTGGATATGGCCGTTGGGCTTCGGGCAGAACCAGCAGCGCTCGTAGGCGGGAGGCATGCCTATCGCATTCAGGCGGTCGATCTCGCCGCGGTCGGTGATGCGCCGACTCTTGGCGTCGAAATATTGCCAGTAGCGGCCGCGCCGCCTGCGGGTGATGCCCGGCGTTCCGTCGTCGACAAAGCAGAGGGCACCGCGCCTTTCGTCCATTGCCGACGCTCAATCTCCGACGGGCAGCGCGGTTCCGCGCCCGCCGGGGCGGATGGCGCGCGGCGGCGATTCAGGCGGTGGCTGGCAGCGGCGCCGCCCGGATAGGTCGGCGGCGTTCCTCGCACTCCTGCCGGCTCACGATCCGATCGAAGCCGATCTGGACGCCGATCGCCATCCAGATGAAGGGCTGGAAGGCCACCGCGACGAACAGGGCGCCGACCAGGTAGACGATCTGGAAATGCTGCAGCGCCGTCGCCAGCGGCGAGATCCAGGGCAGGTCGGCGCGATCGCGATAGCGCCTTCGCAGCACCTCCATGCGCACGAGGCCGGCGCCGTGGATCAGCAGGAAAAGGATCAGGCCGGGATAGCCCTGCTCGCCAAGCATCTCGAAATAGGCGCTGTGCCAGGCGCGGCCTTCGTCCGCTTCGGTGCGGGTGCTGACGAGCTGAACCTGGCCGGTCTCCTGCTGATCGACCGTGCTGACCTGGATCCGGTTCTGGCGATAGGCTTCGAAGCCGCCGCCGAACGGCCTGCCCTGGACATATTCGAGCGTCCAGCCCCAGACGGCGAGGCGGGTGTTGGCCGACTGATCGGCCTGGTAGCCCTGGATGGTCTGCATCCGGCTGGTGAAGGAGGCTGGAAGGAAGGGGACGGCGGCGAGGGCGAGGAGCGCGGCGCCGGCGACGTAGAGGAAGCGGCGCTTGACGTCGCGCAGCATCAATATGGCGAGCACGCCGATGCAGACGAGGCCGGTGCGCGCCTCGGTGCCGATCGGGATCAGCAGGCACGCGAAGACAAAGGCCGCGCAGAACAGCTTCAGCGCGAGGCCATGCAGATTGGACCGGCGCGGCGGAGCGATCCGGCCCGTCATCGGCGTCGCGGCCGGGGCGGGCGGCATGGGTGCCGGGGCCTGGTTCGGCGGGAAGATCGTGCCGAAGCGGGCGAACCAGAGGATGATCGGGATGAGGGCGACCGCGAAGGTGGAGATGATGCTGCCCTCGTAGAGGCCGCTATTATTCTCGACCATGAGGTTGAGCGCGCCATAGCCGCCGCCGGACAGAGCGGTCTTGATCCCGCCGACGATGATGATCAGGCCGGCGGAAAGGGTCATGAACAGGAGCATCGATTCGACCCGCAGTCGAGTCCGCAGCGTCAGCGGAAGGAAGATGCCGAAGGCGAGCGCCTTCCACGCCCAGTCCCATTTGAACGCGGCCTCGAGCGGCATGTCGGCATGCCAGGTGGTGAGGCCGCAATAGCCGAGCAAGGCGAGCATCAGCCATTGCCGCGGCGCCACCGCGAAATCGCGCTTGTCGTCGGCGAAGAACCAGGCCGCGACGGCGAGCCCGGCCATGATCATCGAGAGCGGTATGCTGTTGAGCAGGATGTAGGACAGGCGCTGCGGCGAGACGATGTCGACATA
>Ga0299914_10000859_pt1 | contig 19229 bp, 14 predicted proteins | sample RVTome_10_FD_201361 | JGI IMG/M metagenome (GOLD analysis project Ga0299914, IMG submission 201361) | Soil microbial communities from uranium-contaminated site in the Upper Colorado River Basin, Wyoming, United States - RVT153D57 (version 2) ...
CCTGGCATCAGTGATGAATGGATCGGCAGGGGCAATCGGGAGGTGCAGACCCTGCCGGTGCTCGATCTGCGGGAATCCGCCCAGCGCGCCGGCCTGGTGCGCAAACACAACGGTCACCTGCGCCTCACCGCGCACGGCCGGAAACTGGTGTACTACGTGCCGTTACGCGCGGGCGCTCTCGTCGAAGTCGGCGATGGCTTCGCCGATGATGACGTCGCCCAGCGGTGAACCCTCGAAAAAGCAGCGCGCGCCTGGTCAGCTCGTTACCGGAGTCTTCCTCCCAGTCGAGGAACACCGCGCCCTAATAGCTGCTACCCGCTGGGGCGTCGCAGAACCCGACCGGCACGGCATCCGGTTGGTTCTCCGTTGGCCACCGCCTGCAGCCCGTTGATCCAGACGTCTCGTACGCCGGTGGCCAACTGGCAGGGATCGGTCCATGTGGCGGTGTCACGGATGGCGGGGGCGTCGAACACGGCGATGTCGGCGCGCGCGCCTTGGGTGAGCACGCCGCGGTCTGTGATGCCGATGCGTCGCGCGGGCGCGAGGGTTGCTTTGTGGATGGCGTCGGCGAGGGTGAGCCGTCCTTCGGTGGCCACGTAGCGGTGTAGGAGGCGCGCATGGGATCCGTAACTGCGCGGGTGTGGCCTGCCCGGTGCGGTGACCGGCATGGCGGTGCCATCGCTGCCGACGATGGCGAGTGGGTGTGCGAGGAACGCCGCTACGTCGTCTTCGGTGCGGTAGAACAGGACCACTTGCACACGGTTGCCGTACCGCCCCGCGAGCCGGAGGCACAGCTCTTCCGGCGCCATGCCCCGCATCTCGGCACCTCGGGCGATGCTGAGTCCCTCCAGATCCTCGTCGTCGGGCCCGGCGAGCGAGACGACGACGCGCTCCCAGTCCCACGTGATGCTGCCGAACAAGCCCTCCGCTAGTTCGTCGCGTGCTCTGGCGAATCCTGCCCGGTCCGCGAGCGCGCGCCGGATCCCGCCCTCGCCGTCGGCTTGCACCCAAGCGGGCAGGTACTGGGTGAGGGAGGACGCGGACGCGTCATACGGATAGACGTCGTACCGGACATCGATGCCCGCGTCGGCTGCCTGCTGGAAGTGCGCGAGGACGTCGTCGGCGCGGCCCCACATACGGGGGTCGTTGAGCGCCAGGTGCGAGTACTGCACCCGGACACCGGTGGCCTTGCCGACGTCGATGGCTTCGTCGAACGAGTCGAACGCATCCGGTGTCGCCCGCGCGTGGGTCGCGTACAGCGCGTCGTGATCAGCTACGACCCGTGCCAGTGCGTTGATCTCGTCTGGGCTCGCGAACTGGGACGGGACGTAGCTCAAGCCGGTGGAGAGACCGAATGCCCCTTGGTCGAGGCACTCGCGCAGGAGTCGCTTCATCGTGCGAAGGAGGTCGTCGTCGACGGTGACGTCGCCGGTGCCTGCCGCGGCGATCCGGAGTGCTCCGTGTCCGGCGAGTGGTGCCACGTTCATGATGGGCCGGTAGGCGTCGATGGCGTCCGCGTAGCCTGCGAAGTCGGACCATGGGATGTTCGTCCGTGGCACTCCGAGGCCGCGCAGGAAGTCGATGAGCACTTCTCGTCGGTGCGGGTGGACGGGGAAAGGTGAGAACCCGCAGTTCCCGACGACCTCGGTTGTCACCCCTTGCATGATCTTGCTCGTGGCGGAGGGATGGCGGACGAAGCTGAGGTCGGAGTGGGTGTGGATGTCGATGAATCCGGGCGTGATCGTCATGCCGGTGCAGTCGATCTCGTCGCGCGGGTGTGCGGGGACGGCGCCGGGCGGTGTCACCCTGCTGGTGATCTCGCCCACGATGGCGACGTCACCGGTACGCGGTGGCGCCCCGGTGCCGTCGACGATGGTTCCTCCCCGTAGCCAAGTCTCGGTCTTCGTCATCGTCGCCTGCTCAGAACCAGGTTCGGGCGATGTCGACGAGAGTCCGGTCGTCGTCGACGATGGGAATGAGCCGCCACTTGTCGAGGGTGGTGCAGGGATGGGAGATCCCGAATCCGATGAGATCGCCGACCTCGACCGCCCGGTGCGGGTGGCCGTTGCTCGCGGGTGCCGCGAGCCGCAGGTAGGCGTGCTGGTCGTTGAGCCGCGTCACCGTGCACGGCGGCGCCGGTTCCACTCGGGTCGCTCCGCGACGTAGCACGGAGTGGGGGACGGGCAGGCCCGCGTCGGTACCTACGTCACGCTTGCCGAAGTCGGCGATCGCCAGATCCGGTTCCGGTCGCGACAGCACCCGTGCCCACAGCTCCAATGCTGGTTCCAGCAGCAGCGGCGCGGTGCGTCCTGCCATGGAGCGGCGGATGTCCGCGTAGGCACCGGAGTCGTGGGTGGCGTAGCACCCACTCCGCACGATGACCCTGATCGGTCGTCCCGCACGCCACACCGCGTCGAACTCGTCGCGGACCAGTTCGACGAACGAGCTTCCGCCCGCGGTGACGATGAACTCAGCGCCGTCGGCTGCCCACCGCTGGTAGACCTGGTCCGCGACCGCGCGCAGGTTTCGCAGGTAGGCCGTGACCTCCTCAATGTCCCCGTCCGCGCCGAGAATCCCCTCGAAACCAGCGACGCCGGCAAGCCGCAGGTGGGGTGAGTTCGCGACAAGGACCGCCACCTTCAGTGCCTCATCCGCGGTGCGGACACCGGTACGTCCGCCCGTGACGCCATACTCGAGCAGGACGGGAAGCTGCCTGCGCTGACCTCGCGCGCTGAGCACCGAGTCCAGCGCGACGACGGCCGCCGCCGAGTCGACGTAACACAGCGCCGTGAACCGCTCATCGCGGTCGAGTTCCGTGCCGAGCCACGCGATGCCGTCGGGATCAACGACCTCGTTGGCGATGAGCACGCGCCCGACGCCCATGGCGCGTACGGCGGCCGCCTGCGTGCAGTTCGCCACCGTCGCGGCCCAGGCTCCGTACTCGAATTGCCGTGCGATGATTTCCGGTGACATCGTGGTTTTCACGTGTGGCGCGAGCGATATTTCTGACGCTGCGCAGAATTCCCGCATCGCCCGCAGATTCCGGCGCAGCGCGGAATCGCGTAGGAGTAATACCGGGCTCGTGAAACCGTGCGGGGTGAGCCCCAGCTTTCCGTGAAGCTCGCCGATCGAGCGTCCGGCCGTACCATGGGGAAATCCCTTGCTGTGCGGCTCGACCCGAAGTTCAGGGACGGCGGCAGCGCTCGAGACTGTCATATGCGGCACCAGAAAAGCAACTCGAAACAAACGACGATTCATCGGTGTTTAAACAATATTATGAAAGCGACCACCATGCGTCAACGAACCATCATGTTGCAAAAAGGATGATCGATGCGGTGGCAAGCGGCCGTAAGTGAGCACGTGGGGTCATTTATCGAGCTGGGAGTAGTGTCTCCGGCCGGTCCACGCTGGTGGCTGTGAGGAGTCCTCGCCGTGACGGTGCCTGAGCCCGATGACCTACCGCTGATCCCGCGACCCCGACAGGTCGCCCGCCATGCGGGGGAGATACCGGTCGGATGGTTGGCCATCGAGGCCTTCCCCGAGGAACTGGCGGCGTACCAGGGCCAGATCTTCGCGCTCGCCACGCTCGTCGCCGGCTGTTCCGACCTGCCCGAGCTGCCGGTAGCCTTCGACGTGCTCGACGGGCGGCCGGAGGAATACACCCTGCGCATCGAGCGTGAGGAGGTGCGGATCCGCGCTGCGGACGCGCTGGGTGCACTCCACGCGATGCGCACGCTCGTCGACGTGTGGGACACGAGCGACGGGCCGGTGTTGCCGCTCATCGACATCGCCGATCGGCCCACGTTCGCCACTCGCGGCGTGTTCGTCGAGTCGTACGCTGGTGTCGACCACATGGACCTGGCCGAATGGCGCCGTCACATCGACCGGCTGGCGCAGTTGAAATTCAACACGCTTGGGGTGGCCATATACGGCTGCTGGGACATGCACCACGATCAGCGCAGCGAATGGCTGTTCACACCGCTGGATGAGTTCCCCGAACTGCGATCGCCACGACGCATGGTCACGTGGGACCCGGCGACAGGGCGCGAGATCGAGTACCACTACCTGCCACGGATGTTCGAGGACGATTTCTTCGGCGACATCGTGCGTTACGCGCGTGAGCGCGGAATCGACGTCCTCCCGCAACTTGGCGGGCCAGGACATTCGACGTTGATTCCCCGCTGCCTCCCGGGACTGTCCGCCGTCGACGACGACGGAAAGCCCACTGGATACGGATACTGCGTCTCCCGTACGTCCGCGCGTGACATGATCGCTCGGTTGATCCGGGCGCTGGTGCGCCAGCACCTCACGCCGAATGGTGTTCGCCGCTTGCACGTGGCTGGCGACGAGTACTACCCGATCCGCAATGTCGATCCGGATGACCGGCGGCGGGTCGTGAGTCCCTACTGCCGGTGCACCGGATGCGGGCAACTGTCGGCAGGCCAGTTGCTGGTTGAGTATCTGCTGCTGGTGGGGCAGGTGCTGGCGGAGTACGGCATTACGATGGTGCATTGGCACGACACGCTCGTCCGGGAAGGCGTGCTTGACGACTATCTCGATCGCCTCGGCGAGGTCGGCGTGCCGGAGCCAGTGATCGCTTGGTGGAAGTACAACGATCCGGTGCCGACCCCTAACACGGGTCGGGCGGAGACCTGGAGCTGTCCCACAACGGGGCTGGCGCCGTTCCTGTTTCAGCTTGACTCTCTGCCGAATATCGAGACGGTGCTGCGGCGCGGCCGGGCGGCCGGTACGTCCGGCGCGTTTGCCTACTCGATCGCCGATCCTGCGGATCACGCGAATACCGCATTTCTCGCGGACTTTGCCTGGAACTGCGATCCGCCTGCGGGGACGGCGTCATTCCGCCACCGGTGGGCGCGGCTCATTTGCCCCGACGATCCGGACGCCGCGCGATACGTGCTGTCGACGGCAAGCACGATCACGGCCTGCTACCCGCTGATGATGTACATCCTCAACCACATGCACCCGTTCTTCGCCACGACGAGGCCGGACGACACGACCTATCCCGACGCCGTCCTGAGCGCGTTCGCCACCGGCCAGCCCGCGCTGGTGGACGCGTTGCGGCAGGTGGTTGAGACGCTGCGGGACGCGCTCACGAGCATGCCGGATGGGCGCGACATGCGGCATTGGCCCAATCCGGTCACCGCATGGCGCAACGAGACCGCACGCCTGGCGGACACCGTGGACCTGTTCCTCGCGGTGCTCGCCGCAGCTCGCCAGCCTGAGCCACCGACCGAACGAGAGACCGACCGGCTCACCTCCCAGGCAACCGCCTTGCTGCGACTGACCGCGACGAATAAGGCGCCGTACGTCGCTCCGGTTGCCCTGCGCGAGCACTGGGGATTCGTGCGTGAGATCGAGCCGGTCGTCAAACGGCTGCGCGACGCAGAAGGACTACGTCCGGCCGAATCCTGGTACGCCTGGATGCTCTGAAAAAGCGTCGGGTAGCGGAGGGGCAACCCGCTCCCGTCGCTAGGCTGCGTATGCGCAGGACCTCTGCTCCTGTCTCGTCGGCCGGCGCCACATGTGGCGAACCAGCCTTGGAGTTGCTGATCGCTCGTCGCTCCGGGAGGCGGGATGAGCACGAGTTCGCTGAACTCCGCGTCGTCATGTGTGTCACGGCAAACGACTCCTGATCGCCGCCCCAGGCCGCCGTAGCCGAGAAACTCGTCCGGCACTAGTACCTCACCGCCACCTCGCCGGTGGAGCTGGTGCGCTCGCACCTCAGCGACGACGGCGGGAAGTATGCGCTGACCGCGACGGTCAATGTCGAGGGGGAGCCGAACGAGATCACCGGCACCGGCAACGGGCCGATCGCCTCGTTCTTCGACGCGCTGTCGACCATCGGCTACGACATCCGGCTGCTCGACTACAGCGTCACACCGTAACCGCGGGCGACGACGCCCAAGCCGCCAGCTACGTCGAATGCGGCATCGACAGCTCACGTACTGGGGCGCGGACGTCGACCCCTCGATCCTCACGGCTTCGCCACACGCGGTGGTGTCAGCGGTGAACGGACCGGTGGCAATGACACAGGCTCGATGAGCTCCGACGTTCTTCCGCACGCCGGCGAGGTCAACGCTTGTGCCTGGCAGCTGTCAGATCGATATCGCGTAGCACGCCCACGAGCTTGCTCACGGCCGCATCAGCGTCGGCTAACGACGGCAGGCCATCATGCGTCGCTCGGCTCTCGAGTGAGCGAGCGAGCCCGGCAGCGATACTCTCCACCGACTCGTCGCAGTCTATGACCGAATCGGCCCGCGTTCTGCCCTCCTGCCTGCTGCCGATGTTCACGGTCGGCGTCCCCACGAGCGGGGCCTCCAAGATGCCGCTCGACGAGTTCCCTACAACCGCGTCGGCATGTTTCATCAAGCTCAGATACCTCAACCGGCCCAGTGACTCCGTGAAGACGACTCTGTCCGGCCGCTCGGTGGCGTACGTCCTCAGCAACGACGCGATGGACGCGCCCCCGCTATCCAGATTTGGTGATGTGATGACGACTCGTGCGTTGGGGTGTCTGTCCAAAGCGGTCAGTAAGTTTTCGACGCCACTGCGAGACGACGATTCGTCCGAGGTGGCCGGGTGATACGTCACCACAAATGTGGGCGATTCTAGTTCTAGACCAAGCTCTGCCTCGAGCTTGTCCTTGTCCAGGAGTTCAGACAGCAGCTTCGAGTCGAAGGTGATCGGCCCGAGTTCGAAGATCCGGTCAATTGGTTCTCCCATGTTTGCGAGTTGGTCAGCATCTTGCGAACTGGTGACGAAATGCAGATGCGCGAGCTTAGAGATCGCGTTTCGCATTTGGTTGTCGAGTGACCCGTAGGTGAGTTGTCCGCCACCGATGTGAGCGACGACAGTACCGTGCTGGAGCCCAACTACCGCGGCAGCGAGCGCCTCGTACCGGTCACCAAGGACCACCAGAATGTCCGGATCGAGCCGCCGTATGGCATCCGCGTAGCCAATACACGCGAGCCCGAACGACTTCGCAGTGGCCGTCGGCGTGTCACCGGCCAGGACAGCGTCGACCCGCTCATCGATGTGGAAACCATCAGATTCGATTTCGCTCGCGGTCAATCCCTGCTGCGGCAGCAGGTGACCGCCGGACGCGAGTATGCGCAAATCTATGTCCCGATTGGATCTTAATGCTCGAAGAACAGGTATCGACGGGCCGTAGTCGGCGCGCGAACCAGTGAAAACACAGACCGTGCGACTATCAGGTTCAGTCACGAATCTCCAATGACGCGGATTCCCGAGAGCGTTGAGGCTAATCTTCCACGACGTTCGCGACCAGGGGAGCGTTTACTCACATGCGACATCGGACAGCGGATAGTCGATGCAGGTTCAGCACAGCATCCACACCGCAGCCGTCAAACGCGCGACCAATCGCGCCAACTCCGCGCGGACGCCGTCACGACATCGGGTTTCCCAGCGTGCTTCTCCCGTAGATCACTACGAGAGGAGTCACCATGCACCGCGTCACTATCCGTCGCTGCCTCGCGTTGCTGGGAACCAGCGCGCTGCTCGCCGTTCTCGGGATCGCCGCCGCTACACCGGCGCACGCCGACCCGATTTGCGCCGGGGTGACGGTGAGTGGCACCGCCACGGGCACTCACCAGGTCGGTCCTTACTGCCAGCCGTACCCGTGGCCGGTCCTGTGCATGACGACGCGTGCGGGCCTTGATCCGACCGTACTTGTCAGAACCTACGTCTGTGTGCCGATCTAGCGCTTCGACCGTATCCGGCGTGCGGCTACCCGCACAGCTCAACCCCGGATTCGCACGCCGGATACAGCATCGGCCCCGATGTATGGATCTTGTTGTCAGTCGTGACATCGCCAGCCGGTGTCGGGATCCTGATCTCGTGTGATTCCTTCGTGCCAGGTCCGGTATCCGGCGGGGGCACGTCGACTGAGACAGTCATCGGCGACCCTGGTGGTGGCGCATGGTCATGTTGCACCGCAGCGGGTTCTGGTTGGACACCCGGCGGCCTCGTCGTCGCACGCGCCAGTGGTATGGCAGGCACCGGCACCGGCGCCGATTGCGAGTGGTCTCCAGATGATGGTGTCGACGACACGGTGGGCGTGGACGGTGGCATCGTCATCCGGGGACCCGAGTCGATCTGGGGGCCGAACATTCCGGTTCCGTACCCGACAGCGAACACGACGACGCCAGCGCCGGTCGCGAGCCCGGTCGGCGTCGACATCCACGCCCGCCGGAGCGAGCCGAGTAGTCCACCGAGCGCTACCGGCAACGCGATGCCCACCAAGTGCCGCTTCCTGGCGAGTTTGGTGAGCCGATCCAGTGCTCGGTGCACTCGCTGGCGCGCCGTGTCGTTGCTGATCCCGAACTCCGCGCTGAGCACCTCGTAGCTGGCTTCGTCGAAGAACTTGCGCTCGAGCAGTGCACGGTGCTGCTCGGGCAGGGCGTGCATGAGTTCCCGCAGCAACTGGTGGCATTCGGCGCGCACAGCCACGTCTGCCGGGTCATCCTGACGTGTCGGAAGAAGCGAAACCGAGTCCATGTCGACACGCGCATGGTGCTGTCTGCGCAGCTCGTCGATCGCGGCGTTGTCGGCGACTTTCTTCAGCCAGGCCCACGGCTTGTGGGCGTCGAAGACGTCCCAGTTCAGGTACGCACGCATCAACGTGACCTGGGCGAGCTCGTCCGAATCCAGGTTATCGTACCGGGATGCGTAGCGCCGGACCCAGGGGTAGTGACGGCGGCAAAAGTCGATGAAGTCTCCGCCTGTCATAATCCTACCCCTCTGTAGTCCCGTGACAGCGAACGGTAATAGTACTGAGTCTTTACTAATCAAAACAAGGGCCCGACACCACGCCGCTATCTTGAATGCTCCGGACGGGCGAAATAGAGCGCATCGCGACGCTTCGTCTGTCACAGATTGGCTCGGGCGGCGTGCATGTTGCTGTCCAACTGCGCAACCGCAGGAGAGTCGCTATGCCACGTTTGCCCCTACACCGGTACGGGCTGTTTCAGTCAGCGAATCCGGACTATGTCTGCGAGATGCTAGGCCGAGTCCTCGGCTCGCAGCGCATCGACGTGACTGGCGGAACGGCCTCACTCGACGCCCGATTGCACACGCGCAGATTGTCCGACGTCTCAATCAGCTTTCTCGCCTTCGGTACTGAGGTCATCGTCCAGTCGAACTCGCCAAGCACGCATTTCGCGATCCATCTGCCCTTGACAGGTGCCAGCACGAGCATATGTGAGGGCGACCGATTCACGTGCACACCGAATCTGGCCTTGGTTGTGTCACCCGGCGACACCGTCGGCATGCACTGGCACCGTGGGTGCACGACTCTGATCGTCCGGATCGAGCGCGTCGCTCTAGAGGCCGAACTCGCGACTGTCCTCGGTGAATGTATACGGCGGCCGCTGCGATTCGTGCGGCAGATGGATACCACGCACGGTGGTGGCGCCTTGGTGAGCAACGCGCTCCGGCACTTCGCAGCACAGTTGGACCGTACCGGCGGGTTGCTCGACAACAAGACGTTCGTTCGCGCGTTCGAGCGCATGCTGATAGTTGAGTTGTTGTTTGGTCAACCGCACAACTACAGTTCACGGCTCGACACCGAGCACGCCCCGGCTATGTCGAGAGTGGTCGAGCATGCGGTCGCCGTGCTCGAGAGCCACCCCGAGCAACCACACACCGTGACACGGCTTGCGGAACAGGTGGCCGTCAGCGTCCGCAGTCTACAGCGAGCGTTTCAAGTCGAGCTCGGTACGACGTTCCAGGAGGTATTGCAGGACATCCGGCTACGGCGGGTACACGACGAACTCCGAACTGCGCATCCGGACGACGTCACCATCAGCGCGGTCATGGCCAAGTGGCGACTACCGGTGAAAGGCCATACCTACGCCGCATATAGGCGCCGATACGGTGAGACGCCGATGTGCACACTCAAACGCGGAACGTGACGTGGCGCAATAGGCGTGCTTTCGATTCGGTCGCCCAGATGCCCCGGTGGCCACACGTCAATGATATTCGTTCGTCGGATACCCGCATCTGCTCTGCAGACGGTTGCGTGTTGCGCTGGGCGACTCGCAACCATACGATTATTCCAAATTCGGATATCTGAGGATGCTATCGCATACCACGAGTGCGTGCGGGCGTGACGTGCTCGGGGGTGCTCTGTGCATGAACCTAGAAGCCGCGCATTTCACGAGCCAGGAAGGGATACCCTTGACCGAGATGCAGGTGCGATCCGTGCATGGGCCTTCTCGCAGGTGCTCGCGTCTATTCGCGTGCACGCCCGCCACGCCGTTGTCGAGCCGGTCGTCTCCAGCTTGTTCTCGACGATCAGATCTCCGGCTGGTGAGTCCGCCGAGAACTCCTGAGCGCCCTGTTCGCCGCCTGTCAGATCCGGCGACAGCTGCGCTTGACCTCGTGCCGGCAGTGATGCCTGCGGTAGGCGCGATGTCGTACTCGAAACCGACATCGAGGCTGGACTGTGCGCCTCCATGGGGCCTGGCTGCGTTGCGCTGGACTTGTCGTCGTCGGCGACAGGTCGGCGTGAGTCGGCCGGCACCACCCCGACAGAAGCAGGCGTATTCGCGTGGATCGCCGGAATCTCGGACCGAAGAACGGGAAACTCGATAGGGACGCTCAGGCTGAACACGCCCAGGGCTACCGCGCCAGCACCCACCAGCCCGGCCATGGATATGGTCGTACCGGAATGAGCGTGCGCAGTCGCAACGCTGCCCGAATCAGACACTGGCGATTTGATCGATACGAACGACAACAGCAGTCCAACGAACGAGGAGGATTTTTGATCTCGCTTTAATTCACAACACGCACGTTCTAGCTGCTTGCGGACGGCAGGCGGTTTCATCCGCATAGCCTTGGCTATCTCAGCTGAGGTCCTGCCCAGCCGAGCCAACGCGATAATCTTTTGCTTCTTAGGATGAAGCTGTACAACACGATCAGGATATCGATCCGCTAGCTCGACGGCCAGCGGACGATGTGAATTTCTCCTGGTTTTCGCATCGCGACGGCGCACAGAACCCCTTTAAGTCTTGGCGTCCTCGTTCGGACAAATCACTATTATCCGCTGATGTTCGAGATCAGCCAAGTATGGTATCGATGTTAAAAGCAGCCGAGCATGAATATGTATATGAATGCTCATCGGGATGTCACACTCGACCTGCATGTTGCCTTACCTTCATTGTCACACCTACCATAACGATAACTACGCTCGAGTATTTTTCCGAAGCGCATTGTCCGTTCACATTTTGCAGGGATTTTCATGCTAAAGGGAGTAGCCGTGGGTCCGTGCCGTAAGGTTCGCTGCGTAGCTGCCGCAGCCTTCGGTGTCGCGCTGCTCCTGACCGGCTGTGACACGTCGAACATGCAGTTCGTTCAAGACCGACGTGTGCGGATCGTGGAACCTGAGGATCGCAGCACGGTGACACTGCCTCTGACCATCCGGTGGGAAGCTGACGATTTCGACATCACTGGGAAGAACGGGGCAGCGTCACGGGATGCCGGATACTTCGCGGTCTTTGTCGATCGGCCTCCAATGCCCCCCGGTAGGAGCCTCGAGTGGATGGCGCGCCAGGAGGGCTCATGCGGCTCCGATGCCTGCGGCTCGGTGAAAAACCTCGCCGACGTCTACACAACCGACGCCACCGAGATCAAGCTCACCAGATTGCCTGCCACCGACGAGCGGAGCGGCGTCGAACGCCACGAGGCTGTGATCGTGCTCTTAGACGGTTCAAGCCGCCGGATCGGCGAAAGCGCCTTCTACGTGACCTTCAACTTCAAACGGACGGTGTGATCTGTGGTCGATACGACGGGAAATGGCCAGCTACCCACAGCTGGTTCGACAGCAGTCCTGACGGATCTGGAACGTAGTCGCCAGGAGCTCCATGATCGGGCACGAGAACAGCTCGGCATCACGGGCAGCGCTGAGGCCCCGCCGTTACGGAAGGTGTTGCGGGACAACAAGGTCAGCTGGTACCCGATCTCCGCGCTCGGGGCGCTGGCGATTGTCGACCAGTTCCAAGGTTACGTATTCACCGTCCTCACACCCGACATGGCCCGTTCCCTGGGGCTAGGCATCGGTGCGATTGCCGGCATGCGCACGCTGCAAGCCTTGGCTCATTCTCTGTCGCCGCTTCCGATGGCCGCCCTCACACAGAACCGCGCGTGGCGCGCGGCGCTGGCGGTCATCACCGCCTTCGGCTGGAGCCTCATCACCGCGGGTACTGGCCTGGTGGTCAATCTCTGGGGACTGGCGATCGTGCTGGTCTCCGACGGCCTGCTCGTCGGCAGCGCGGTTGCCCTGCACCGGCCCCTGATCATGGACACCTATCCGCCGAATGCTCGAGTCCGATTACTCGCGATCCGCGACGCGTTCGAGATCAGTACCAGCATTGTCGCGCCCCTCCTCGTGGCGGTAGCTGCGTCGGTATTTGACCTCACCTGGCGCGGCGTATTTCTGACGCTTGGTGGCGTCTCATTGGTTGGTGCGATTTACGCACTCGGTCTGCGTGACCCCGGTTATGGTAAGTGGGATACGCAGCGCATCAGAGATGTCGTGCACGAGAGTCATCATGAATCGGCGAGCAGCAACCTGCGATCCAAGGACGTCGAACTAGGCTTCTTCGAGATCATGCGTCGGCTGCTGCTGGTCCCCACGGTGCGCCGCCTCGCGTTCGGCTATCTCGTCTTTGGCATCCTGCTCATCCCATACTCCACTTTCCTGTCCTTCTACCTCGACGAGCGGTGGGGCTTGGACGCTGCCGAGCGTGGTGTGTTCTTCTCCTTCACCGCCGCCGCAGCGGTCGTTTCGCTCGTGGCCTTTGGGCGTAAGGGGGAGGCGATCTTCCGGGAGGACCCCGGTCGCGTCCTCAACGTCGCTGGACTCGCACTCGTCGCGGCGGTCGTCTGCATCTTGAGCGCGTCGCTGATGCCGTGGTTCGCGGCGATGGTGGTGTTGTTCGCTGCCGCGCAGGCGCTCGTCGGGATCCTGGCGCCGTTGCTGGGCATCGCGCAGCTCTCGGTCGTTGAGTCGGCATGGCGCCCACACGCGGCGGCGCTCATTGGTATCTACATGGCGTCTGGCAGTCTGCTTGGTGTCTTTTTACTGACGGGCGTCCAAGATGAATATGGATTGCTCGGCGCCATGATCTCCCTCATGATCCCAGGGGTCGCCGGAGCCCTCATCATCCGCAGCGCGAAGGACCTGGTGGCTAAGGACCTAGACCGTCTGATTACCGACGTCGTCGAAGACGAGGAGATCCGCCGCATCACGGCTTCGGGCGGCCATCTGCCCTTGTTGGCGTGCCGCAAGGTGGACTTCTCGTATGGCCAGCTCCAGGTGCTGTTTGGGGTCGACTTTGCCGTCGATGACGGGGAGATGGTGGCGCTGCTGGGCACGAACGGAGCTGGCAAATCGACCCTACTCAAGGTGATCTCGGGAATCGCTCTCCCCAGCAGTGGCACCATCCGATTCCGGGGCCAGGACGTCACCTATCTCGACGCCGAGCGCCGCGTGAAGCTCGGCATCAGTCAGATCCCCGGCGGGCGCGCGGTGTTCGGCACGATGAACGTGGCCGAGAACTTTCGGGCCTATGGCTACACGCTTGGCCGCAACCGCAAAGCGATCGACGCCGCGATCGACCGCAGCTTCGTGATATTCCCACGACTTTACGAGCGACGGCACTCGCAGGCCAGCACGCTCTCGGGCGGCGAACAGCAGATGCTCGGTCTCTCGAAGGCCTTAATCTTGCGCCCACGGCTCCTGCTTATTGACGAGCTCTCTCTCGGCCTGGCTCCGGTCATCGTGAGCCAGCTGCTCGAGCTGGTTCGCGACATCAATGCCCAGGGAACAGCCGTGGTGCTCGTGGAGCAGTCGGTCAACGTCGCCCTCAGCGTCGCCCGGCACGCGTACTTCATGGAGAAGGGCGAGATTCGGTTCGACGGGCCCAGCGATGAGCTGATCGCCCGCAGTGACTTGCTCCGTGCCGTCTTCCTGGAAGGCGCCACTAAGGGAGCCAGTCGATGAGAACGGCGATACCCAAGCTCCGGTCGGCCAGTGGAAAGGCCATTGCGATCACGGCGGTCGCCGCAACGGCGGTCCTCTTCTTCTGGCCTCAGCTGTCCTCACTACAAACTGACAGCTTAAGCGGACGGTGGGAGGCACCCCCACCGGTGCTCATGCTTGGCGCGATCGTCGGCACTACCTACGGTCTTCTGGCTGCTGGCTTGGTCATCGTCTACCGCACAAACAAGATCATCAACTTCGCCCACGGCGAGATCGGCGCGTTCGCCGCCGCCGTCTTCGGGCTCTCGGTTGTGCAGTGGGGCCTGCCGTACTGGCTGGCGTTTCCACTCGCCCTCGGGCTCGGTGGCCTCGTGGCCGCAGGCACCGAGGTTGTCGTCATCCGGCGGCTGAAAAACGCGCCGAAACTCATGAGCATCATCGCAACCCTGGGTGTCGGGCAGTTCCTGCTCCTGTTCGGGTTCACTGTCAACGAGCAAGCCGGGGCTGGGCAACTCTACCCGCAGCCAACGGGTTTGCCCGACTTCATGATGGGCGGACTCCGGGTCTCGCCAGCCTACTCTGGCATGCTCCTGCTATCGCCGTTCCTCATCATCGCGCTCGGCGTGTTTCTCAAACGAAGCCGCTACGGCATCGGCATCCGTAGCGCCTCCGCTAACAGCGAAGCTGCACGGCTGTCTGGCATCATGGCTTCTCGGATGTCGTCATTGGCGTGGGGTTTGGCCGGCATCCTCGCCGCCTTCACTGCAATCCTCACCCAACCCACCCGGGGCTTCACCACCGCCGAATCCTTTGGACCAAGCCTTCTGTTGATGGCGCTGGCAGGTGCGGTCATCGCACGGATGACCAGCATCCCGATCGCCGTTATCGCCGGCGTCGGAATGGGACTGATCGAACAGGTTCTGAAGTGGAACTACCCTATGGGCGGCGCGGTCGAATTGGCGATCTTCGCGCTCATCCTCATCGCCTTGCTCGTGCAGAAGCAACGGGGGGGGCGCCAGGAGGAGAAGGGTAGTTGGGCAGCCGTACAAGCCGTCCGCTCGTTGCCCGAGGAACTGCGCTCGCTCTGGCTGATCCGCAACATGGGCCGCATTCTCGGCGTCGCAGTCCTCGGGCTTGCCCTGATTCTTCCACTGCTCATCTCCCACAGCGCGTCAGTGTCGATGACAATAATCTTCGCCTACGCGATCGTCGCCCTCTCCCTCGTCATCTTGACCGGTATGGGCGGTCAGCTGACGTTGGGACAGTTCGCCTTCGCGGGGATCGGCGCCGTCGCCTCATATCACGTCTCCATGCGCACCGGCTGGTTCCCGCTGTCGTTCCTCTACGCTGGCATCGTCGCCGCCCTCGTAGCCCTGCTAGTCGGCCTACCCGCCCTGCGGATCCGAGGCCTCATGATAACTGTGACGACGCTCGCATTCGCCCTGGCCACACCAGCGGCCATTATCGCCCATCCGGCGCTGCTCGGCGACGGCGTCGACCCCGGACGGCCGATCGTCTTCGGCAACCCGCTCGACACCGGAAAGGAGTACTATTTCGTCGGGCTAGCCACACTGCTCATCGCGCTCTGGCTTGCGCGCAACATCCGCAACTCCGGATTCGGGCGACTGCTCATCGCCGTTCGCGACAACGAGGACAACGCTCGCGCCTTTGCCGTTGGCGCGACGGCCGTGAAGATGCAGGGCATGCTCGTCGCCGGCTTTCTCGCCGGCATTGGCGGCGCGATGTATGGCCACGCGCTGTCGTTTATCGGCGAAACTACCTTCCCCGTCACAGCCAGCATCGATATCGCCAAAATCGCCGTCATCGGTGGGATCTCCATGCTCACCGGTCCACTGGTCGGCGCCCTATTCGTCATGGGCGTGCCGACCTTCGTGCCGCTGGGCACGGCGGGACTCGCCGCCACGTCGTTCGGCCAGTTGCTGATCATCATGTATCTGCCGAAAGGTCTAGTGCAGATTATCGTCCCGCTGCGCGATCGTATCGCCCGGTTCATAGGTCGCCGTGCGGGTATCGACGTTGATGCTGCGTACGCGCGGCGCGACGGCCACACTAATGGCGCGCCCGCTCCCGCCACAACTCGTCCACGGGCGGTAGCGCCACTGGTTCACCAAAACCGCCATCGCCGCGAGGAGCTCCTTGAGGTCCGGCGTCTGGGGAAGCATTTCGGCGGTGTGAAGGCTGTCGACGATGTGTCTTTCACCGTTCACAACGGGGAAACCGTCGGTATCATTGGCCCCAACGGCGCCGGAAAGACTACGACTTTCGAACTGGTCGGTGGATTCACTCGGCCCGACCGGGGCACAGTTCGGTTCCAGGGTCGCGACGTCACCTGGCTCTCCCCGGAGGCTCGTGGTCGGTTAGGTCTAGTCCGATCCTTCCAAGACGCAGCCCTGTTCCCGACGATGACTGTCGAAGAGGCCATCATGCTCGCCTGCGAGCGCACAATGCCCACACGGCTCGCCTCGTCCGTTCTTGGCATGCGCGGTGGCGACGACCGCAAGCGACAGCGTGCCCGCGAGGTTGTGGACTTCATGGGGCTCGGGCGGTATCGCACCAAACAGATCCTTGAGCTGTCGACCGGGACGCGGCGCATCACCGAACTGGCCTGCCTTGTCGCACTTCAACCGACGCTGCTATTGCTTGACGAACCCTCGTCGGGTGTCGCGCAGCGTGAGACCGAAGCCCTCGCCATCCTGTTGCGCGATCTAAAGCACCAGTTCGACATGACGTTGGTCATCATCGAACACGACATCCCCATGGTGATGAGCCTGTCCGATCGTGTCATCGCGATGGCCGACGGCCGGGTCTTGACCGTCGGCACGCCAGAACAAGTCCGACAAGATCACCAGGTGGTCGAGGCGTACCTCGGCGGTGACCCCACCGCGATTCAGCGATCCGACGTAACGATGGTACGTCACTAATGTGACAATCCCATTGTGGAAACGATCACGTCGCTGTCAGCGACGTTCCGGTGCAGCGAGCTGCGCGAAGACTGCAACAGGACTGCCTGTCGTCGTTCTTTCTGGCCCGTCTCAGTGCCCCCGTCGTCACGCCGGACACCCGGTCCCATGCTCAATGGCAAACCGCTGGTCCCATCACCGGGTTCTGGCGCACTTTCCGTGATCGTTCTGCGGCCTGTCTATCCATTTTGGACTGACACGGGAAGATAGTTGTCATCAACGTTTCTGGTGGTTGTTGTCTGTCAGTGTTGCTGCCGCAATCTGGCGGGTTTGGTGATCGAGGCGATCCGTCGTGATGGTGCCGTGGTGATGATCGGTGCACGTGCCCGATCGGTGCTGGCTGAGTGTCCGCGCTGCGAGGTGGCGTCGTCGCGAGTGCACACGGCGTACCGGCGGCGGTTGGCCGATATGGCGATCGCCGGGCAGGAGATGGTGCTCGAGCTACGTGTGCGGCGGTTCTTTCGCGATAACCTGATCTGTCCGGCGCGCAATGTTCGGCCATCCGTTGGCCAAGGACTGCGGGCTCGACGCCGAGACCAGTGAGTCGCGGCCGGTGGTGACGATTGTGACCGACAACGGCGGCCGGTTCCGCTCGTTCCGGCTCGAGGCGTTCATCGCCGCCCACCCCGAGTTGGCCCACGTCCGCACCCGGGTCAAGTCGCCCGGGCAGAACGGGTCACGCAAACGCGGGTTCGGCACGCTGAAGTGCGATCGGCTCTACATCGATGAGATCGACGACGCGCTCATGCTCACCAAACAGGCCGAGGACTATCGCCGCGAATACAACGAAATCAGGCCCCACGAGGCCATCGCCTTCAACCGGCCCAAGAAGGTGCACCTCGGCCTCGCCAACTCCACCACCCTGACATTTCAACCCAAGGAAATCCTGCCAACTTCTTGACGCGGGACCTCATCGACCAAGAACCAGACAAAATCGACTACACCTAAGCAGATACGCAATACCTATGTTCGGCCTGCGTACCTGCTTCGAGCCCGTGTGGAACGCGAGAGCAAACCGCCACTGGTCGCATGGTTCGGAGGGATTCTCCTAATGCGGAACAAGGGCGCGACCCTCACCGATCGCGTCCCGGGACGGGTCATCTATCCCCGCAAAGCGCTGGTTACTCGGCTGCTGCGGGGCAGATGCGAGATGTGCGAGCAGACCGGCGAGATGGTGGTACACCACGTACCTACCCAACGTTGTTTGACGCGGCACTAGCAGGGGAATCCGTCCCCTCGTAGTGCTGGTTGGCGCTGATTAGTCTTTCCCCATGACAGAGGAATGGGTCTGTGCGGGAAAGCCTGTTGCACCAGCCCGTCTACTTCGAGTGTTTCGCGTTCGCCTTGTGTCGTGAAGTGCTCTGCGCGGAGGGATTGACCAGCGTTTATGAATACCGCCGTCGTGGGGACAGGATCATACCTGCCCAAAAAAATTCTCACCAGCGCGGAGCTTGGTGACAAGCTCGATGTGGGAGAAGAGTGGATCATCAGTAAGACGGGAATCGAAGAGCGACGCGTTGCTGCGCCCGGCGAAATCACGTCGGATCTCGCGGCCAAAGCTGCGGAAAAAGCATTGCGGCACGCAGGTATAGGTGCGGAAGACGTTGACGTCATCGTGCTGGCCACTGCGACCAAGGACCAACCGATCCCCGCCACGGCGTCCATCGTACAGGCGAAGATAGGCGCTACCCGCAGTTCCGCGTTCGATATCGACGCCGCCTGCACTGGCTTCCTCTATGCCCTCGTGGTGGCCAACTCGATGCTCTTGGCTGACGCGAACTGCCGCCATGCCCTGGTGATCGGTGCGGAGATCTATTCGCGCTTCATCGACTATGAGGACCGACGTACCTGCGTGTTGCTCGGCGACGGCGCGGGGGCAGTTGTGCTCTCGAAGACCGAGGACGGTGCGGGCCTGTTGTCGAGCAAGCTCGCCTCCGAGGGCAGCCAGGCCGACCTGGTGGAGATCTGTGCGGGCGGGAGTCGGCGACCTGCGTCGCAGGAGACGGTTGATTCGAAGGGGCACTTCCTGACGATGCGAGGGCGGGAGGTGCGCCGCCTCGCCGCCAAGGTGATGCCCGAGCTGATCGGTGAGCTGCTCGAATCTGCACAGCTGCAGCTATCCGATGTGCGCCTCGTCGTGCCACACCAGGCCAACGGGATCATGTTGGCCGAATGGTCCAAGGCGCTGGAACTGGTGCCCGGTCAGATGCACACGACCGTCCGCC
>Ga0299914_10000860_pt1 | contig 19228 bp, 13 predicted proteins | sample RVTome_10_FD_201361 | JGI IMG/M metagenome (GOLD analysis project Ga0299914, IMG submission 201361) | Soil microbial communities from uranium-contaminated site in the Upper Colorado River Basin, Wyoming, United States - RVT153D57 (version 2) ...
GACCCTCGGCCTGGTCGGCGAGTCGGGATCAGGGAAGTCGACGCTGGGCCGGGTTGTGCTGCGACTGACCGATCCCGACGAGGGCCGCATCGTCCTCGACGGTGACGACATCACCGAGCTCAAGGGTGCGGCCTTGCGGCGGGCCCGGCGCAAGATGCAGATGGTCTTCCAGGACCCCTTCTCTTCGCTGGACCCGAGCTGGCTGGTGGCCGACATCGTGACCGAGCCCCTGCGGGCACACCAGGGGCTGCGGGGGCGTGCCCGGGACGAGAGAGCGGCGGAGTTGCTGGGTCGTGTCGGCCTGGAGCCAGAGCATCGGCGCCGCTACGCGTACGAGTTCTCGGGTGGGCAACGCCAGCGCATCGCCATCGCCCGAGCCCTGGCCGTGGAACCGGAGCTGGTGGTGTGCGACGAACCGGTCTCGGCGTTGGACGTGTCCACCCAGGCGCAGGTGCTGACGTTGCTGGAGCAGCTGCAGCAGAGGCTGGGCCTCTCGTACCTGTTCATCGCCCACGACCTGGCCGTGGTGCACCACGTGAGTGACCGCATCGCGGTCATGTACCTGGGGCGCATCGCCGAGTCGGCGGCGGCGGACGACGTCTACCACCGGCCCCGCCACCCCTACACCGAGGCGCTGCTGTCGGCCATCCCCCACCCCGATCCGCGCGCCCGCAAGGAACGCATCCTGTTGAGCGGGGAGATCCCCAGCCCCATCGATCCGCCCAGCGGGTGCCGGTTCCACCCCCGGTGCCCGTATGCGATGGACGTGTGCCGCGAGATCGAGCCGGAGCTGCGGACCTATGGCGGCGTGGCGGTCGCCTGCCACCTGCACGACCACGGCCCCGGCCTGGCGGGGGAGACGGTACTGGACCTACCCGTGACGGTGCACTAGCTGGCGCCATACTCCAGGCCGAGCAGGGCTCGGATCCGTGATGCTTCGAAGCCTCGGCCGCCCCCAGGGTGGGCGGCAGGGCGGTCGTCCATCTCGCGAAGCAGGGTCAGCAGGTCCTCTCGGCGGGTGGGATCGTCGAGCGCCTGTCGTGGGGTCAGGCCGCCGAGTGCCGGGATCGACTCGTCGACCCATGCCATCTCCTTCTGGCGAATGAAGTCCTCCAAGGCGTCTTCCACCTCGGGCGGCACGGGTTCGTTCTCGTGGTCGAGGTCGGAGCCGAAGGCGGCCTCATCGTCTTCGTCGATCTCCGGGTGGAGCCGCGCCCTCAGCATCGCCTCGCGGGGGTCGGTGCGCTCGTCGGCCACAACGGTGGCGTCGGGCACCGCACTGGTCACGGTCCCCAGCAACCGCTCCAGACGCTCGACGGAGTTGGTGTCGATGACGATGCCTCCCGCTCCCAGGCTGACGTGGCCCCGAACGACCTCGTCACCGTCATGGGCAGTCCAGGTGGCGGTCCACGTGTCGTCCTCGCCGGCAGAGTCGAACGCGCCGTCCAGAGCGGCACGCACGTCGTCAGGGGGGGCCTCGGTGGCCAGCTCGACCCGGCACAGCACGGTCGGCTCACCTTCCCGGTTGAGCAGGGTCGGAGGGGCCACGGCCTGCCCGTACCACGTGGCCAGCATGTCGGCGTCGGGGTGGGAGTCGACCAGGCCTAGGGCCGAGTCGCGCAGTCGCAGTGGGATCTCGACGGGCGCACCCACGACCTGGCTCTGGTCCGGCAGGCGAGCAACGCGGGCCAGCAGCAGATCACCAGCGGCGCGGTCCATGGAGCCGAGCCGCTCGGTCACTTCGATGACGTCACCGGACCTGGTGTCCCGCAGGGTCAGGCCGGCGCCTCGCTGGACGTCGGTGACCTCCCAGAGGCGCCGGGGCTCGTCGATGAGCTGGCGGATCAGGTCCCGCTCGTCGTCGGCCAGGAGGGGTCCACGCTCGTCGAGGTACTCCTCGGCCGCGCCGCCCTCGAACACCACGAAGTCGCTGATGATCGGGTTGGCGGCCATGGCGGCCAGGGAGTTGACGAGGTCGGGGTCGTCGGGGTCACAGGCCGAGCTGGCCACGCCGATCAGGTGGGCGCGCCTGTGATCCCGCACGGCGAACAGGCCGAGGCGATGGGTGACCAGGCTCGTACGGGCCGACAGGGGCACCTTGGGATTGCGCTGGCAGCACACCTTGAACTTGCGACCCGACCCGCACGGACAGGGCTCGTTGCGACCGACACCCCGGAATGGGGCCATGGTGCGGTCCCGGATGCTCTCGAGGAAGCGGACTGACTGGTCGCCGGGGAGGTCGGGGTGTCGCAGCAGCGTGATCGCCCGGTCGACGTGCCCGCGGTCCAGCTCGTAGAGGGCGAGCTCGGGGGCGGCCGGCCCGTAGCCCGGGTCGATCCGGAGGGCGGTGCGCAAGGCAGACTCGGCAGTGGTGGCGTCACCCCGCCGTTCGGCATCGAACGCGACCAGCAGGTGGGCGGGCACAGCGTGCTTGGGTGCGCCGGCGACGAGGGCGGCGGCGAAGGCGGCCAGCTCGTCGTCACCACCCGCCTCGGTGTCGAGGACATGGCTGGCGAAGGCGGGGGCCACGGCTCCGTGGGCCAGGGCCTCGTTGGTCGTGCGGGCGTCGAGCTCGCCATCGACGATGAAGGCGTCGAAGGCGTCGTGGACCTGGTCGAAGGCGCGGTCGCAGCAGGTGTTGAACTGCCACTGGCGGGTGATCTGATCGCGCTCGTGCTCCGCTGCCGCCTCACGAAGGCTCCGCCAGTCCTCGCCGGCGCGGCCGAACGAGAAGCCGCGCCGCTCCAGCCCGGCGGCTTCGAGCAGCTCGCCGAGAGGCCGGACCGGCCGGCGAAAGGCGGGTGGGTCGGCGGTCAGGGACGCGGTGATGGCATCGAGGACCACGGGGAGGGCCTCCTCGCCGTGACCGGGTTGGATGCGGCCGTCGACGGCGGCCGTCAGCAGCTCGACCTCGCGGGTGTCATCGGCCAGGCCGACGGTCGGCGCGACTTCGATCGTGGTGCCTCGGCGGGTGAAGGCCATCACAGCGCCGGCCTCGCAGCCGTCGAGCCAGCCGTCGGGGCCGGCCAGCGCGCTGTGGTCCTCGCCCGGCACCAGGTCGCCGAACAAGTGCTGCAACTCGCCGCCGCCAGCCAGCTCGAGTGCACCGTCGGTGTTCCAGTCGAGGATCACGAGGTCGGGGGTGATGCGCACCTCGCCGGACTCGAGCTCGTCGGGGGTGAGCCGGTGGGTGAGGACCATGGTGTCGGTGAGGTGGTCGGATAGGGCAAGGACCCTGTCCGGGGTGATCCACAGCTCGTCTGTGACCACGATGTCGTCGGCCAGCGCCTCGGCCACGTCCTCGACGGGGAAGCCGTCGTCCGCCAGCTCCTCGCGAAACTCGTCCAGAAGACCGCGGACCTCGAGATGGTCCGCTACCTCGGTGATGTGCTGGGGACCATCCTGGAGGAGCTCGACCACCGCTTTGCGGCGCCGGTCCCAGGCCGTCTCGTCGTCCATCCCCGCACCGTATTGCCGCCCGACCGGCCCCATGGACCGAGGCCTGGACCCCTCGGCCACAGCTCACTGCCAAGATAGATCGCGCCACAGTCCCGATCGACGATCGCTCTTGTGCGATGATCGCTACAATGCGATGATGCCTGAGTGGCCGACATCGACCTCCACGATGAGGTGGTTACGTGGATGAACGGCCTCGATGACAGCGACTGGGAACGGACGGTGGTCGTGATCGACCGGCTCGCAGCTCTCGGCCCGACAGCCAGGATGCCGCTGCCGAGATCGCTTGGCGGCGGGTTGTTCGAGCTGAGATTCACCCGCGGTGCGACCGCACGACGGTCACCAAGGAGTCCTGCTCACTACCTTCCGCAAGCAGCGGAGCAACGAACGAACCGAGATCAACCGAGCCCGCGACGCCGCCCAAGATTGTGCCCGCCGGCATCCCTGAAGGAGACGATGATTGTGGCCAACTACTCCCGTTGGGAGGACGTCAAGAAGCGCCGAGGTCAGCCAAGCGTCGACGTGCGTGCCAGCATCGAGCATGATCTAGCGCTTGGCCAGCTCATCTACGACCTGCGCACCGATGCAAGGCTCAGCCAGCGGGCCCTCGCCGAGCGTATGGGCACCACCCAGTCCGTTATCTCGCGGCTCGAGGAGGGCGGCGGTGCCAAGAACCGCATCGACACCCTGGCTCGCGTCGCCACAGCCCTCGGCCGGCATCTGATCGTCTCCTTCCCTGAGAAGGTCCCGGCCCGTCTCAAGGACGCAGTCCAGGTCGCCTGATCCGGACAGATCTCGCGGAAGCGGCCCTCGAAGCGGTCGGCGTCGAGCAGGGCGAGGAAGAGCTGGAAGTCCTCCTCCTTTGCCGGCCTGCGGGGTGGCCGTCATGAGGAGGAGATGGCGGGCGGCGCGGCCCAGCACCTCCCCCAACTGGTAGCGCTTGGTGTTCTTGACCTCGGCACCGAAGAACTGGGCCGACATGCGGCGGGCCTCATCGACCACGACGAGGTCCCAGTCAGTGCGGGCCAGCTGCTCGACCAGGTCCTCACGCCGAGCCAGCTGGTCGACCCGTGCGATCAGCCGGTCCCGCTCCTCGAAGACCTCCGCCGAGTAGGTGGCGTCGAGCATGTCCTTGGTGAGGATGTCGAAGCGGAGGTCGAACTTCTCGTACAGCTCGTCCTGCCCCTGGGTGACGAGGCTGCCGGGGGCGACGATCAGGCACCGCTACACATCGCCGCGGATCATCAGCTCCTTGATGTACTGGCCGGCCATGATCGTCTTGCCGGCGCCCGGGTCGTCGGCGAGCAGGAAGCGGAGCGACAGGCGGGGCAGCATCTCGCCGTATACGGCCTCGATCTGGTGAGGGAGCGGGTCGATGAGGCTCGAGGTGAGCGCCAGGTAGGGGTCGAACAGGTGGGCTAGTTGGATACGTCGGGCTTCGGCAGCGAGGCGGAACAGGGCCCCGTCACCGTCGGAGCCCCAGGCCCGCCTGGTGGCGGCACGCACGTCGAACGTGCCCTCGTCGGCTCGGAACAACAGCCGCTCCTGGATCTCGCTGGCGGGCCAGATCAGCCTCGAACCGCTCGGGACCGTGCCAGTGGTCGCCGTCGCACTCGACGGCCAGGCGGCCGCGCGCTCCCTGGATCAGCAGGTCCATCCGGTAGGGCTCGGCGTCGAACTGGGGGATGACGTGGTATCCCGCATCGACGAGCCGGCTGTAGACGCGTTGCTCGAAGAGCGAGTCGAATCGTTCGTCCCGTTCGTCCTCGGACACCACCGAGATCAATGCCGCCTCCTCGGCGCCCTTGGCCCAGCGGTCGGCGACGACATGGCGGTACTCGATGCGCTGGTGGCGTAGGTCTTCAGGGTTCGACACATCGTCGAGCGTGAGCGAGTGGAGCAACCACAGCTGGTCCTGGGCGCGCGAGACGGGAACGTTGTACCGCTGCACGAAGAGCTCGCGAGTCAATGCCCCGAGCCGTCGGTCGGAATCGTTGGCGGTGCTCGGTGAGGGTGATGAGCCCGCCATACCGCATGTTGGCCTCGTCGAAGAGGCGCGTTGCGGATCGGCCCACGTCGCACGGAAGCGGACGTCGGGGAGATACTCTGGCCAGGTTCGCCAGCTCGCCCTCGTGGACACCGACGGCAGCGGGCGAGACCTGCTTGTGGTCGCCGGCACGGGCGGTGACGAGGTGCCGACGGATAGTCTCGCCCTCGAGCTGCCAGGCCAGAAAACCCACGCCGACGATCAGCTCAAGCTCCTCTGGTCGACCGGTCGACTGGTGGTGCACCTCGAAGAGATCTCGATAGAGCTGTCGGACCGGTCGGGCACGTCGCTCGGCCGCGGCCCACTGGCGCCACCGGGCGATCCAAGCCTGGAGACCCTCATCGACCTTTGGCTGCTCCCTCAGCTCCAGCCGCGCCGGCGGCTCGGTGTCGAGGTCGAGGGACTCGTCTTCGCCAGTGCTGAGCGTCGGGGCGTCGTCCTGCTGCTGCAGTTCAGGCTCCCGGTCAGGGTCGTCGATGGGTCCCTCGACCCAGGGGCGAAGGCTCTCGTCGGGCTCAGGTGCCGGAACGTGGGGTACCCGGCTGACGCTGAGCAACGGTGTCGTCGGATCGTCATCCGCCTCGAGCAGCCGCGTGTCCATGACTGCCTCGTGGTCGGGCAGCTCGTGGAACCACACCACGTTTCCGTCGTCCTCATACGACCGCACATCACGAACCACCCGGCTCTTCAGCTTCTGCGCCCACTGAAGAAACTCGAACAGCCGAACCGCCCGGTCGAGATCCGCCCGCGCCCCATCCATCTCGATCCCCTCCCTTACAGGTGCCCCAACGAGTGTGTCGTATTGCGATCACATCGGCGATCCTCGCGCCCGGGTGCGACAAGTACCGGGCGTCGGAACCGGCCCAGGGCCTGGCTTGCAGTGGACGGGTAACGAGCAGCGTGCCGCGCTGCCGACTGAGCAGCGCGGACGGCCCGCTCCACTCACGAGCCAAGAGGATGAGGCGAAGCAGGACTGGAATGACTGAGCGGGCCACGCCACACCTGCGGTCACTCGTCGAAGCACGCCGTGAGGAGATCCGCGCCGCGGTGGGACGGCATCGCGGCCGCGAGGTGCAGCTCTTCGGCTCGGTGGCGCGTGGGGACGAACAGCCCGACAGCGATATCGACCTGCTCGTCGAGTTCGAGCCTGGAAGCTCGCTCTTCGACCTCATGCACCTCCAAGACGAGTTCGAGGAGTTGCTCGGACGCAGGGTCGACGTCGTGTCGGTGGGTGGGCTCAAGGATCGGGACCATCACATCAGGGAGGAAGCAGTCGCGCTTTGAGCGGAGCGACGACCGGCGGATCGCCGACATCATCGGGGCGGCGTACGGTGTCCGGCGCCTCGTGGCACAGGGACGCAGTAGGTACGACGCGGATCCGACGGTGAGGCTCGCCATTGGAGCGGCTGCTCGAGATCATCGGCGAGGCGGCCTCGGCCCTATCGGATGACCGTCGGCTGAAGCATCCGACGTGCCGTGGCGTGACATCAGCCGCTTCCGGATCGTGCTCGCCCATCACGCCACCGTGTCGATCCCGACCAGGTCTGGACGATCGCCGAGCCGGCCGTACCAGTCCTGCTCAGTGAGCTTGATCCGTAGCAAGAGCCGGCTCGCTCACCTGAGGCCGGTGTCACCCCCGGGCTCTAACCTCCGACGGCACGACGAGAGGGACGCCAGCCAGAGGCGTCGTGCACGAGGAGGCGGATGCGATGGACCAGGGTCGGGGGGACGTGTTGTTGGTGGGCAGCCTGCCCTTCGACACCGTCGACAAGGCGTTTCGGGCGGCGGCGGACGGGTTGGGCGCCCATGCTCTGGGCTACCCCGACGGCGAGGTGGGTGAGCGGACCACGTGGGTCGGGTACCTGATCGGCGCCGTGTACCGGCACCATCCTCAGGTCGAGCCCGACCAGCCCATCGAGCGCGTCACCCTGCGCCAGCCCGAGAGCGAGGAGGAGCAGGAGCGCTTCCGCGAGCGGGGCCCGCTCACCTTCCACGTCCGCCCCGGCGAGAAGATCCGCTTCGACGACCTGCGCTACGGGACCATCGCTGTCGAGTCCTACGCCACTCTGCAACGTCTGCGCGACGAGGGCATCGCCCCTCCCGAGGTGCGTTTCCAGGCCAGCCTGCCCGCCCCCAACAGCGCCCTCATGGCCTTCTTCTCCGACCCCGACCAGTGGCCCGACCTGTTCGCCGCCTACACCGACGGCATCCGGGGGGAGATCGACAAGATGCTGGCCGTCATCCCCCCGTCCGACCTGGTCATCCAGTTCGACCTGGCCTGGGAGGTGATCGACATGTCCATGGGCGAGGCCAACTACTTCCCCTTCTGGCCCACCTCCAGCCCCGACGAGAAATGGGCCCGCCACACCGAGCGCCTGTGCGACCTGGCCGACATGGTCCCCTCCGACACGATCCTCGGCTACCACTGGTGCTATGGCACCTGGGGGGGCTGGCCCATGTCGGCCATGGCAGACCTCGACCTGTGCGTCCGCCTGTCCAACCACGTGGTCAGCCAGTCGCCCCGCCACGTCGACTACGTCCACATGCCGGTGGTCCGCCAACCCGACGACGCCTTCTTCGCCCCGCTGGTCGACCTCTCCATCGGGGACACCGAGGTGTACCTGGGCATCGTGCACCACACCGACGGCGTCGACGGCTTCCGTCGGCGGGCCGAGCTGGCCCACCGCTACCTGCCCCGCTTCGGCGTGTCGTCGGTGTGCGGCTACGGGCGGGTCGAGCCCGAGGAGCTGCCTACCATCCTGGCCGTGCACCGGGACTGCGCCGCCGCCCTCGAGCACACCTGACCACCGCACGGCACACCCCCGAGGAGCCCTGATGGATGTAGGCGTGATCTTCTCCCAGGCCGAGAGCGGCACCGACCCCGACGCCATCCGGGCGTGGGCGGTGCGGGCCGAGGAGGCCGGCTTCGGGCACATCCTGGCCTACGACCACATCCTGGGCGCCTCCGTCGAACGCCTGGGCCCCGGGCCGTTCGGCGTCTTCCCCGGCGCTCCCTACACCAACGAGCACACCTTCCACGAGATCCTCACCCTCTACAGCCACCTCGCCGCCGTCACCTCCTCGATCGAGTTCGTGACCAGCGTGCTGGTGCTCCCCCAGCGGCAGACCGCCCTGGCCGCCAAGCAGATCGCCACCGTCGACCTGCTCTCGGGCGGCCGGCTCCACATCGCGGTCGGCACCGGCTGGAACCCCGCCGAGTACCAGGGCCTGGGCGTCGACTTCGCCGATCGCACAACCCTGCTGGAGGAGCAGGTCGAGGTGCTGCGCAAGCTCTGGACCGAGCCCCTGGTCACCTTCGAGGGCAAGTTCCACCATCTCGACGGCGTCGGCATCAACCCCCTGCCCAGCCGCCCCATCCCCATCTACGTGGGCACCCGTGGCTCCGACCCGGTGCTACGGCGGGTGGTGCGGGTGGCCGACGGCTGGATGCCGCTGCTGGCCCCTGGCCTGGGCGACGAGGAGGTGGGCCCCGCCGTGCAGCGGCTCAGGGAGCTGTGCGACGAGGCCGGCCGCGAGCCCGCCACCCTGCCCATCTGGGGTCGGGTCTACCTCGCCGATGGCTGGCAGAAGGGCGTCGAGCAGGCCGTAGCGCTGGGATTCGAGCACCTCGCCCTCGGCGTCGCTCGGGGTACCGGCGCACCCCAGTCCGTGCAGATCGAGATCGCCGTGGAGGCAAAGGCCGAGGCCGAGGCCATCATCGGCTGACGGGCGCTCAGCCGGCACTCCCGCAGGACTGTCGCCAGCCTGTGTCGGCCGGCGCCCAGCGGTGACTACGGAGTTGCTAGCTGGGGCACTCCCGCGGGAATGTTGCCCGGGGAAGGGCACCAACCGAACAGACGCGGGCGCCGAGACCAAGGGGGAACGATGGAGCTCACGGCCGGGAAGGTGGCGGTGGTGACCGGCGCCGCCAGCGGCATCGGGTTGGCCTTGTGCGAGCGGTTCGCGCAGACCGAGATGGCCGTGGTGCTGGCCGATGTGGAGGAGGAGGCCCTGTGCGCGGCAGCCGACAAGATCTCGGCACTCGGGGTCGACACCCTGGCCGTGCAGGCCGACGTCAGCCATGCCTCGGCGGTGCAGGTCCTGGCCGAAGCCACCCTCGACCACTTCGGCGCCGTCCACCTCGTGTGCAACAACGCCGGTGTGGCCGCCCGCGGGGAGCCCTGGGCCGGACCCCTGGCCGCCTGGGAGTGGGTCATCGGCGTCAACCTGTGGGGCGTCATCCACGGCATCCGCACCTTCCTCCCCCACCTGGCCGCCTCGGGAGGCCACATCGTCAACACCGCCTCCATCGCGGGCCTGCTGCCCGGCTTCGGCCCCGCATACGACGCCAGCAAGCACGCCGTTGTGGCCATCTCCGAGGACCTGTACGTCGAGCTGACCACCGCCGGGATCCCCGTCGGGGTCAGCGTTCTGTGCCCGGGATGGGTGAACACCGGCATCCTCGACGCCCAGCGCAACTGGCCCACCCACCTCGGCACCCGCCCACCCGACAACCCGACCCTGGCCGTGGTCGAGCGTCACTACCGGCGGGCCATCGACGAGGGGTACACACCCGCATACGTGGCCGACGAGGTGGCCAAGGCCGTGACCGAGGACCGCTTCTGGGTGATCGTGGGCGACGAGTTCCTGGACCTGGCCGTGCAGCGCTGGCACCGCATCGCCGACCGCCTCGACCCACAGCCGCCGGAGGAGACCCCAGGTCTGCCGCCCCGTAGCGAGATCCTCGACGAGCTCGCCGCGGCAATGGAGGCGACCGACGAGTGACGGGTTGGCGACCCAGTGGAGACCGTGGGCTACCCCAGTCGCGCCTCGTTCGCGACCCGTGACGCGGGCCAGGCTCATGTGGCCGAGTTGCTCGGCTTCGTCACGATTTGAACCGACGGCGGACGGCTGGGCGCTGAGGGTCAGTGGAAGCTGCGAGGGGTGCCAGCGGCGTCGACCAGCAGGTAGGACTGGTCGCGGGGACCGGGGGACAGGGCGGCGATCGGCAACCTGCGGGGGCCCGAGCCGCCCAGGCTGCCCAGGAACGGGGCAGAGCCGAAGGTGAACACGCCGCCGTCGGCGCCCACCAGGAAGTAGCCGCCCCCGCCCGGGGAGGCCACCATGCCCACCACCGGCGCGTCGAGGCGTCGGCCGCCCAGCACCCCGGGCACCGAACCGTGGTAGCCGATGCGGCCGAAGGTGAACATGCCGCCGTCGGCGCCCACCAGCCAGTAGCCGTCTCGGGCCACTGCGATGCCCACCACGGCGGCGTCGGGCAACCGGCCGCCCAGCACGCCGGGCAGCGACCCCCGGAAGCGGCCGTCGCCGAAGCCGAACACGCCGCCGTCGGTGGCCACCATCAGGTAGCCGCGGCCGCTGGGGGTGGCCACGGCGTCGACGATGGGCAGGCGCAACGCCTGGCCCGGAGGCAGCACGGTGGTGACGTCGCCCCGGTGGCGGGCGTCGCCGTAGGGGAACGCGCGGCCCGCCGTGGTGAACAGCCAGTAGCCGCGCCCCGTCGGAGTGGGCTCCAGGGCGACCACCAACTCACCGGCTAGCAGCGTCGGGCCGTGCCCCGCGTGGCGGGCGTTGGTGGCCCTGACCACGCCGCCGGCGGTGGTGACCCAGTAGCCGCGGCCGCTGGGGGTGTGGTCGATGTCGACGGCCTCGGTCGGCGACAGCGGGACGCCCAGGCTGGTGCAGTCGGGTAGGCGGAAGCGGAAGGGGGCCGGGTTCGCGGTCAGGCGAGGGCAGCGCACCGGCAGGCAGCTCGGGTCGGCGCCCGCGTAGGGACCGGCGCAGCGGATGGCCTCGGTGCCTGCGTAGACGATCTCCCAGGGCTCCGGATCGGGCCCATGGGGGCCGGCTCCCGGCGGGTAGCTGGGCAGGAACCCGTGCTGGCGGAGGTTGGCGAAGCCGTCGGCGGCCAGCCAGGCGTAGGCAGGAGAGCGGCCGAAGGCGGGCCCACCGAAGCCTCCCTGGGCGATGTCGAGGGCGTAGCCGGTGTGGTGCTTGGAGTAGCCGGGCAAGGCCGCACGGCCCAACGCCCGCTCGAGGCTCCAGCTCGCCAGGTAGCGGCCGAACACGGCAGCCTGGCCACCCGCCGACCGGTAGGCCGAGGTGAGGCGCAACCCTCCGTGTCCGGCGGCGGACGCGGCCGCCTGCAGGCGAGTCCAGGCGTCGGCCACCTCGGGCTGCACGAGAAAGCCTCCCACCGAGACCAGCCGGCCCGCGTCGGCCACAGCCCGCACCCGGTAGCCCCGGGCCACGGCGGCGGCACGGATGCCGGCGTCGGTGGCCGGGTCCCCGGTGATGGGCGGCAGGGTGGCGGGGTCGCTGGTACCGGGCAGGACGAGGCCATCGAAGGCGGCCACCAGCTCGGCCGGGGTGAGGGGACCGCCAAGGGCGGCAGGGACGGCCGCCGCATGCCTGGGTTCCAGGGGCACCGGCGCGGCCTGAGCGCCGGCCGCACCCCCCACCGCCACCGGCACCATCGACACCACGGACATCACCGACACCACCAGCAGCACCGCTGACCGCGCGGCGCCGAGGCCAGCACGCCTCGCCGGTCCCGTCGGGCTCCCCACCAGCCGATTCAGGTCACGTGGCCGCAACGCGCAGGGCCCGCTCGAGCAGGTCGGCATCGCCCAGCCGGCGCCGCAGCTCGCGCTCCAGGCCGCCGATGGGGTACAGGTTCTGCGGGGCCCGCGGGTCCTTGTGCGCCTCGCTGGCGAAATCTGGCAACACCGCCGACACCAGGTCGGCCCGATCGATGGCGGCGTCGACCGTTCCCACTCCGGGAAGCTCGCAGCGGATCACGCCCGACAGCGGGTGCACGACCGGCCCGGGCAGGCGCAGGTACCACGACCAGCGGGTCCAGCCCCGCGCTCCCCCGACCAGGAACAGCGGCGACCGTTCCCCTACCCCCAGCCTGCCCACCACCGCCTGCTGCGCGTCGGGCAGGTACTGCACGTGCTGGGTCTTCACGTAGCCGACGCCGTTCACATCGGTCCGCCCCCGCAGCGGCCCGTCGAACACCACCAGGTCGGCCCCGACGCCCACCCGGCTCGACATGGCCGACTCCAATGCCGTCATCTGCTTGTGCACTCCCAGGTACAGACCCTCGGGGTCGTCTGAGGGGACCGGGTAGAGCTGGTAGGTGCCGTGGCGGGTCACCACCGGTCCGGCGCCCTCGGCGGCTGCGAACACACCGCGGCGCACCTCGCTGGCCACCACCTCGGCCCGTTCGCCGTCGCAGCGCACCACCCCGGCCGCCACCGAGGCGCACACCCCGGACCGCACTGTCTCCCCCACCGATATCCAGATGCGGGCGTCGATGCGGCGCACCCCGTCCACGAACAGCACGCACAGTCCCCGGGCGACGGCCGGCGGGACGATCGGGTGCCACTCCCCCGCCGCGAGCTCGACGCCGATGTCGACCTCACCGGCGGTGGGCTCCAGTTGGCTGACGTCGGCGGCCACCCCGTACTCGGGGTCCCAGGTCTCGACGGCGAACCGCACGGCTCAGACCTCGACCCGTTCCACCACGGCGGTGGTGGCGCTCCTGCCCACTTCAATGCACACGGCTCATACCTCGACCCGCTCCACCTCGGCGGTGGTGGCGCTCTTGCTCACTTCGAAGCGCACCGGCATGCGATCGGCCAGCTCGCGGATGTGGGTGACGATGACCACCATCCTCCCCGACGCCCCCAGCTCCTCGATGGCGGCCGCCACCACGTCGAGGGTGTCGGGGTCGAGGGTGCCGAACCCCTCGTCCAGGAAGATCGATTCCAGGCGAGCTCCACCCTCGGTCGCCATCTCCGCCACGTTGCCGGCCAGCGCCAGGGCCAGGGCCAGCGAGGCCAGGAAGGTCTCACCTCCCGACAGCGTGCGCACGTCGCGCTCCTCATCCGCGTTGCGATGGTCGCAGATGGCGAAGGCGTCGTCGGTGTCGACTATCGAGTACTGACCGCCCGAAAGCACGAGCAGTGTCTCGGAGGCCCGGGCGGCCAGGTCGGCCCGTACCTCGTCCAGCAGCCAGCGCTCGAAGCCCCGGGCCGACAGCCTCCGACCGAGCTCGCCGGCCACCTCGCCCTGCTCACGCAGCTCCGCCGCCCGCGCCCGCAGCTCCTCCAGTTCGGCCAGCCGCCGCTGCAGGTCGGTCGCCGCCGACTCGGCCCGCAGCTCGGCCCGCAGCAGCCGGTCGGCCAGCCCGTCGAGCGAACCGTCCACCCCGGCCTGTCGGCAGCGCTCGGCCACCGCCGCCGTCTCGGACTCCACCAAGCCGGCCAGCTCGGCCAGGCGGTGGCGCAGCGACTCGGCCTCGCCCGACACCTCGTCCCGGCGTTCCCCGGCCCAGGCGGCCAGCTCCCGCCAGTCGGCCACCAGTGACTCGCCTCCCGGCGCCGGTGGATCCAGCGCCGCCACGCCGTCCCGCTGAGCCGTGAACTCGCCTCGCAGGGCCCCCTCCTCGCGACGCAGGCCCTCGAGCCCGCTGCGGGCATTGCGCTCGTCCGCCTCGGCGGCCGACACCTGCGCGCCGGCGGCGCGCAGCGCCGAGTCCAGCTCGGTCGCCCGGTCGAGCTCGGCCCGCAGGGCGGTGGCATCCGGGCCCCCGTCCAGCAGCGCGGCCAGCTCTTCCGCCTGGCGCCGTTCCCGGCCCAGGCGCGCCTCGATGCCGGCCAGGTCCCGATCGGCCGCCGCCTGCTCCCTGGAGGCGATGTCCAGCGCGGACTTGGCGCCGTCCCGGCGTTCGGTGGCAGCCGCCAGCTCGGCGTCCAGGTCGTGCTCGGGCAGCGTCTCGACCGTCTGGCGGCACACCGGGCACGGCTCACCCACCACCAGGGCGGCCACCAGGCCCGACGCCCCGGCCACGGCGCGAGCCTCGTCGTAGGCACCCTGTGCAGATTCGCAGGCGGCGCGGCAGCGCTCCACCTGCTCGGCCCGCTCGGTGGCCACGGATCCGGTGGCGGCCGCATCACCCTCCAGGCCGGCCACCAGCGCGGCGGTCGTCTCGTGCCGATCGCGTGCATCGAGCAGGCGCCGGCAGTCAGCCACGTCGGGACCGTCATCGGCCGCCTGGCGGACCTGGTCGCGGGCGTGGCGGGCCGCCAGGAGCGCCTCGGTGGCCAGCTTGGCCGCTTCGGCGGCCGTCTCCAGCCCGACGCCCAGAGCGGTGGCCCGGGGGGCCACCGCCACCGCCTGCAGGCATCCCATGGCGTGCATCAGGGCGGTGGCCTTCGTCTCGACCTCCTTGCGCTGGACGCCCAGCTCGTCCAGGCGCGCCAGCCGTTCACCTACGTCGGACCGCAGCTCGACGAGCTGGCGGTGCCGGTCCCGCTCGGACTCCAGCCGTTCGGGGGTGACGTCGGCCGCCTCGGCCAGTTGGCCGTCGTACACCTCGAGCTGGTCCTTGGCCCTGGCCGCCCGGGCCCGGGCCTGTTGACCCATGCTGGCGTACACCTCCAGGTCGAGCAGCCGCCGCAGCAGGGCCTGCCGGTCGGCGGGCTCGTCGTGCAGGAAGGCGGCGAACTGCCCCTGGGGCAGGACCACGGACTTGGTGAACTGGGCGAAGTCGAGACCGAGCAGGTCCCGCACCTGCTCACCCAGCTCCTTGGGGCCGCTGGCCAGCACCTCGTCGCCGCGCTCCAGGCGAGACTCGGCGGTGGAGGCGCCGTTGCCCCGGCGGCGTACCACCCGCACCACCGTGTAGGCGTCGCCGTGGACTTCGAAGTCGAGGCGGACCCGGGCCTCGGTGGCCAGCTGGTGCACGGCGGGCGCCACCAGGCGGGCGTCGTCGTAGCGGGCCACCACCCCGTAGAGGGCGAACGTGACGGCGTCGATGATGCTGGACTTGCCCGATCCCGTCGGCCCCACCAGGGCGGCCAGGTCGACGTCGCCGAAGTCGACCACCGTCGGGGCCCGGAAGGCAGTGAAGCCCTCCATCTCCAGGCGCAGCGGCCTCACCGGCCGTCCCCGGAAACGGCGTCGTCGTACAGCTCGGCGAACATGGCCTCGATGCGGGGGTCCTCCACGCCCTCATCGGCCAGGTAGGCGGCGAACTGCTCCTGAGGTGAACGGGCCTCGGCACGCCGTTCCGCCCGGCGGCGCTCGGCGGCCGGGGAGTCGATGGCCACGTCCACCACCCCTGGCCCCAACAGGTCCCGCACCTCGTCGGCCAGCCCGGCCCGGGCGGCCTCGCGCACCCGCACCCGCAGCCAGGCGTCGGCGTCGACCTCGAGGGCCAGGTCCCGGATCTGGTCGACCGTCCCGGCCAGGGTGCGCAGCGGCCTGCCCGACTTCAACCCCACCGCGGTGACCTTGGCGGGCACGCCCGGGGACACCTCGACCACGTTCACCTGCTTGGCCTGGTCCTCCTCGCCGAAGTCCAGCTGCAGGGGCGAGCCGCAGTAGTGGATGGCGGTGGCGCCCGCCAGCTTCTGCGGTCGGTGCAGGTGACCCAGGGCCACGTAGGCGGCGGTGGGTGGAAAGGCCACGCCGGGGACGCCGTAGGCCTCGGTCAGGTGGGCCAGCCGCTCCCCGCCCCCGGTCTTGGCCCCCAGCACGAAGGTGTGGGCGGCCAGCACCGTGACGGCATCGGCGGGCGCACCGTCGGTCATGACCTCGATGAGCTGGCGCATCCGGTCGGCGTAGGCCTGGGCCTGCTCGAAGGCGGCGGTGGCCATCAGCTCGCTGGCCCGCACGATTCCCCGCTGGGACACGAAAGGGAGCATGGCCAGCCGCAGCACCTCCCCCGACGGGCGGATGATGGTGCGCACCCCGCCGTCGGCGGGCCTGGTCGGGGTGGTCACCAGTTGCACCCGGCCCAGCTCCAGCAGGGGGGCGACGGCGGCCAGGCGGCGGGTGTTGTCGTGGTTGCCGGCGATGACGGCCACCACGGCCCCGGTGGCGGCCAGGGCCAGCAGGGCCTGGTAGACGATCTCCTCGGACTCGGGCGCGGGTGCCGCCGTCTCGAACAGGTCCCCGGCCACCACCACCACGTCGACCTCGTGTTCGGCGGCCACCCCGGCGATCTCGGCCAGCACCGCCCTGTGCTCGGCCGCACGGCTGTGGCCGCGGATGGCCTTGCCCACGTGCCAGTCGCTGGTGTGCAGCAGCTTCACGGCCCGCTCACGCCAGCCCGGCGAAGGGATCGTCGGAACCATCGTCGCTGTCGCCGGGCCTCGTCGCCGCGGGATTGGTGGCCGGGTCGGCCTCCGCCGAGCGGGTGGCCCACGCCGGGAACGGGAACTCCACCAGCAGGGGCACGGGCAGCCGCGGCTGGGACACGTACATGGAGCCCGGCCGCAGGATGGTGGCCCTGGCGCGCTGCACCAGGGGCAGGAAGCCGTACTCGTCGCGGCGCGACTCGGCGGCGTCGAGCCGGCCCACCACCCGGATGGCGCTGTTGGCCACGATGCGCCGCTCCACCTCGCTGGCCGTCTGCTGGGCGCCGATCAGGATGATGCCCAGGGACCGGCCCCGCTCGGCCACGTCCAGGAGGATCTCCTTGATGGGGCTGGAGCTGTCGCGCGGGGCGTACTTGTTGAGCTCGTCCAGCACCACGAACTGCAGGGGCCGGGAGACCCCCGACTCCTCCTTGGCCTCGAAGGCCTGGCGCAGCACGACCCCGACCACGAAGCGCTTCGCCCTGTCGTGCAGGTTGTGGATGTCCACCACGGTGAGCTGGTGGCTGTCGAGGTCGAGGTGGTGGGCGGGGGCGTTGGCCACGTCGGCCCGGATGAGGTGTTCGACGTGGCGGGTGGCGGAGGCGAGGCGGCGGATGAAGGCGTTGATGGTGCCCCCGCCGATTGCCCGACCCGTCCAGCGGGGATCGGGCTGCTCATCGGGGTCGTCGGGGATGAGCTTGGATTCGATGGCGTCGACCAGGTCGCCGAAGGTGCGCACCGTGCGACCCTCGATCCGCATGGCTCCGTCCCCGGCCCTGTCGCTGCGGGCCAGGTCCGCCAAGCGGGCGGTGACGGACTGGACCACGATCGTGTACTGCTGGCGCTCGTCTTCGGAGTCGGCGAACAGGAAGGGCAGCAGTCCCCTTCCGCAGAAGTCGGCGATGGTCCAGAAGAAGGGGCGCACACCCAGGATGCGGGCCCCGGTGGCCGGGGTGGCGCTGGGATCGCCCCGCCGGGGCGGGGCGAGGATGCCCACGTCGCCGAAGGCGGCCGGCGCCAACCCCAGGTGCGGGTAGCGGGCCGCGTCCTCGGAGGCCAGCAGGGAGTTGGGGTGGTCGAGGAACAGCAGGTCCTCGCCCTTCACGTTGAAGATCAACGCCTTGGTGTTGGCCGCCTCAGCGCCCAGCACCCCGGAGGTGAGCAGCGAGTACAGCAGGAAGGTGGCGTAGCTGGTCTTGGTGGCCACACCCGAGATGCCGCTGATGTTGACGTGGGCGCCCTTGCTGCCGTCCAGGAAGTCGAGGTCGACCCAGATGGGATCGTCCTCCCGGGACAGGCCGGCGGGGAGCTTGCGTTCCACGTCCGCGAAGTCGAGGGCCTCGTCACGCTCCTTGTCGGTGGCCTCCCGCACGGGCGTGCCGGGAAGGGGCGGGACGAGGGTCTCGGGCTCGAAGCGGGTGGGCTGGACAAGCGCCGCCTCGGACACCTCGGCGGGCAGAACTCCGTCGGAGATCAGGAACACGTCGCTCTGGTATCGGGCCCCCTCGTGGCGGGCCCGCACCTGGCCGACGATGCCGTACATGGCCACCACCTGCCCGTCGGGAAGGGTGCGCTCGGTGGCCACCACGTCGTCGAGCTGCAGGTGACAGCCGGGGGCCACGGCCACCCAGAACTCGAGGGGGGTGGCGTCGTCGGTTCCCAGCACGCGCCCCACGTAGCCGCGCTCGTCGTCCTGCCGATCGCCGTCTGCGGGCACCGGCCGGGCGTCGCCGCTGCCCCCGACCTCGGTCACCGTCGCCGCCACCTCACCCGCTCATCCTGTCGCACCTCGACCGGTCCGCGGGCGAGATCCGCTCGGGAGCTCGGGCATCAGCCGGCGCAGGAACTCGTCGAACAGGGGGACGGTGAATTGGGTGTCGCCGTGGGCGGGGCTGAAGATCATGCCCTTGTCGATGAGGGCAGCCCGGCGGGGGGCCACAGACTCCACCTTCACCTCCAGCGCAGCGGCAACGTCACCCGAACGGTGAGCCCCCGGCCCCAGCTCGGCCAGGCCCCGCAGGTACTGCTGCTCTCGGGGGGTGAGGCGATCGAAGCGCACCGAGAAGAAGTTCTGGTCGAGTCGGTGCCGTACCTCGGGCGTGACCGACTCGACGACGGCCAGCTCGATGGGCGACGAGTCGGCCCGGTTCCACACGTGGTACCCCCACTCCTGCAGGAAGTAGGGGTAGCCCTGGGAATGCTCCACCATCTCATCCAGGGCGGGGCGGGTCACCTCGACACCGGCGTCGGCGGCCGGGATGGCGATGGCGGCACGGGCGTCGGAGGGCGCCAGCGGTCCCAGAGGGGGGAACTCGAACAGCCGCTCCGCGTAGGACTTGGCCCGCCCGGACAGGGCCGGCAGCTGGGGCAGACCGGCACCCACCAGCACCACCGGCAGGTCGAGCTGGGTGGTCCGGTGGATGGCGGTGATGACGGCGGCCAGCTGGTCGACGGTCAGGTACTGGACCTCATCGACGGCCAGCAGGACACCCAGGCCCAGGTCGTCGGCCGCCTCGCCGGCGGAGACCAGGAGGTCGGTGACGTCCTCGGCCAG
>Ga0299914_10000862_pt1 | contig 19216 bp, 6 predicted proteins | sample RVTome_10_FD_201361 | JGI IMG/M metagenome (GOLD analysis project Ga0299914, IMG submission 201361) | Soil microbial communities from uranium-contaminated site in the Upper Colorado River Basin, Wyoming, United States - RVT153D57 (version 2) ...
GAATGGAACCAAGAGCCGTGAAGCGACGACCTAAACCCTTCCCTTTGCTCATGACGCCTCGTCCTGTCGCACGGCAAGACATCATCAAGAATGGTCATCCGAAGAAAGTTAAGTAAGTGCCATTCTGACCAGGCCCCGCTTGCGGGGCCTTTTTTATTATTCTCAGAAGGGATCGTTACCGTCCCCGTCCCCGTCCCCGTCGACGGATTGTCTGATTTCCCGCCAGAGCTTACGAAATTCGTCCGGCAGAGGTTGATTGTCGAGGATGCCGCGAATCTTGCGAACGAAGACTGCCTTGAAATGATCCGGTTTGCGTTGATCCAAAGGAAACTCGGCGACGGCGTTAAGGAATTCGAGAATAGAAGTACGGCGCCGCTCATCTTTCAGATATTGATCGTGCTGGCCCGACGAAACACAGTCATACCACCGGTTGATGAATTTGTCGTATTGATAAAGCGCGTGGGGATTGGAGCGGCTGTCGTCCTCACGCAACCAGAATGCTGGCGACATCCCATAGATCATTAGCGATGCGTCGATTGCGTCGACATCGATCAGGAAATTGAGCATACGCTCCTCGAGGCCATCCATGAATCCGCCGCGGAACCCTTCATCAGGTGCCATGTTGCTCCAGCGACCAGCTCCCACAAGAAATGCAGCTTTTGAAGCCTCGTAGTGCTGCGTCCAGAACAGCGGGTACTCTTCGAAAAGCTGCACGTTGCTTCCGATGTGCCGGATGGTCTCACGGATCTCATGCCAGTTCTCATCCGAGCGGTCGGGATGCCACCAGAGGAGATAGAAAAGACAGATGGCGGGCTCATCCTCATACGGATGTGCACGCGGCAGCTTGCCGGTCATGAAATAGCTCTCGTACTGCTTTAGCTTGCGTTTCGGTGTCTGCAGGTACTCCATTCTAGGCCGGAGGTGCTCCCATTCCTGCCCACGACGAGCCATCCAGCCCGCGTCATCATCCTTCCACGCGCCTCGATTGATCATCCGACCCTTGAAGAAATTGACCGCATTTCCTTCAAGCTGGTCTGCCGAAAAGCGAATTTCATTCAAGCTCGTTTACCTCGTTGAGAATCAAGTCTTTAAGATCGGGAAGGATATTGTTCGGCAGAAACACATCCTTCAGGATTGTCGTCGTTTTGTTGACGCCGATCATGCTGGCGCTGCTGGTCCCGCATGCCGTGGCAAGTATTGAACTTGTGCTTCTGAAGTTGTCCTTGTAGAACTCCACCGTCTCGCTTGGCATGTCGCAAAGCCAGTTACGTGCTTTCTGCATATCCATTGGTGTCGGACCGACCTTGCCAGAACGAGTTTTGAATTGCGCGAAACGCCACTGAATCTCCTTGTTCACAGACATCTCATTGGCGATCGGATCTCTGAACGTGCGATTGGCGGTCCAGTCAGCAAAGAACTCGCGCCCAATACCCCGCTCCCGGCTTCTGGACCCGGAGAAATCAGATGACTTGAGCGGCGAACGCTTCGACTTCACCTCTACCCAAGTTTCGTCCGATCCCTCGCCGGATTGCAGAATGATATCCACCCGACGATTATAAGGCAGACCGATCGCACGGCTGCCGTTGTAGTAACTGACTGGACGAACAGTCTCGATATCCTTGATTGGAGTACCACCAGGCAGGTTGAATTGGTGCAGCGCCTGGTAGTACGCAACCATGACAAGATGAAAGGCCGAGCCGTCGCGGGAAATGATGGCACGTTCGCTTTCGGAACCCGCAAATGCACCCGCGATGAGGCTGTATATTTTCAAGTGCTGCCCGTTGTCATTCGGTATTCGGCCGTTCAGCATCGCTTCTTCTAGGAAGACGATAGACGCGATGAGCAGCGCTGGCCGCATGCGAGTGTCCTTGTCGCCTCGAATGAAGTGACGCAATTTGTTCAAGCCTTGTTTGTAGATGACCGAACACGCATTTATGAAGTCAGCTTTCGTCGCGTAACGCCGCAGCTGTTTGAACTCGGCATGCGACAGACTTTCAGCGGCTTCCTTGAATATCTTCGAAAGATCCTTCGGGTCGAGTCCTGTCTTGTCAATATTCTGCCTAACCTTGCTCAAGGTCACTGCCATTGCCTTGCCGGCAATCCTGCGCGCTGTGGTGCCGATCGCAGCGTGAGCTTCGGGCACCAAGGCAGACAGCATACTTCCACCAATAACGGCAAACATTTGTCCGGAACTGGTGACCGACAGCGGCTCCGTTGCGGTCAACTCGACAGCGGGTGGAGCGCCATCGGAAAGCCACCCGTCAGCAGGGAGTGAAAAGTATTCAATCCAACCAAGTAAATCATCGGTGCTTTCGATTGCTTCCACCATAAGTGCCAGCGCTTCAGGTCCCTCTGCAGAGAGCGCCATCTCTGCGACGATCAACAGCCACGGCAGCAGTTTCTGTAACTTATCCAGCTTCCTGCTTTTGTATGCCTCTTCAACTGCCCTTCCCAGTACACCGGCAACCGCCTTAACGATCGGCTTGTTGCCGAACTTCTTCATGAACGCCTTCAACGGTTTGAGAAAAGGCTTAAGCGGTTTCGCAAGAGGAATTACTGTTGCTGTACCAAGTGCCCCAAAAGCCAGATCAACGGCGTTGAAATTTTCCCAATCCGCGGTCGCCAGGTAGTACAACTGCTTGCCCAACATGGCGATATCTTCGTAGGGAATCACCCAGCTGACACCGGCCTTGACAGCTCCCCAGACATCGACGCCGAAGAATTCAAGCGCGTGGGCCGGCGGAATGACGAAGTTGACGAATGGCTCAAGCGACGACCGGTCGCTGTATACGTATGACGGGGATGCAGGATCAATGTTCTGCCAGGCAATCGGCGGTGCTTCAGGATAGAACGAATCAACGTAGTAACTGGCTACATCCGCGTATGTGCTGCGGGAAATGATGGAAACGTACTGACGCTTTCCTTCGGCTATAACAGCAACACGCAATAGCCCGAGCTGACTGTTCGGTTGCGCTTGCCCCATTACACCGGTACTGCCGACGGTGATGCTTGCCGCACCTTGTGCGTCGAGCCGGACCGTCTGCTGTGTAGCGCCATTGATGTTCAACAGCGGTTGAGCGTTCCAGTCATACAGACGGAAGCTGTTGATATTGCCATTGAAGTTACGCGCAAGAACGATGGGAGCGACGCCGTACTGAATGCTGCCGGTTGCGGTCGCCGTATAAATCTCGCCATCCACCGAGAGTTCAAGTGTTCCGTTGCGGAATCGGCCGGCGACTGTATGCCAGGCGCCGGACGCCAGAGACTCACTTTCGACAGCGAAGGTACCGGCGGTTGTGCGCACCGAATAGCGCACCTTGCCATTTACAAGCTCGACGAACTGCGCCTTGCTGGCGTGATCCAGGAGCTCACCGCCTGGGGTTTCCGGCTTGATATCGATACGGAACCCGGCGCTGGCCTTGTTGAGGAACGGGTCCGCGGCGATAGTGATTGAACCGTCGCCCTGCAGGCGATAACTCGTTCCCGCTCCAAGAGGGTTGTCGTGGACAACGGCAACATTGCTGGTCTTCGCATTGCGGAAGCCGAGCTCATCCGGCGCACGCGTCTCGAAACTGCCGTCCGCATTCTGCCCGATCTCGAGATCGTTCATGTAGAGCGCGACCAGCGGTTCGAGGTTCGGATCCGAGAGGTCGCCCAACTCGATATCGAGCTCCGCTTCCGGTTCCCCTTCGAGCTTGATGGCTCCCGTCGTCTCATAAGCGAGACCGATGTTTACGCCATCGTAACGCTCGTATGTGACCATGCCGTTGATGGCAGCATCACCCACCACCATCGCTTCATCGACATTGACGCTTGGGCCGCCGACCGGATCAGTGACGTAGAATGCCTGGCTGGCCCCACCTGCATATCCCGCGCGTGCTTTCCACTCGCCCTCGCCTGGGCGCAATCCGGCGTGGAATACAGCCGACGCAATGCCGTTCTCGTCTGTAACCGCTTGCGAGTCCTCGAACATGCCCCGGGTACTGACCAGCGCGACAGCTATATCTGGCACCGCTTCGCCTGAAGGCGTTGTGACCTGTACATGAATAACATCGGAACCTTGGCGAGCTATGCTGGTCGCGCCGCCGACAAAAGTCACGTTCAGAGGGCGCACATCAAACGCCAGCTCCTTTACAGCGCTGCCGGATGTTACGCGCAACGACGCCGCCTGCTCTGCAAAAGCGTTTCCAGTAATCTTGATCTCGGCCCAGCCACCCACAGTCGCAGTCGAATATGCCTTGATGATCGAATCGCCACTGACTTCAATGTTGACGGAGGTGCCATCCTCGACATAGTTGCCATGCTGATCGGTCACAAAAGCGGCGACGGTGAGATCGCCTGCTTCCATTGCCACAGCCTCACCGTCAACCGAGACTTCGATGTTCGCCGGTTTTCCAGCCAGCACTTCCACCATCTTGTATTTCGCTTCCGTCAGGACACCGTCGCTGCCGCTGAGCGTGGCGCGCACGAGCGCGCGATTACCTTTCACCGGATCCATTTGCAGATCGGTATCGAACACGGCCATATCGGAATCGGTAGCTGCCGGCACGGTAAAGGAACCCGGGCCTTCGAGCGTCCACTTGATGCTCACCGGCGTCTTGTCTTCCGGCTCACGTTCGGTATAGCCAACCAGAATTGCCTGCAGCGGCAATTCCGGATCGTCAGCAGTGACATACACCGTGTCTTCCGTCTCGAGGTCATAGCCCACAATACGCATGCCGAGATACAGGTACTCGACCGGAATCTCCCAGAGAATGTTCGCCGCGTCGTTATCCTGCATCAGTTGCAGTGTCAGCAGTTCTCCGGGAACAAGGCCGTTAATGAAGTCCGGATCACCGAACGTCAGTTCGCCGCTTTCGCCGATAGTCGCAATAATTTCATTACCACCGAGTGAAAACGCGAGTTGCCGTTCGGGTCCGAACGGCGCAAGCGGATCGAATTCCGGCGCGCCAATGTTGTAGAGCAGATCCAGTGCAAGCGTTTCCAGCAGGTTCAGTACCGCGGTTTCGTCCACATTGCGCAAGTCCAGCGTGCGCGTACTGCCATCCTCGTTGTTTTCCCGCAACGCGACCTGTTCGAGTTCGAACACACTGAACTGCATCTCGGGGCGGTACGGCCAGTGATAAAGCGGGTCGACATCCTCGGCGTTCCCGCCTTCGGTTTCTGTCTCATACCTTGCCTTGGCGGTTTCGAACTCGTCATGCAAGGCAACGCGGAATGGCACGTACCTGTTCGGCCGATAGCGAAGAATGCCGCTCTGCTCGCCGCTGCTGAAATCCGAGGCGGTGTACTCACTGTTACCGCTGACGTGCAGATAAAAGTGTTCGGGACCGAGAATGTCGCCCTTGAATTTCAGTATCTGCTGCTGGATACCGGGCTCAATGTTGAAATAGCCGACGTCGTCGCCGCCCATGCTGGCAGGTGTCAGCACATTCGACGCCGTGATCTTGGCAAGCCGTCCGGTGTAACCATCAATCTCTTCCGGAATGACCTCTCCGTTAGGCCCGGCCCATTCGCTGGTGACCTGGATCAAATTGTCATCGGTCAGCGCCGAGCCTTCGAAGCCGATCTGAAATTCTTCGTCATCCTTGCGAACACGATGCGCAGATATCTTCAGGTTGGGCGGCTGCAACGTCAGGTTCTCGAACTTGGCGGTAAGCAACCCTGATGAAGACGTAGCGCTGGCTCCAAGCACGCCATTGCTTAAACCGATATAACCTGTCGGGCGATTGATCGCGACGAGCGTAAGCGTTTCGCCGGGTCGCAACGAATCAACGCTATTCAGCCGTCCCGTAAATCGGTCTGTAAGCCCGGTTCTCGCCTGCCATGCTTCCAGCCCGCCCGCAGCCGCCCCGCCGGCAAACGCGCCTGCTCCGCCCGGGATAGGAATATCGAGCGAGAATTCGCCGTTGTCCGCATCAATGAAGCGCTCACTCAACCCTTCACGCTTCATGACCAGGTGGCCCGTGGCCGTACGTACAACGTAAAGGTCGGTTTTCGCGAGGTCTTCGCTACTGATTTCATCGAGCAGCGCGCGGTCTTCCATATCCGGCATTACATCGGCACGACGGAATATATGGGCCATTACCGTGTCCGATTCGGTAACCGGCAAACCATCGCGAAACCCGGCCGGACGACCGCCCAACACCACCATTACCTGTCGTTCACGCGGATGCCCGTCGGCGTATACGCTGCCCTCGTTTCCATTGCTGCCGGCAGGCGCTCCTATCCAGTCGAGTTCCTTGTCGCCATCAAGATCCAGATATTTCGGCGCCCTATACTCCGTTGAAGCCGGTACGTAGGTCTTGTATCGCGTCTGCGACCCCACCCAGACCCGCGACCCGTCGGCGTTGCTCAACCGGCCTTTCGCCTGTACCAGCGCGATATCAACCGGAATATTAACGTTGTAGATAGGACTCGCGATGGACGCGATGATGGATTCGATATTGATCGCCGTAAGCAGCCCGATCAGCGAGCCGGACGACTGCAGCAAAGCACTGTAACCAAAGCAAGTGTGCTCGATCGGGACGCTGCGGAACACCATGTGCTGACGCGGCATCGGCGCCTGGGGGTTGAAGGTGGTGTAGGGAACAAAGGCGTCGAGTCGGACCTGGTAATGAAACTCGAAGCCTGGGCACGGTGGAATGTAACTGTACAACGCGAACTGTCCGTTCTCTCCCGTTGCCGTGATGAAGTTATAACCAACACCGCCCTGCACACGGACACCTGCAAGCGGACCTCTTAACACTTCGTCCGTGCGGCGCCGGAACTCGTCATCGCGCGCCGGATCTCCTTCACCGCCCTCACGCGGTTTGTGATAGGCGGTTCTATAGCCGATGCGATTCGGTGACGCGTAAAGAACCTGGCCGTTCTCGTTCAGAACGAGCGACATTGCATCATCGTCGACCGGAACGCCGGTACTGCCGGAACGCAGGTCGACCGGGGCCTCGAACAAAATGGGGTCGCGATTAAGCAACGAATATGCAACGCGCTCCGGATTTCGCGTCAGCACGCTCCGGGTTCCCGCGTAAAGCTGCGGCCCATCAGGGAACTGCGACCGGTATTCGTCCGGCGTCAACAGCAAAGCGCCGGCGGCTACGTCATCGTCGTGCTCGGACCGGTATTCCGCATAGGCTACCAACAGCGCGCGGTAATTCTTGCCCGACATGAAGACATAACGATTGCTGCGGGCGAGTTCCGTCACTTCGCGAATGAAGTCGCCGTCATTTGAATCGTACTCTGCAAGAACAGGATTGCCATTTTCATCAAATACGATGGCGCGGGTGCCGACACTGCCAAGGTCGACGACCATTCCGCCATCCGCGCCGACAATTCCTGCGCGGCTGATGTTACTGACAAGCGCCAGGGTCAGTATTGCTACTGCGCCGATTGCCACACCATACCGCGCAAAACTTCTCATGATGCGTCGCTCACCCCGGCATTCCTGCATATTTGTTTTCATCTGCACTCGATCCGCCTATTCCCCGAGCATTTGCGTCAGTTGCGCAAGCGACGGAATCTCACCGTTCCGATATTTCTTCAGCACGGCCTGCTTTTCCTCTGGCACGATCGCGTAACCAATCACGTCAAGACGATTGAAAGAAATATCGGGCCCAACTGTTCGTATCTTTCGGTCATCGACAACCCCTACTCCGGCCGGAATTACCGTTCCGCTCTGCCCATCGAGCGCGATTATCACAACCAGCAAGCCGTTCTCAGGCAGATAATCGTAACTGCCGTAGAGCGCGGGCGCAGCGAACTCAACATCAATCGCACCATCTACACGGATGCCTGCCGGTTGTACCGCATACACCCATTGTGGTGTTGCGCCTTCCGTCATCGGATAAAGAATTTCGGGTAATTCCGTAAACTGAACATGCACCGCGCCATCATTACGTTCATCAGGAAAACCAAGTCGCGCGTTAGACAGATTCAGCTTCAGATTGCCTCGATCGAGAGACGCAACTTCCTGCCCGCTGCGGATTCGTGCAAATGGAATCGCCTGATCGAGGAGAGGCAAACGCACAAGAGGCAAGTCGTTCAGCTGATTTTGCTGAATGCTCGCGCGTTGATAAGCGGAGCCCATTCCACGCGCCAATGACTGATTTACCACCACAGTTTTTCTGCCACCGGGAAGCGCAGTCTTGAGCTGCGAGCCGGCGCCAAAAGCATAGTTGCCCTGATGATTGGTGATTGCTTCAAGATCGTGTTCAACCAGGCTTACGGTTACGTCAGGTACCGGGTTTCCCGAACCGTCTACAACCTTACCCGCGAGAATGGTTGGCAGTGGCTGTGTTTTGAATGTGAAACGTCCGATATCTTCGCCATCGTAGGTGGCATCGACAAATATGTCGGCGCCGTAATGAAAGCGCTCCCGCGCATGGAAGCTGACCAGCCTGTCGCCCTCGAAATAGGCCAGTCCGCCTTCAACTGGCTGCATATCGCGATGTACCTCGGCGAGTTGCGGCTCGGGAATCTCACCAAAGCCCTTGGCCTTCTGGTTGGCAAGATCGTAATCCATGCCATGCACGGTTTCCTTGACCGTGATGACCAACTTTTCCGGATCGACGGGCTTATTGAAATAGATCGCGACAGGATCGATAGGCGCTACGCCATTCGCATTGTTTTCCGGCTCGATGCGCGCCACTTCGAGCGGAATGTTCGCGGCATCGGTGACGTTGATATTGACGCGACGTGACGCGATAACGGTGCCTTCGCTGTCGGCGACCTGCACGTTGATGGTCTGTCTCTCGGGCGTCGAGGGCAGCGACACGATACCGTTGGCGGTATTGGCGCTCATCGCCAGTGCGACAGCGATCCCTTCCCCGCCACGAACCTGTACCTGGTGTCTGGCGGGGTCGAAATTGGCGATGCGCGCGGTGACGGGCACAGGAACCGTCGATTCAAATGCGAGGTACTCGGCGTTTTCCAACGGCGCGACGATTTCGACACCGACGTTGCTTGTCACGCGCAGCACGAAATCGCGCACCGTGTTGTTACCCGCGCTGTCCCACGCTTCCAGGCGCAGCGGTGACGCAATGTTCTGTGGTAATAGCACTTCCGTGTCGAACGCGTACTGGCCCGCTTGCGCTGCGGGCGCAAGCGACACAGGCGTGCCGTTAACGGTGAGGCCCGAAAGATGGCTGTCCGATACCGTGCCGGCAAATCGTACCGGGTTGCCAGGCAATGTAGTTACGGACGGCGCGGCAAGCGCGCTCGGGCTGGATAGCGCGAGCACTGGCGCATCACGATCACAATTCACCGTAATCGTCTCGGTAGTGCTCGAGCCCGTGCTGTCGGTGACGATAATGGTGTACGTCGCGCCGCCATCGATGCACTCGGCAAGATCCGCGAGGTATTCAAAATTACCGTCAATGAGATCGACGACTTCGCCGTTAACGGTGACAGTGAGATCGCCTTCACCCGTCACCGAACCACCCAGATAGAAAGAGTCGCCGTTGGTGACGATGTCGAGGTTGCCGGTGGAAAGCTCCAGTTGCGGCGGTTCGGGTTCTGTCTCTGGCGGCGGTTCGGACTGATATGTGACGACGACGGAAGCGGTATCGCTGCCTGCGGGCGTTTCAGCGTTCACGCTGATGAGGTTATAGCCGTCGCGCAACTGAATATTCTCGAAGGTGAACGGGTAACCATCGGCACCGTCCGGCCCACTCGATGGAAACAGCACTTCCCCTCCGAGCACGATACGCACCTGGTTCGCCGCAAGGCCGGTGTAGACGCGCCCGGAAACATTGATCGCGGATTGTTGCGTGATATAGCCATCGTGCGGCACGGAGATTTCGATGTCCGGTTTGAGCGACGGCTTGCGCCTGGCAGTGTGGCTGGTCTCTGCCGCGTTACCGACGCCGTCCACGGCGCGCACGGTGATGAGGTTGGCGCCGTTCTCCAGGGGCACTTCACCGGAGAAACGGTCGCCCTCGCCCAGCATCAGGCCGAAGTCCTGACCCGTATACCGATCCGATCGTGCGACGAGCACATCAAGGCCGGTGAGGTCTTCCGTCACAGTGCCGGTGATGAGCAGAAATTCTTCTTCCGTCTCCGCTGCCAATGTATCGAGTGTGATCACGGGCGGCGTGGTATCGGCGATGAAACGCACGACAGTTTGCGCGCCGCGGTTCACGATCAACTGTTCGCTGACGGTAATGGTCCAGGTTTCTCCTGCGTTTGCGGGCAGCAGCAGGCGGAAGCCGCCGTCAGTAAAATTGCCGGTGACAGTCGCACTGCCGTTGCTCGCGGCGACCGTGACCGGCCCGCGTGCTTCCGTATAGGTTCCGGATATCGCGACAGGCGACTGGATCAGCAGGATTTCGCGCATGCCATCGGGTGCTGGCGCACCGTCGTTCAGCGCAATTTCCAGCGGTGGCAGCGGTGCAAGGTCCACGACAGGTGAAAGGGTACCTTCGATGATCAGCGCTTCGTTCGTGAAGACATTGGTGAAATCGCGCAGCGTGGCGATGCGATAACGGTACGGCGTGTGCCAGAGCGTGCTCTCATCCAGCCACGTCGTTACGCCGGCGTCGATTTCCTGCCCGACAGTGAAGTCTTCGCTTTCGGCGCCTTCCGCGCGATACACGCGGTAACGCTGCTCTGCGCTTTCTTCCCAGTTGAGCCGGCCGGCGGCAAGTTCACGTGCGGCTGTGAAGCCGGCGACGGTTGAGTCGTTCCATGCGGCGAAGAATTCCACGCCTTCGCCCGCCTCGCTTTCGTTGCCGCGCGCATCGACGGCAATGATCTCGTAGACATAACCGCTGCCATTGTCGATGTTCTCATCGGAATACGTTGTGGCAATGACAGGTTCTTCGACAAGGAGCACACGTTCGCTTTCACCCGCCGGGGTGCGGAACACGAGATAACCTGTCGTGTTGTCCGGATCCGCATGCGGTTGCCACGACAGTTGTGCCGTCTCGTTTTCGAGCGTGACGTCCAAGCCTTCAACGGGCGCGAGTTGATGGCGCGAAGGATCTTGCGGGTAGGTGTCGAGTGCATCCTCGACGCCGTCGCCATCGGTATCGAGGCGCAGGTTGATCGTGATGGTCGCGGACAGGTTGCCCGCGAAATCGGCGACGCGAAGTTCGATCACGGGATGAAAATCAGTAATGTCGGCCATGGGCGTGCAGGTGAGAGTTGCCCCGTTCTCCCCTGCTGCATCGCTTTCCCAACCACATAAAAGAACGACGGGTTCCCCGGCAATGAGAAGTTCGGTTGCAGCGGGATCGACGCCGAGGCCGGCGTCGGAAACCTGCAAGCGAAACTCGGGACGTGCGCCGACAAGCGCGTCGTTCGCAGGCTCCAGCGAGGAGAACTGCGGCGGCGTGATGTCGCCGTTCGCGGCGAGCGCTTCCTGGTTTTTCATGCCGGGAAGCACCGTCGTCACCGCGCCATCGGCATCAAGGCGCTGCACTTCCTTCTCGCGGCCCAGCCACAGTGCGCCATGGTTCGGTTCGAACGCCGTGGCGTTCACCGCCGGTCCGGCGTTGGGCAGATCGAAGGTATCGAGCAATTGTCCGTTTGCCGAATAGTGGTAGACCGTTTTTGTTTTCGTGATCCACAGCGTGCTGTCGTTGCCGGCGGCCAGGTGATCCAGCTGCTGCGCGCGGAAGCTCGCAACAATATTGCCTTCACGATCGCGGCCGACGACATCCTTGTTGACGAGGCCCGCCCAGAGCCATCCTTCACGATCATCGAATGCCAGCGCACGCACCGTCTGCGCCAGGCTCTCGTCGCGTGTCAACGCGCCGTCCGCTGCGAATCCCTGTATGCGGTGATCGGCACCGATCAGCACATTGCGTGTGCGCCAGTCGAACGCGATCGCGCCGATGTCGTACGGCGGATGCACTTCAACGTGCAGCGTGCCGTCGGCGAGATAGCGCCGGAGCGTACGGCCCGCGCCCGCCCATACGGAACCGTCCGTCTTGTCGACGACAAGTTGCACATGATTCGTGCTGTCGAAATCGTGATTGCCGAAGATGAGGCCGGCGACCAGGCGCAGAAGTTCACGCAGCACGTCGTCGAACTGCCATGGCAGTCCCTCGGCGGGGTCGGTCGCCGGCTCCGCATCCACGCGCAGATCGATGCGTTGCTGTTCGGCACCGTCGAGACTGTAACGGACCAGCTGGCCATCCTTGTCGATGAGCCAGAATGCGGAACGGCGATCGTCCGTAGCGAGCGCCTTCACGTTCTCGATGCCGCCAGGCACGACGGTTTCGTTCGTACCTGTGTCCAGAATGGTCAGGTCATCCTTGCCGGCGGTGATGACGTTCGGCTCGGCGGCGGAAACGAACGGTGTATATATAAGAGTCACGCACAGCAGTACGGCAAGTCCCGCCGCCTGCCGCAGCACCCTTGCCTGTCTCACCGTTTCGAATTTCACGCCCATCCGGCTTCGCTTCCTGTCTATTCTTCGTTCTGTGCCACGGGCACGAGGTATTCGATCTTCGCCTCGGACAGCAATTTCTCGCCGGCGCGATCCACGGCCTGTTGCAACTGCTCGATCTGCAGGCGGCGCTGGATATCGCCACGCACTTCCGCAAGCGGCTTCGGCACGCGCTTCTCGACGTGTGTGACACGCAACAAGTACGGGCGGCCGCCGATCAGTATCGTCTCCGAGGTGTCGCCTTCGGCCAGCCGATCCGCGACTGCCATTCTCTTGTCCAGCGCGCGATTGCCGGCGTCTTCCAGGCGGTGCACCCAGCGCACGTTTTCCAGTGAAGGCGGTACTCGCCATTCAGGCTGCGTGCGCAATGTTTCCATGGCGTCGAGCACGGCCTTGCGTTGAGCGGAGCCTGGCGCGGTTTCCGTCGTCAACAGTTCGAAACGCCGCCGTTCCGTCGCGCCGAATCGTTCCGGATGTTGCGCGTAGTACGCCTGCACGCGTTCCTCGGTCACCGGCGCAGGATCCGCGTTGCGGCGCAGGTACTCCTTCACCAGCAGGCGCTCGCGATGCAGCTCGGCCCTCGCGTCGATTTCCGCTTTGCGGCTGCTGTCCAGCGACGTCGCCATGGCATTCGCCATCAACCGGCTCTGCACCAGGCTTTCGAGTACCTTGCGACGACCCGTATCGTCGAGATCGGCGCCGGTGCTTTGTTCAAGCTCTTCGACGGCGGCATTCCATTGCACACGCGTAATCACGTCGTCGTTGACGCGCACAACCGTGTCACTCGTCGCAGCCGGCGACGTGCCGAGTTCGCAGCCGGCCAGCATCGTGCCCGCGAGCAGGACCAAGACGAATCTCATTCCTTCTCCACCTTCACGCTCGACAGCAGGCGCTGAAGTTCCGCTTCGCGTGCCTCATTGCGCAGCTGGTAACGGATATCGCCTTTCACGGCTTCGAGAGGACGCTTCGCAACCACCGGCCCTTCAATCAGCTTCACGACATGAAAGCCGAACGGTGTTTCGATGGGCTCGGAGATCGCGCCCGGCGCCATGTTGAATACCGTCTCGGAAAACTTCGGGTCGATGGAACCTTCCTTCAGCCAGCCAAGATCACCGCCCTTCTTGCCGGATATCTTGTCTTCTGAATAATCTGCCGCAAGTTCCGCGAAGTCCGCGCCGGCGCGCAGCTTCGAGTGCGCTTCCTGCGCGGTGGTGAGTTTTGCCTGGCGCTCCTCCTCGCCCATGTTGCGGCTCGTACGCAACAGGATGTGCGCAACTTTCACCTGGCGCTGCTCGAATTCTTCGGCGTTCGCGTTGTAATAATTCGCAACGGCGTCGTCGGTGACCTTGTCGGCGAGATACCGGTCGAAGTAACGGCTGATCAGCATTTCCTTGCGGAACTCGGCAAGTTCCGCTTCCAGCAGGTCGCGGTCGATCGTGTCGCTGTCTTCGATGGCTTCCTCGACGGCGGCGGCAAGCGCAGCACGCTCGACGTACTGCTCGAGCAGGCGCGCACGGCGTTCTTCGTTTTCCGCCGGCAGGCGCTTGAATTCGAGATACGCGTCGAACTCGGCACGCGTCACCGGGTCGCCGTCGATCTTGGCGAGCGTTTCGCCGTTACGCTCACACCCTGCGAGCAGCACCGTGCCGACGATCACGAAAGCGATGTACAAATCAATACGCATATATAACCTCGTTATTCACTCGTTCTGACGTCAGATAACAACCGCTGTATTTCACGTTGCCGGATTTCGTTGCGAAGAATGAAGGCAATCTGTTGCCTGACGTCTTCGAACGACGCGCCTTCCAGGACAGGCCCTTCTTCAATGCGATAAACCGTAACCAGGCCGTTGCTGACCAACGGGCCGATCACGTCGCCCTGCTTTTTCTCTTCGAACAGCGCACGCAGTTCCGGATCAAGCGCATCCAGGTATCGGATTTCGCGGCCCTCGCTCGTCACGGCCAGCGGTTCGAAGCGCTCTGCAAGCGCGCTTGCCGATTCTCCGGCGCGAACTGCCTGCGCCAGCTCTTCGACAGTTTCATCGGAGGTATCCGTGGATGCGAACGTCGCGTAACGCAACCGGATCCTGCCGAATTTCTCCGCGTGCTCCCGGTAGTATTCACGCAGCTTCGACTCACTGAGCCCGCGTTCCAGCACCCGGTCGAAATGACGCTTGAGCACGAGTTCGGTACGGTAGTTTTCGACCTCCGCGTCAATGAGCCGTCGGTCAACCGTGTCCTGCTTGAGGATTGCGGACACCAGTGCCCGCTTTTCCCGGTAACGGTTCCACTCACGTTCGCGCTCCGCAGCGTCCACCGGGGTGATCCCGCGGATGTCGAGATATGCTTCAAACTTGATGTCTTCATTCGGGCGCGCATCGTCCTCCGGACCACAGGCGCTCGCCATTACAAACAGCACGGCTAGCAGCGCGCGCGTCGGTCGTCCGATGCCTGCCGTATGTGTCTCGATGCTGTTCATCATTTGTTCCCGTTTACTGCGCGATAACGTGCGCGGCGCGCAAGTTGCTGCCTGCGTCTACCTGCAGGCCGCCAGGCTCGGTGACCACGACAACATCGTCGCCAAACTGGACGTCCGCTCGGCCGCTGACCGTGAGTGTCTTCATCTGATGTACGCCAACGAGCTCTTTGCCCGCACTCGACGAGAGATCGTCCGCAGTCTGCACGATGAGCACATTTTCTTCGTTGCGAACGATGCGATAGCGCGGCCCAGCGAGATCGGCGGCATCGAGATCGACTTGCAGGCCGTCCAGGCCCCAGCCATGTTGCGTGTCGGTGGCGAGCCACGGTGCGCCGCCGACCGTGATCCGCCATTCGCCATCACCATTCGCTTCCGCCAGTTCGACGACATGACGCCCGACTTGTCGCATCGGCGTTCCGTCCAGCCCGGATGCATAATCGCCGTTGTTGACGACGAGATGACCTTCCGCATCCAGCGGCGATTTCAGGAAAACAGTACCTGCACCGCCGACGGTATTGCCGTTCACGCCGCCACGCGCTTCGAACGCGACATGCAGCGGAGTTGACTCGGTAAACACGCTGATGCGGCCACCGCCGCCGACGTAGCGACAACAGCCGTAACCGCCGTTCACGGTGATTCGCCCGGTTCCGGTACCGCTGACCTCGCGCGCGGCAATATGCACACCGCCGCCGGCGCCCCCGTCGTAGCCCGAGATTCCGTTCGCCAGAATCTTGCCGTCCAGAATGATGGCGTCGGCGATGAACCGCCCAAAACCACCGCCCGCTCCAGTATTCGACGAGTACCACGTGGAGCCTGCGCTACCCGCAAAACTCGCTTCTTCGTAGCGACCGTATGTGCAATCGCCCGTGGTGCCCGAGCGCGTGCCGCCGTGACAGCTGTCCCTGCCGTTCTGCGTGAAATCCGGTCCTGACCATTTGCTTGACGAATAACCCTTGCCGTTCAGGTCGACGATCGACGTGTCATCCAACGTGAAAACCCCACCGGCCGATACATCCAGTTCATGAACGAAACGGCCCGTGGCATTCGCGTCAGGAACGGTGAGCGTGGAGTTCGAGAGGAGCTGGATATTTCCACCTGCCTCGAGAGTATCGATTACCAGCGTCGAACCGTTGCGCGCCGTGAAATCCTGATCCGCGACGACCATGCCGGCATTCAGCGCGGCGTCATCCATTTCGCCATTGGTAAATGCGATATACGGCGACGTCAGCAGCGAGCTGGTGAGCTGCAGGTCGCCGCCAATGGTGAAATTGTTCGCGACGGAGATTTCCGCATGTTCCGCGATGAAATCGTTACGAACGCGCAGCCCGCCATGGAACACGATGTTTCCGTAGGACAAGGCAAGATTGCTGATGTCCACTTCACTGTTGATCTCAAGCGTCGTGAATGCCGTTGCACCAAGATTCAGCGACGACAACAGATCAATATCATCGACAACCAGCCGCCCCGACAACTCGCCGCGTTCGGCGATCAGCAATCCGTGATGGCCGCGTCCGGATGTATCAGTAATTTCGAGCCCGGTACCTTCGAAATCGTACGCGAGCACTAGTTCTTCGGTATTCGTGGTATCTGTCGGATCGGCGAGCGCAACGCGATGTATCCGTATGGAATCCAGCGAGCCGCCGAAATAGTTGTTTCCGATACTCGTGTGCGACTCGACACCGATACGCAGGGGAGTGCCGCCATTGGAGATATTCTGGGCTGTCGTATAGCTGCGATGTTCAACGCCATTGACGTAGATGCGGAACTGCGCGCCGTCATACGTGCAGGCGAGATGCGTCCATTCGCCGGATGGAATTGCGTCGTTTCCGTACAGGTTCATGTACCCGTTGTAGCCGGAATAGATGTTGCACACCGGACGGCCGTCGCCGACAAGACGCAGCCCGAAACCGAGTGTGTTCCCATGATCAACGATGTATTGATCGCGACCGAGCGCGCTGTTCGACGGTTTGACCCAGGCGGCCAGCGTCAGTTGTGACAGGGCGTTGAAATCCGCGTGTTCGCCAACCTCGATGCTCCAGTCCTTCTCCGGCAGATGCATGCCGTTTCCGGAGATGCCGGCGACACGGTAGCCATCACGGGTATCTAGCAAGTTTGCGGAGACTTGCCCCGCGCGCAGTGTGCTGCCCGGTGTCACGCGCGAGTTGTCGACATCGTTGACGATCACCCGGTCGCCGCCGAAGTCCACGTCGGCCTTGCCAAGCACCTGCAAGGTCTCGAACGTGTGCACGCCGATCAGTTCGCGACCGATCAGGCCGCCAAGATCATCCGCCGTGTGTACAGTCAGCGTGTTCGCCGTGTTGCGCACGATGCGATACAACGGACCGGTTGCGTTACTCGCATCGAGATCCACGTCGATACCGTCAAGACCCCAGTCATGTGCAACATCCGTCATACGCCATGGCGTTCCGTTCACTTCGATCCGCCACACGCCCGCGCTCGTCTGGTCCACACCCGTGATCACGTGACGGCCCACCGCACGGATCGGCGTACCCGATGCCTTCGATGTGCGATTGCCGTTGTCGACAACCAGATGGCCGTACGCCGCATCCGGCGACTTGAGATACACCGTGCCCGCGCCTGCCGGGTTGCCATAACCCTGTATCGTGCGGAAGCCGGCGTACGCGTCGAACACGCCGCCCTCCATCCGGCCAAACCCGCTGCGGTCTCTCGCCACGACGCTGATCCGGCCACCGCCCGCGGCATCGCCACTGCTGATGTTGTTCAGGTTGCCCGCGCCGTTCGTCTGCAGCGAACCGACGCCACTCAGGCTTTCCGTGTCGATGTGGATGCCGCCGCCCGCGCCGCCCGCACCCCCGTTGCCATCCCAGTAATAACCGCCCAGTCCGTTCGCGCGGATCGTGCCGTTCAGTACGACGTGCGTCGCCCTGATCGCCGCCACGCCGCCGCCCTGCGCCGGATGATCCGCGTTCGTCCAGCGGCCCGCGCTGCCTCCGAACCGAGCGTGCTCGTGACGGCCGTACGTGCAGTCACCGTTCGCGTTGCTCCGCACACCGGCATGACAGCTCCGTCGCGTGTCCGCACTGAAGTCCGGGCCCGACCAGTAACTCGATGCATAGCCCTTGCCGTTCAGGTCGATCATCGATGTCCCGTCAATGCTCAGCGTCCCCGCAACATCAATATCCAGCACGTGCACCGTCTTCGATCCCGCATCCGCCGCCGGTACCGTGACGACCGCGCCGTTCAGCAGATCAACATTGCCCGTGGTGGACAGCGTATCGGTGATCAGCGTCGAGCCATGTGCAACGAGGTTCTCGACGGCGATGCCGTCGACATCGAGACGTGATCCGCCCGTCAGCGTCAGATCGCGTCCGACGCTGAACTCACCGTGCACAATGACGTTCGTATCATCCAGTGCCAGGTCGCCCGCAACGGTCAGGCCGGCATGGAAGGTCGCCTGGCCATGCAGGATCGACAGGTTCTCCACCGCTACCGGGTGATTGAACTCGATCGCTTCGAACTGCCCGTTACCGAGATCCAGGACCTCGTCGAACTGCACGTCGTCGATCAGCAATGTGCCCGCCAGTGGCGTTCCACCGGAGACCAGCAGACCATGGTGCTCGCGGCCCGATGTGTCGGTAATCGTCAGCCCCGCGTCTTCGAAGTCATACGCCAGCACCCGTCCGTCGGTCGTCGTCGTATCCATCGGGTCCGTCAGCGCCACGCGGTGGAACCGCACGGTATCGATCGTGCCCTTGAAGTAGCCGCCGGGGTAATCGGCAAGCTCCAGCGCTCCCACCTGCAACGCCTTGGAACTTTCAGGAATGGTGCCCGTGAGACCGCTCGCGCTCTTCTTGAGTACGCCATCCACGTAGATACGCATCACGTTGCCATCCCACGTGCACGCGGTGTGAACCCATCGGCCGGACGGTACCGCCACGCCGGTGTTGTAAGCCCGCCACTCGGAACCGATCTGCAGCTGGCAATGCAGGTAACCGTTCGTGCTCAGTACAAGGCGTACGCCTTCCTGATAACCGCTGGCGAGGATCTCCTGGTTGTAATTGCCGAGCGCGGCGTTCGGCACGTTGATCCACGCCGACAACGTCAAAGCCGTCAGCTCGCCGAAGTCCGCATGCTGGCCGACCACCACCTTTTGTCCATCACCGCTCAGCTTCAGTCCATTGCCGGTGTGGCCTGCGACACGATGACGGGCGCCCAGCTCCAGCAGCCTTTCCTGCGCCTGCCCCGCGCGCAGTGTGCTGCCCGGTGTCACGCGCGAGTTGTCGACATCGTTGACGATCACCCGGTCGCCGCCGAAGTCCACGTCGGCCTTGCCAAGCACCTGCAAGGTCTCGAACGTGTGCACGC
>Ga0299914_10000863_pt1 | contig 19208 bp, 20 predicted proteins | sample RVTome_10_FD_201361 | JGI IMG/M metagenome (GOLD analysis project Ga0299914, IMG submission 201361) | Soil microbial communities from uranium-contaminated site in the Upper Colorado River Basin, Wyoming, United States - RVT153D57 (version 2) ...
GCCGGCGCCGGCGATCGAGGGCGTCGTGCTGATGTCCCTGGCCCGGCACGCAGACGACGGCGGCAGCCTGACCGAGCTGGTCCGGCTCACCGACGGCCACGCCGAGGCCCTGCCGGGGTTCACGATCCGCCAGGTCAACTTCAGCGAGCTGGCGCCCGGCGTGATCAAGGCCTTTCACCTGCACGTCCGGCAGACCGACGTCTGGTACGTCCCACCCGGCGACCGCTTGCTCGTCGTGCTGCTCGACGTCCGGCAGGGCTCGCCGACCGAGGGCACCCGGATGCGCCTGGTGCTCGGTGACGGCGCCTCCCGGCTGCTGCGCATCCCGCCCGGTGTCGCCCACGGCGTGCGCAACCTGGGCACCGCCCCCGGTCGTGTCGTCTACTTCACCGATGTGCACTTCTCGACGGAGCCCTCCTCGTGCGACGAGGGCCGGCTCCCGTGGGACTTCGCGGGCGCCGAGGTGTGGGAGGTCACCCGTGGCTAGGAGCATGCCGGGATGTCGAGGGGCGCCACGGCCCCGCCGGCGCGGTGCGGGGGCCATGTCGGGGCCCCGAGCGGTACCCGCATGACCGAGGAGCGTCACGGCTGCGCCGGGGCGCTCGGAGCGGTGGGGGGTGTGGGGGGCCATGTCGGGGCCCCCCACGTCGCCGGATGAAGCTGCTGGTGACCGGCGGCTGCGGGTTCATCGGCTCCAATTTCATCCGCCGGGTCCTGACCGAGCATCCCGACGACCGCGTCGTCAACCTCGACAAGCTGACCTACGCGGGCAACCCGGCGAACCTGGCCGACATCGAGCACGATCCGCGTTACGCCTTCGTGCACGGCGACATCGGCGACGCCAAGCTCGTGCGCGACGTCGCCCGCGGGATGGACGCGGTGGTCAACTTCGCCGCCCCCAGCCACGTGGACCGCTCGATCCTCGACCCCGACGAGTTCCTGAAGACGAGCATCCTCGGCGTGCACGTGCTGCTGGAGGCCGTCCGCGAGTTGCGCGTGCCACGCCTGCTGCAGATCAGCACCGACGAGGTCTACGGCTCCATCGCCGCCGGGGCGGCCCGCGAGGATGCGCCGCTGCAGCCGTCGAACCCGTACTCGGCGGCCAAGGCCGGCGGCGACCTGCTGGCGCTGGCGAGCTGGCGCACTCACGGCGTGCCGGTCGTGATCACGCGCTCATCCAACAACTTCGGCCCCTACCAGTACCCCGAGAAGCTCGTGCCGCTCTTCGTGACCAACGCCCTGCAGGATCGCGCGCTGCCCCTGTACGGTGACGGCCAGCACGTCCGCGACTGGCTGTACGTGCTCGACAACTGCGCGGCGATCGACCTGGTGCTGCGGCGGGGCCGCGACGGCGAGGTCTACAACGTCGCCGGCGGCCACGAGGTGGCGAACCTGGCGATCACCCGCGAGATCCTGCGCCTGCTCGGCAAGCCGGAGAGCCTCATCCAGCCGGTGGCCGACCGGCCCGGGCACGACCGGCGCTACGCCGTGGACGACACCAAGCTCCGGCGGCTCGGCTGGGCGCCGCGCTCCTCGTTCCCCTCGGCGCTGGAGGCGACCGTGCGCTGGTATCGCGACCACGAGGCGTGGTGGCGGCCGCTCAAATCCGGCGAGTTCCGCGCGTACTACGAGCGCCAGTACGGCCGGCGGTGACCCGGCCGGCGCGGCCAGCCACGACGGCCCGCCTGGCGGCGGTGCTCGCCGTCGCGCTGCTGGCGCCGGTCGGGCCGGCGCTGGCGCGGCCGGCGCCGCCGGACGTCCGTCCGCACCCCGGTACGATGTCGGCGCTGCCGTCGTTCGTGCAACGGGTGGAGCCCGCGGTGGTGGGCCTGCACGTGCGGGCGGCGGCCGACCGGCCCTCGTCGGCGCGGCTCGGCGCGCGGCGGTTCGGCAGCGCTCTCGTGTTCGACTCCCGCGGCTATGCGGTCACCGTCAGCTACGTCGTGCTGGACGCCGTCCGCATCGACGCCCGCCTGCGCGACGGCCGGATGGTGCCGGCGCGGGTGGCCGGGCTCGACCTCGACACCGGCCTGGCCGTGGTGCGCCTGGAGGGCCCCGGCCCGTGGCCGGCCGCCGAGCTGTGGCCGTCGGACGACCTCCGCCCGGGCGCGATCACCGGCACTGTCGGCGTCGACGAGGACGGCGAGCTCGTGCACACCACCACCACCCTGGAGTCCGTACGCCGGTTCTCGGCGTTCTGGGAGTACATGCTCGACCGCGCCCTGCTGCTGGCGCCGTCGATGTCCTCGTGGGGCGGCAGCGCCGCCGTCGACGAGCGAGGGCGCGTGGTCGGCATCGTCTCGCTGCGGCTGGGCAAGGCGCCCCACGTGAGCCTGGCCATTCCCGCCGAGCGCTTCCTGGCGGTCAAGGACGAGCTGGTGGCGGCGGGCCGCGTGCTCAGCCGCCGGCCCCGGCCGTGGATCGGCCTCTACACGGCCGCGCGCCGCGGCCGCGTCGTGGTCGACGGCTTCAACGAGGCCGGGCCTGCGCGCGCGGCCGGCTTCCGGCGCGGCGACCAGATCGTCGGCGTCGACGGCGTGAGGGTCACATCCCAGGAGGAGTTCTACGAGCGGTTGTGGCGCCGCCAGGCCGGGGACACGATCGAGGTCGCCGTGCGGCGCGACGACCGGGTGCAGCTCATCAGCGTGCGGTCGATCGACCGCCACCGCCTGCACCCGCCGCCGCACTGATACACTCGGCGTCATGAAGGGCGCGATCGACACCTACCAGGGACGTGGGCTGATCGCCGACCCCATCCACCAGTACATCCTCTACACCCGCCCGGGCGGGATCCCCGGCGAGGCGACCGAGCAGGACCTGATCGACACCTCGTGGGTCCAGCGGCTGCGCCGGGTGCCCCAGCTGCAGTCGGCGCGCTGGGTGTTCCCGGCCGCCGAGCACAGCCGGTTCCAGCACTCGCTGGGCGCCATGCATCTGGCCGGTCGCTTCGCCCAGCAGCTCTATCCCTCGCTGCGGGCGATCTTCCCCGACGCGCCGTCGGCGGCCCTGATCGAGGAGCTGCTGCGCATGGCCGGCCTGCTGCACGACGTCGGCCACGGCCCCTTCGGCCACTTCTTCGACGACAACTTCCTGGTGGACTTCGACCTGACCCACGAGCTGCTCGGGCAGCGCATCATCCGCGAGGAGCTGGCCGACGTCCTGCGCGGCCTGCGGCGCAGCCCCAGCGGCCCGTTCAGCGCGGACGAGACGATCGATCCGGAGTGGATCTGCTATCTGATGGGCAAGTCCTACACACACCCGCTGGACTCGCACCCCCGATGGCTGCCGTTTTTGAAGCCGCTGCTGTCGGGCGTGTTCACCGCCGACAACATGGACTACGTCCTGCGCGACGCGTACATGTGCGGGGTGGCGGTGGGGCCCATCGACATCGAGCGGATCATCTACTACTCGTTCTTCTCCGAAAAGGGGCTGACGCTCGACCGCAGCGGGCTGCAGGCGTTCACGATGTTCCTCAACGCGCGGTTCTACATGTACACCAACGTCTACTACCATCGGACCACGCGCGGCATCGACCTGCACCTCAAGGAGATCTTCCGCGAGACGATGCGGATCGCCTTCCCCTACGACCTGCGCAAGGAGCTGCACCCGTACCTGCACCTGACCGAGTGGACGCTGCTGGAGGACGTCGGGCGCTGGCACGACGCCGAGGACGCCGAGCGGCGGGCCCTCGGGGTCGAGTGGCGCCACGTGCTGGACCGGCGGCTCAAGTGGCGGATGTCGGGCGAGGAGGTGCTCGACCAGTTCGAGGCGCGCAAGGGGCAGGGGTTCCTGAATCCCGACGAGGTCGAGAAGCGAGTGACGAGCTTCCTGCCACCCCACCTGCGGGACGTCCCGTTCAAGATCGACATGGCCCTGCAGGACCCGCGCCCGCTCAACCCGCTCAAGATGGGCGACCGGCAGATCTACGTCTTCGACGCGGCCACCGGCTCGGTGTCCGAGGAGCCGCTGAGCGAGATCCTCAAGTACCTGCCCGGCAAGGTGGCCCAGTGCCGGATCTTTGCCGTCACCCACGAGCACGACGCGGCCCTCGCCACCGCGCTCAAGCGCGCGCTGAACGAGGAGCCCCCCTCGATCGTCACCAACGTGTGATGGCCGACAAGCCCCTCACCCCCGCCGAGGTCGCCGCGCTGCTGCCGGCCACGGTCGCCCAGCTCCGGATCGAGCTGGGGGCCATGCCGGAGCGCGTGCTCGCCTGGCATCCGGCGCCCGGTGAATGGTGCGTGAAGGAGGTGCTCGGCCACCTGATCGAGGCCGAGCGGCGCGGGTTCGCCGGGCGGATCCGCATCATCCTCGCCGCCGACACGCCCCCGCTCGAGCGGTGGGAACCGCCCGCGGTGGCGCGCGCCCGCGGCGACTGCGCGAGGCCGGCCGCCGCGCTGCTGGACGAGCTGGCCCGGCTCCGCGAGGACAGCGCGAGCCTCGTGGGCCGGCTGATCGCCGCCGACCTCGACCGCGCCGGCCGGCATCCCACCGTCGGGCTGCTGCGCGTGGGGGACCTCCTGCAGGAGTGGGTGCACCACGACCGCAACCACGTCCGCCAGGCGCTGGCCAACGTGCAGGCCTACGTGTGGCCCGCGATGGGGAACGCGCAGAAGTTCGCGGGCGAGTGAGTCAGGGCCGGTAGCGTGTCGGGTCGGGCACGCCGGCCTCGGCGAAGCCCTTGCGGCGGAACGCGCAGGCGTCGCAGCGGCCGCAGGCGGCGCCGTCCGGAGTGGGATCGTAGCAGGACAGGGTGAGCCCGTAGTCGACGCCCGCCGCCAGGCCGGCGCGGATGATCTCCGCCTTCGTCATCCGGATGAGCGGGGTGCGGACCCGCACGCGCTGGCGTCCTTCCACGCCGGCGCGCGTGGCCAGCGTCGCCAGCCGCTCGAACGCCGCGATGAACTCCGGCCGGCAGTCGGGGTAGCCGGAGGCGTCGAGCACGTTGACGCCGATGACGAGGTCGCTCGCCTGCAGCACCTCGGCCCAGGCCAGGGCCAATGACAGGAAGATCGTGTTGCGCGCCGGGACGTACGTGACGGGGATGCCGTGGGCCAGCGCCTCGGGGGGGCGGTCCTTGGGGACGGCGATGTCGGCGGTGAGCGCCGAGCCGCCGAACGCCCGCAGATCGATCGTCAGCACCTCGTGGCGCACCACCCCGAGAACCCCGGCCACCCGCCGCGCTGCCTCGATCTCGACCGCGTGGCGCTGTCCGTAGGCGAGCGTCAGCGCGTGGAGCGCGAACCCCTCGCGGGCGGTCAGGGCCGCCGCCGTGGTCGAGTCCACGCCGCCGCTGAGCAGCACCACCGCCTTCGGCCGCGGGTCCATGGCAGCATAGTATGATCGATCGCCCGCGGGGAATCCGGGGGACGCAGGGGGGGGAGGTCATGGAGAAGTTCCGGGGCGTCGACTACTACGGTATCGAGGGGTTGCTGGCCGACGACGAGCGGATGATCCGCGACGCCGTCCGCGACTGGGTGGAGGCCGAGTTCCTCCCGGTCGTGGCCGAGCACCACCGGGCCGGCACCTTTCCGGTCGAGCTCATCCCCAAGCTCGGCGAGCTGGGGGTGTTCGGCGCCACGCTCAAGGGCTACGGCTGCGCCGGGCTGAACAACGTCGCCTACGGCCTCATCATGCAGGAGCTGGAGCGCGGCGACTCCGGCCTGCGCTCGGCCGCCTCCGTGCAGAGCGGGCTCGTCATGTACCCGATCTACACCTACGGCTCCGACGCCCAGAAGGACCGGTGGCTGCCGAAGCTGGCCACCGGCGAGGCGGTCGGCTGCTTCGGCCTCACCGAGCCCGACCACGGCTCCGATCCCGGCTCGATGAAGACCCGCGCCCGCCGCGTGAGCGGCGGCTACGTGCTCAACGGCACCAAGCTCTGGATCACCAACGGCTCCATCGCCGACGTCGCCGTCGTGTGGGCCAAGGAGGACGACGGGGAGATCTACGGCTACCTCGTCGAGCGCGGCACGCCGGGCTTCTCGACGCTCGACATCCACGGCAAGTTCTCGATGCGAGCATCGATCACCTCCGAGCTGGCCTTCCAGGACTGTACGATCCCGCTCGAGAACAAGTTCCCCAAGGTCAAGGGGCTGCGCGGCCCGCTGGGGTGCCTGAACCAGGCGCGCTACGGCATCGCCTGGGGGGCGGTGGGCGCCGCCATGGGCTGCTACGACTGGGCCCTGCAGTACGCCCAGCAGCGCATCCAGTTCGGCAAGCCCATCGCGTCGTTCCAGCTCGTGCAGCAGAAGCTCGTGTGGATGATCACCGAGATCACCAAGGCCCAGCTCCTGGTGCTCCAGCTCGGGCGGCTCAAGGACGCCGGCACGCTGCGCCCCCAGCAGGTCTCGATGGCCAAGATGAACAACGTGCAGATGGCGCTCGACGCCGCTCGGCTGGCCCGCGACGTCCTGGGTGCCGCCGGCATCGTGGACGAGCACCCGATCATCCGGCACATGATGAACCTCGAGACGGTGAACACCTACGAGGGCACCCACGACATCCACACGCTGATCGTGGGCCGCGACATCACGGGGCTGGACGCCTTCGGGATCGGGTAGCGCGGGGAGCGCTACACGCGAGGCATCTCGCCGCTCCGGATCGCGATCTCCCGCACGACGCCGTTGATGCGGCTCACCGCCTCGCCGATGCGCTGGGCGGCCTCGCTGGTGGCGTTCGAGTGCTCCTTCATCTGCAGGAGCTGAGCGCTGGCCAGGATGACGGCCAGCGGGTTGTTGATGCGGTCGCCCAGGTACTCGCCCAGCTCCTTCAGCAGGGCCAGCTCGGCCGATTGCACGTTGCGCTGTGCCTCGGCCATCGTCTGCCGCTCGGCGTCCAGGCGCGCCACCACGTCGTCGAGCGCCTGGGCGCTGGCCGCGACCAGCTCGCGCACGTCCTCGGCCCCGCCGTGGGCCAGCGAGTCGAGCACGACCTGGTGGTAGCGGCGGGCGAACTCGACGTCGCCGAGGAGCTTGCCCAGCGTCTCGTCGTACTCGGCCCGGACGTGGCGGGCGACGAGGACCTCCAGCTCCTTGGCGACCTGGTTCGGGGCGATCTCCTTGGCGTCGAGGTACGCGGTGGCGCCGAGGTCGCGGCCGAAGTCGTGAGAGGCGTCGCCGATGAAGATGCTGCTGTAGAAGATGAAGGGCAGCCGTCGCCAGCGCGCATCCTGACGGATCGCGCGGCAGAGCTGGAAGCCGTCCATCTTCGGCATCTTCACGTCGGAGACGATGGCGTCGATCGGCTCGCGCTCCAGGATTTCCAGGGCGAGGATGCCGTCGCCGGCGGTCAGGACCTCGTGGCCGGCGCGCCCGAACAGGGCGGTGAGCATGCGTCGATGCGGCGAGGAGTCGTCCACGACGAGGATTCGCATGGCTCGTCTATCATTACCCGAGGGCCGCGCGGACGCCTCGCCCTAAATTCGGGAGCGGCCACCCGGCCGGCCCTCCCGGCCCGGCCAGCCGGGCGGCGGCGGCGATCGCGTCGGGCGTGATGTCGTTGAGGGTGCCGACCTCGTCGTCCGGTCCCCACTTGCCCCAGTTGCGGACCTGCGGGGCGAGCCGGCGGAGGATGTCGTCGCTCATGGCCCGCCATCTTACGGTACTCTACCCAGCACCGGCACGACCCCTGCGATGCGATGGAGGACGCCATGAGGTTCACCAGGCGGCGGCGTGAGGGCAAGGTGTCGGTCACGACCTGGTGAGGAGGCCTCGGTGAAGTTCGGCATCTTCTACGAGCTGCAGCTGCCCCGGCCGTGGGGCGAGCGAAGCGAGTACCAGCTCCTGCAGGACGCCCTGACCCAGATCGAGCTGGCGGACCGCCTGGGCTTCGACTACGCCTGGTCGGTCGAGCACCACTTCCTCGAGGAGTACTCGCACTGCTCGGCGCCCGAGGTGTTCCTGGGCGCCGCCACCCAGCGGACGACGCGCATCCGCCTCGGCCACGGGATCATCCAGCTGCCGACCAACCATCCCATCCGGGTGGCCGAGCGCGTGTCCACGCTGGACCTGCTCTCCGGCGGCCGCGTCGAGCTGGGGCTCGGCGAGGGGCAGGGGCCGGTGGAGCTGCACCCGTTCGGCCGGCGCGTGCGCGACAAGCGCGAGGTGTGGGAGGAGGCCGTGCGGGCCCTCGTGCCGGCCTTCACGGAGACACGGCACGAGTGGCACGGCCAGTACTTCGACTTCCCCCCGCGCAACGTCGTGCCCAAGCCACTGCAGAAGCCGCACCCGCCCCTCTGGGTGGCGTGCTCGAACATCCAGACGATCGCCAGCGCCGGCCGGTGGGGGATGGGCGCGCTGGGCTTTCAGTTCGTGTCGGCCGACGCTGCCCGCGCCTGGGTGAACCGCTACTACCACGAGGTGACCCGGAACCTGGCCCGGCTCGCCGACTACCCGGTCAACCCGAACATCGCCATGGTCAGCGGCTTCATGTGCGCGCCGACCGACGAGGAGGCCCTGGCCAAGGCCTCGGGGTGGACATTCTTCGTCTTCTGCCTGAGCCACTACGGCCGCAACGGCATCCCCAACCCCGGCGAGGGGAACATGTGGGAGGCCTACCAGGAGTGGCGGCATACCGAGCGAGCGCAGGAGACGCTGCGCAGCGGCCTCATCGGCTCGCCGGAGACGATCCGGCGCCGGCTGCGCGACTTCGAGGCGACCGGCGTCGATCAGGTCATCCTGCTCGCCCAGGCCGGCCGCACGGCTCACGAGGACATCTGCCGGAGCCTCGAGCTGTTCGGGCGCGAGGTGATGCCGGAGTTCCACGCGCGCGAGGCCCAGCACGCGCGCTGGAAGGCCGACGTGCTGGCCGGCCGGCTGGCGCTCGACGGCGACGAGGCCGACACCTACAAGCTCTACGCCCACCAGAACGAGGACATCGTGCGCCTCACGCCCGAGGAGCTGAAGGCGAAGATGGCGGCCAAGGAGCGCGCGGCCGGCCGATGATCGGGCAATCCCATCCGCGGCTGGGCGGCGAGCCGCTCGTGACCGGTGCCGGGCACTTCGTGGACGACGTGCGCGTGCCCGGCCTGCTGCACGCCGTGGTGCTGCGCTCGCCCCACGCCCACGCCCGCCTGGTGTCGGTCGACGCCAAGCGCGCCCGCGAGGCTCCCGGGGTGCACGCCGTCCTCACGGCCGCCGACGTCCCGGCCGCCGCCATCATCCCCAACCGGGTGCCGGCGCCGGCCGGCACCGACCGCTACCTGCAGCCGGTGATCGCCCGCACCGTCGTCCGCTACGTCGGCGAGCCGGTGGCGCTCGTCGTCGCCGACGATCCGTACCTCGCTCGCGACGCGCTCGATCGCATCGACGTGGTGTACGAGCGGCTGCCGGCGTGTCCGTCGGTGGCCGCGGCGCTGGCCCCCGGGGCGCCGCGGCTCTTCGCCGGCACCGACACGAACAACGTCGCCACCATCACGATGCGGACGGGCGACGTGGACGCCGCGCTCGGCGCCGCGGCGGTCGTGATCCGCGAGCGCTTCGAGTACCCGCGGCAGACGGCGGCGGCGCTGGAGACGCGCGGCCTCGTCGCCGTGCCGCCCGATCCGCGCGGGGGCGAGCTGCACCTGATCGGGTCCACCAAGTGCATCCACATCAACCGGACGATCCTGGCGCCGATCTTCGGCATCCCGCCCGGTGCGCTCCGCCTCACCGAGGTCGATGTCGGCGGCGGATTCGGCGTGCGGGGCGAGCTCTACCCCGAGGACATCCTGGTGCCGCTCGCTGCGCTCAAGCTGGGCCGCCCGGTGAAGTGGATCGAGAGCCGGCGCGAGAACCTCATGGCGGCCAACCACGCCCGCGAGGTCGGCTACGCGATCGAGATCGGCTTCGCCGCCGACGGCCGCATCCTGGGCATCCGCGCGGTGATCCACGCCGACATCGGTGCCTACGTGCGGACGGCCGCGCTGGTGCCCGCGGAGTTCGGCGCCGCGCTGCTGCCCGGGCCGTACCGGGTGCCGAGCTACGCGTGCGATCTCTGGTCGGTGGTGACGAACAAGACGCCCGCCGGCACGCTGCGCTCACCCGGCCGGCCGGAGTGCAACTTCGTGCGCGAGCGGCTGCTGGACCGGGGCGCCGCGCGGCTCGGCCTCGACCCCGCGGAGATCCGGCGCCGCAACCTCATCCGCGCCGACGAGATGCCGTACGACTGCGGAACGAAGTCCTTCGGCGTCAACACCGTCTACGACTCGGGCGATTTCCCGGCGCTCTTCGCCGAGCTGCTGCGACGGCTCGACTACGACGGGGCGCGCGCCGAGCAGGCGGTGGTGAACGCGCGGCCGGGCCGGCGGCGCGGCATCGGCCTGGCGATCTACGTCGAGAAGACCGGGCTGGGGCCGTTCGAGACGACACAGGTGGAGGCCCGCGCCGACGGCACCCTCGTCGTGGACACCGGCGCCTCGTCGATGGGGCCGGGGCTCGAGACGGTGCTCGCCCAGATCCTGGGCGAGGCGCTCGGTCTGCCCGCCGCCCGCTTCCACGTCCGCCACGCCGACACCGCCGCCGTCGAGAGCGGGGTGGGCACGTACGGCTCGCGCGGCACCATCACCGCCGGGAACGCGGCGGCCCTGGCCGCCGCCAAGCTCGTCGCCGAGGCCCGCGGGCGCGCGGCCGCGCGGCTCGGCGTGCCCGAGGCCGACGTGCGGTACGCGCACGGGACGCTGCAGGCCGGCAGTCGCGAGGTGAGCCTGGCCGAGCTGGCCGCCGAGCGGCGCCTGGCCGCCGGCGCCTCCTTCGAGGTGTCGAAGATCACCTACGCGGGCTGCGCGTGCGCCATCGTGCTCGACGTCGACCCGGAGACCGGCGTGCTGTCGCTGCGCCGGGTCGTGATCGGCGCCGACGTGGGCCGGGCCGTGAACCCCGCGCTGGTGGAGGCCCAGCTCGTGGGCGGCGTGGCCTTCGGCATCGGCAACACCCTGCACGAGAGCCTGGCCTACGACGCCGACGGCCAGCTGGTCTCCGGCACGCTCCTGGACTACGCGCTGCCCTACGCGAGCGACGTCCCCCCGGTGGACGGCTTCTACCAGGAGGTGCACGCGAAGACCAACCCGCTCGGCCTGCGCGGCCTCGGGGAGTGCGGCAACCCCGGCCTGGGTGGCGCCATCGCCAACGCGGTGTGCGACGCGCTGGCGCGGCCCGAGCTGGCCTTGACGGCGCTGCCGCTCACGCCGGCCCGCATCGTGGCTGCCATGGAGCATCACGCGTGACGCGCGCCGCCGACCGCGTGGACATTCTCGTCCTCGTGGACAACGCCACCGACAGCCTGTCGACCACGCCGAAGCACGTGGTGTCCGAGTGGCCGGGACTGGCCGCCGCCGGGCGTCTGCCGGTGCTCTCGGGCGAGGCGATCTGCCGCGCTCATCACGGCCTGTCGCTGCTCATCACCGCGCACGTCGGCGACGAGCGCCACACCGTGCTCTTCGACGCCGGCCCCGAGGGGGCCACCCTCGTGCGCAACGCCGCGATCCTGGGCGTGGACTTCGGCCAGGTCGAGGCCATCGTGCTCTCGCACGGCCACTGGGACCACGGCGGTGGCCTGGTGGCCGCCGTCGAGGCGGTGGCCGCCCACCGGCCGGCGGCGGTGCCCTGCTTCGTGCACCCCGGCATGTTCGGACAGCGGGGGTCGCAACGGCCGGACGGCGTTCTGATCGTGCAGGCGCCGGTGCCGAAGCCGGAGCGGCTGACGGCGGCCGGCGCCAGCGTGCAGAACACCCGCGAGGCGCAGGTGATCGGGGCCGACGTGTTCTACGTCAGCGGGGAGATCCCCCGCGTGACGCCGTACGAGGTCGGCTTGCCCGGCCACGTGAAGCGCGCCGCCGATGGCCGCACGTGGGAGCCGGATCCGCTCATCATGGACGAGCGCTTCGTCTCGGTCCAGGTGAAGGGCCGGGGTCAGTTCGTCTTCTCGGCGTGCTCCCACGCCGGCATCGTGAACGTGCTGACCCACGCCCGGGAAACGTTCCCGTCGGTGCCCCTGTACGGCGCGATGGGGGGCCTGCACCTGTCCGGCTCGACCGAGCCCGTCATCCCCGACACGGTGGCGGACCTCAGGCGCTTCGGCCTCGGCGTCCTGGCTCCTGGCCATTGCACGGGCTGGCGGGCCATGAGCGCGCTGGCCAGGGAGTTCGGCGACGAGCTCGTCCCCTCCGCGGTCGGCAAGCGGTACTCGATCAGCCGATAGCGCGGGCCGCCACCCGCCGCCCGGTCAGCCCAGGCGGGGGCCCTCCCCGGGAGCGGACGTGGCGTCCCCACCCCGTGCGGCCGAGCGCTCGGATCGCAGAGCCGACCGCGCGCGCCCCGACAGCTTCCCGATCGACCCCACGGCGGCTCGTTCCAGATCCTCGACCCTGTCGGCCGCCCGCTGCCGCCACTCGGGCATCCGGTCGGATCGAAGTCGGTTCAGATCGGAACGCCAGTAGGTGGCAGCCAGAGCTCCGGCGACGGCTCCGAACAAGAAGCTGAACATCGTTTCCTCCTTGCCGACAGGACGGCGCTCGTCATCGCGCGCGCCTCCGCGTCCGACTGGCGGAGGCAAGGCTCGTGCCGACGACCGGAGCGGGTCGGCCAGCCCTTGGCCGGGGGCAGCGGCAGGGGGTAGGATAAGCTCCCGCGGTTGCCGGCGGCCGCCAGGAGGGACGACATGGGCGAGATCCTCGGCCTGGGCCTCACGCACTACCCGCCGCTCATCGGCCTCGACGAGAACATGGCCGGCATCCTGCGCACGATCTTGCAGGATCCCGGGCTGCCCGCGCGGTACCGCGATCCCGCCGGGTGGCCCGAGCCGATGCGCCGCGAGTACGGCAACGACGGCGGCGCGGCGGCGGCCGCCGCCCACCGGGCGGAGCTGGTCCGGCACTTCCGCCACGCCCGCACCCTGCTCGACGAGTTCCGGCCGGATCTCGTCGTCGTGTGGGGCGACGATCAGCACGAGAACTTCACCGAGGACGTCATCCCGCCGTTCTGCGTGCTCGCCTACGACGCGATCGAGGCGCGGCACCGTCCGCGCGACGTGGCGGCGCCCAACGTCTGGGGCGAGGGCGCGGACACCGTGTTCCGGATCCAGGGCCACCGGGAGGCCGGCAAGTATCTGGCCCGACGGCTGCTGGAGCAGGGCATCGACATGGCGTACGCGTACAGGCCGCTGCACCATCCGGGCCTGGCGCACGCGTTTCTCAACACCGTTCTCTACCTGGACTACGACCGGATCGGCTTTCCCTACCCGGTCGTCGCCTTCCAGGTGAACTGCTACGGGCGCCGCGTGATCGCCCAGCGCGGCTTCCGGGCGAGCCTGGCCCACCCGCTCGCGGAGAGCGCCCTCGACCCCCCGTCGCCCTCGCCGAGGCGGTGCATGGAGGTCGGCGCGGCCACGGCGCGCGTCATGCGCGAGAGTCCCTGGCGCGTCGCCCTCATCGCCTCGTCGAGCTGGTCGCACGCCTTCCTGACCGACAAGCACCACCAGCTCTATCCGGACATCGAGGCGGACCGGACGCTCTACGAGGCGCTGCGCGCCGGCGACTACGACACCTGGCGCGAGCGGCCCCTGGCCGCCATCGAGGACTCGGGCCAGCAGGAGATGCTCAACTGGTACATGCTGGCCGGCGCCATGGAGGCCCTTGGCCGCAAGCCCGACGCCTGCGAGCTGCTCGAGACGTGGACGTTCAACTCCAACAAGTGCTTCGCGGTGTTCAAGCCATGACGAACCAAATCCCCCGGCTCAGCGGCGATATCCGCCCGCTCATACCCAGGCTCGGCCTGCGCAACTACTGGTACCCGGCGATCGCCGACCGGAAGGTCGGCGCGCGCAAGCCCACGAAGGTGTCGCTGCTCGGCGAGGAGCTGTGCCTCTTCCGCGGCGCCACCGGCGCCGTCGTCGCCATCCAGGACGTCTGCCCTCACCGGGGCGCGCGCCTGAGCGAGGGCGACTGCCACTACAGGGGTACGGTGGCCTGTCCGTATCACGGGTGGGTCTACGACGAGTCCGGCAAGAACGTGGCCGTGCTCTCCGAGGGGCCGGACTCGGGCGTGTGCGGCAAGCCGGGCACCGAGGCGCGGGTCTACCCCACCCGCACCCTCAAGGGCGTTGTCTTCGTGTGGATCGGCGAGGAGGACCCGGCGCCGATCGAGGAGGACGTGCCCGAGGAGTTCTTCGACGACGATGCTCTCGTGCAGGTGGGCCAGGTCTACTGGCGCTGCAACTGGGAGGTCGCGCTCGAGAACTCGATGGACTCGCACGTCAACTACGTGCACCGCAACGCCATCGTCGTGGCGCGGGCGGGGTTCATCGCCCGCGGCGCCCAGGGCGAGCACCCGCTCTTCGTCGGCAACGGGTTCGGCGGTGACGTGGCCGAGAGCAACTACATGCGCCGCAGCCCCCAGCAGGACATCTACGCCAACGGCTGGCGGTGGCCGAAGACCAACCGGCGCCGGTTCTTCACGTGGATCACCAGGCCGCTGGCCGAGCGCGCCCGGCGCAACATCCCGCCGCCCCGGTCCGCGAAGTGGTGTGGCGGTCACCACCTGCCCGGCATGTTCCGCGCCGAGTTCGGCTGGGACCTGTACACGCGCATGTGCGTGCCGGTCGAGGAGCATCTCACGCGCGTGTGGTACTACCACTGCACCCGGCCGAGGACCGCGCTGCGCCGGCTCTGGGACCGGCTCATGTACGCCACGGTGCGGCGCTGGATCGTCGAGTACAACTTTTCCCGCCAGGACGAGGCGGTGATGCTCAACCAGCGGTACGACACCCCCGAGAAGCTCTCGGGCACCGACGCCGAGGTCATCCAGTGGCGCAAGCTGGTGGTGACCAGGCACTACGGCGGCCGGCAGGCTCCGTTCGAGTACCGCAACCCGGACGACCTGGCGCCCGACGCCGTGCCCGTGGAGCGCGTGTCGGTCCGGTACCTGCAGGAGAAGACGCGGGCCCAAGCGCGGCCCTGAGCGCCGCGGTCGCGTGAGCCTCTCCGCGGGTTGCGGGCACACGCGCGCCGGGCGCCGCGCCTCCGGCTCCTCCCCCGCGGTGGCTGATTGACCCGGTTGGCGGCGACGACTATAGTCGTCTCCCCACTCCGGCCACGCCGGGTCGAGGAGCGCACTGTGAAGCTCGCCGGGAAGATCGCGATCGTGACGGGAACCAGCCCCAACATCGGCGGCGGCATCGCCGGCGGCCTGGCCGACGAGGGCGCGCGGGTGGTCTGCGTCGACGTGGTGGCCGCCAACGCCGAGCAGTGCGCGGCGTGGATCGCGGGGCGGGGCGGCGAGGCGCTGGGCCTGGCGTGCGATCTCAGCGACGAGGCCCAGGTGCAGGCCATGGTGGCGCGCGTGCGGGAGGCCTGGGGTGGCGTCGACATCCTGGTCAACAACGCCGGCATCCTGGGCGGGCTGTCGGTGCTCGAGATGCCGCTCGAGCGCTGGAACCGTCAGCTGGCCGTCAATCTCACGGGGACGTTCCTGTGCACCAAGCACGCGGCCCGGCTCATGGTCGAGCGGGGGACGCGAGGCAGCATCATCGTCGTCGTCTCCACGGCCGGCCACCAGGGTCAGGCCGGCAACATCGGCTACTGCACGAGCAAGAGCGGGCTGCTGAACTTCACCCGGGCCGCCGCGATGGATCTCGCCAGGCACGGCATCCGGGTCAATAGCCTCACGCCCACGGCGACCGACGTCGAGGAAGGCCTGGAGCGCGCGGTGGCCTGGGGCCGGGCTCGCCCCGACCGGCACGGCCGCCTGCTGGAGTTCCAGAAGATGGTGCCGACCGGGCGCCTGCCGAGCCCGCGGCACTACGCCAGGGCCGCGGTGTTCCTCGCCTCGGACGACGCCGAGATGATCACCGGCGTGGACCTGCGGGTGGACGCCGGCGCGATCGCCAAGTACTGGCCGTGGATCCCGGGCGCGTGAGCGTGATCCGGCGGCCGACAGGGAGGACACGATGCCCGAAACCGTAGGATTCATCGGCCTGGGCGCCATGGGTGGGCCGATGGCCCGCAACCTCGTCAAGCACGGCTTCCTGCTGGTCGTGCACGACCTCGACCCGGCCAAGGCCGAGGGGCTGCGCGCGGCCGGGGCCGCGGTGGCCGAGTCCGCCGAGGCCGTGGCCGCCGCCGTCGGCCGCACGATCTGCATGGTCGAGACGACGGCGCAGGCCGAGGCCGTCATCGCCGGCGAGCACGGCATCGTGCAGCGCGCGCAGCCCGGGCACATCGTTGTTTGCATGAGCACGATCGACCCGCTGGCGGCCCGGCGGCTCGGCGAGCAGCTCGCGGCCAGGGGCATCGCCATGGTGGACGCGCCCGTCAGCGGAGGCACCGAGCGCGCCGCGTCCGGCGAGCTGTCGATCATCTGCGGCGGCCCCGCCGACACCGTGAAGGCCTGCGACGACCTCTTCCGCGCGATGGGCAAGCACGTCTTCCACATGGGCGGGCTCGGCCAGGGCCTGGCCATGAAGCTCGTCAACAACATGCTGATCCAGGTCAACACGGTGGCGGTGGCCGAGGCCCTCGTGCTGGGCGTCAAGGCGGGCCTCGATCCGCAGGCGATCTACGACGTCGTGCGCACGAGCACCGGCAACAGCTTCGCCTTCGAGATGCGGGTGCCGCGCATCCTGAAGCGGGACTTCGCGCCGGGCGGGACGGTCGATATCTCGTTCAAGGACCAGGAGCTGGAGACGCAGTTCGCCAAGCAGCTCGGCGTGCCGGTGCTGCTGGCCAACGTGAGCCAGCAGGTCTACCAGATGGCCCGGGCGGCCGGCCTCAACAAGGAGGACGGCTCCGCCGTCGTCAAGGTGTTCGAGCAGCTGGCGGGCGTGACCGTGAAGGGAGGAGCCTGAGCCGATGGCCACCTACGTGCTGATCCACGGGGCGTACCAGGGCGGCTGGATCTGGAAGCCCGTCGCCGAGCGGCTGCGCGTCGCCGGCCACGCCGTGTACGCGCCGACCCTCGACGGCTGCGCCGAGCGCAAGCACCAGCTCCGCCCGGGCATCACCGTCGGCACCCACGCCCAGGAGGTGGCCGAGCTGCTCTTCTACGAGGACCTCGGGGACATCGTCCTGGTGGGCACCAGCTCGGGCGGCATGGTCGTCTCTCGTACCGCCGAGCTGGTCGCCGAGCGCATCGCGCGCCTGGTCTTCGTCGACGCGCTGGTCCTGCTGCCCGGCGAGCGGATCGCCGACATCGTCAAGCGCCCGGCGCCGATGAAGACCGAGCTGGCCACCGGCCCCACCCGCGAGGACGCCGAGGGCCGGATGTTCTCCGACCTCGATGCGGCCACCCGCGCGTGGGCGCTGGCGCGCTACACGCTGCACCCGATCGCGGCGATGGACGCCCCCATGGAGCTGAAGGACTTCTGGGACCGGGCCTGGAAGGCCGGCGTGATCCGCTGCCGCCGTGCCGCCAACCCGCCCGAGGCGCACCAGCGCCGCACGGCCGAGCGGCTGAAGGCGCCCTACACCGAGATGGACACCGGCCACTACCCGATGCTGAGCCAGCCCGAGGAGCTGACGCGCCTGCTGCTGCAGTAAGCTGGCGCCCGAGGAGGTGCGACGATGAGCGTGCAGACGACGACCGTCAGGGCCGCCCGCGAGCAGTACACGGCCGATCTCCGCGCCGCCGGGCTGGACGCGCCGTGGATGGAGCCCGGTCCGCTCATCAGGCCGAAGGCCTCGGCCATGCGGGCGGGCCTCTGGCGCTGGCGCGCCATCGAGCCGCTGGTCCATCGCAGCCCCGAGTTCATGGCGCCCGGCCGGGGCGCCGAGCGGCGCATCCTGCGCCTGGACAACCCCGGCGTGCCCGAGCGCACCGCCGGCCACACGATCTCCATCGCCGTGCAGTACCTGCTCCCGGGCGAGGTGGCTCCCGCCCACCGCCACACGCCCAGCGCCATCCGCTTCATGCTGCACGGCGAGGGCGCCTACACGACCATCGAGGGCGACAAGTTCGCCATGCGCCGCGGCGACCTCGTCATCACTCCCAGCATGACCTGGCACGACCACGGCAACGAGGGCACCGGGCCCGTCGTCTGGACCGATGCGCTCGACTCGCCGGTGGTCCGCTACCTCGAGAACCTCGCGATGGACCCCTACGAGGGCGAGACGCAGCCGATCCGTACCGGTCCGCCCGCCCGCCACCTGCACTATCGCTGGGAGACCGCGTACGCCGAGCTGCAGCGCCGGGTGGCCGGCGAGCCCGACCCGTTCGACGACGTCATCATGCAGTACATCGACCCCGCCACGGGAGGCCCGGTGGTGCCGGCGCTCGGATGCTATCTCCAGCTGCTGCGTCCAGGGGTGCGCACGCGCCCCCATCGGGAGACGTCGAGCGCGGTGTACCACGTGGTGGAGGGCGCCGGATTCACCGAGATCGACGGCACGCGACACGACTGGGGCGTGGGCGACTTCTTCGCGGTGCCGCCGCGGGCGCCGCACGCGCACGGCAACCCTGGCGGCGAGCCGGCCATCCTGTACTCGGTGCAGGACGTGCCGCTGCTGCGGGCGCTGGGACTCTACCGGGTCGACGCCTAGGGGGGAGCTCCGTCGCCAAGCGGCCGGGGCCGCGTCACCCGCACCCCAGGTCCGCGTAGAGCTCCGTCATCTCCCGCGCGATCGCCAGATCGTAGGCGGTCTTGCCGGCGAAGCCGGGGGCCCCGGTCCCTCTGATGTCGAGGGTCGCCCCGGCCTGGATCAGCAGGCGGGCGACGGCCGCGTGCCCGGCCACGATCGCCAGCATCAGCGGGGTGAGGTTGTACTTCGCGGCCACGTTCAGATCGGCGCCTGCCTCGACGAGGAGCGCGGCGATGTCGCCGTGCCCACGGTGCGCGGCGAGCATCAGGGCCGTCTGGCCATGCCGATTCCGGGCATCGACGTCGGTCCCGGCCCGGAGCAGATCGCGTACCGCCTGGAGGTCCCCGCTCTGGACCGCCCGCTCCCACGTCGCGTTCACGAGGCTACCGGCTCGCCCTCAGCCGGCGGACGGGCGGATGCCGAGTGGCGCTTCCGGACGCCCGGTCAGCGGGCGCCCGCGCACCGGTAGGCGTCGGCCGTCATGTAGTCTTGCAGGCCGAAGTACCCGCCCTTCGACTTCCGCTGCGGCGTCAGGAGCACCACGTCGGCACCCAGCCGCGCGGCTTTCTCCTGCAGATCCTCGAGGTCGTTGTCGGCCACGGTGCCCAGGACCTGACAGCCCCGGACCTGATCGTCGTCCTCCACGACCCGGATCGCGACG
>Ga0299914_10000864_pt1 | contig 19161 bp, 13 predicted proteins | sample RVTome_10_FD_201361 | JGI IMG/M metagenome (GOLD analysis project Ga0299914, IMG submission 201361) | Soil microbial communities from uranium-contaminated site in the Upper Colorado River Basin, Wyoming, United States - RVT153D57 (version 2) ...
CGCGCCGACCGCGGCCATGAGCTTGACGTCGCCCGCGCCGGTCGCGCCGAGCGCGTGTCCCGGCAGCATCAGCACGAGCCCGATGGCGAACCCCAGCGCCGACGCGACGGGCGACACCCCGCTCACTCCGGAGGCCGCCAGCCCGATTCCCAGTCCCGCCATCGCGGCGGTCAGCGCATTCGGGATGCGCCGCGTCCGGATGTCGATGACGGTGGCGACGAGCGCGCCGGCGGCCAGGGCCGCGAACGACGCGCTAGAAATTGCTGGCAATGCTCTGCCAGAACACGTCGTGCACGGTGTTGCCGACGGCCGACACGGCTCCCATCGCGACGATCGCGATCAGCGCGGCGAGCAGCCCGTACTCGAGCAGGTCCTGCCCATCGTCGGATCGACGCAGGCGCACGTTCACGAACCTCTTGAGCGCAGCAACGGCAGCAGCCATGAGCCTCTCCTCGACTCCTCTCCATCCTGGCGCGGGAAGATCGGGGCCGGCGCGAACGCCGGCCCCGAGTGCGAGCGTGCGCGTGCCTACGCCGCGTTGGCGAGCTGGCCAGCGATGTTGCTGAAGATCGTGTTCACGCTCTGGCCGGCCATGCCGACCGCACCGATGGCCACCAGCGCGATCAGCGCCACGAGCAGCGCGTACTCGAGCAGGTCCTGGCCCTCTTCCTCGCGCACGAACGACTTCACGTAATTGAGAAGCATCGACATTGAATCCTCCCCCGAGGTTGTGCACCGCCCGATAGCGGTGCGGAATTGCGGCAGCGCCGCGTTGTCTGTGATGGGCGCGGCGCTCGCCGCGTCACCGGCGGCGGCCAATCGCAACGGCTGTGCCACGGGGTGTGCGTGAATGGGCGGCCGGAGGCAGAACTCGTTGGCGGACTGAGAGATTGCGGCGGGCCGCGGGCCGCCGCAGCCCCTGTCGGGTGCGGTTCCGGCGAGGCGATCGGCCGGGCTGGTCGTGCAGATTCGTAAGCGTCACCGCGAAATTGGTGGCCGCCGCCGGGCGTCGCGGGCACCGCCCTGGCGCGGCGAGGTTACGAAATTCGCCCGTACTCTTTTGAAGTGTGCGGCTTGTGCGGGATTCGGCCTGCGAGAACCCCACCGGCATGCCGCTTGCCAACTAAGGACGGGATACCCGTGACTTCAGCCGGAGTGCGCCGCATCCTGCTGATTCGCTGCGCCCGACCGGCCGATAAACGCCATACACGGGTCATCCAGGACGTTATGACCAAAGGACTTCGCCAGTCGACGCTCTCGATCACGGTGTTCGTCGTCGTGCTCGGCGGCCTCGTGTCCGTGGACCCGCGGGTCAGGGAACGCATCACGGCGCTCCTGTACGGGGGGGATGGGGTCTCGTCCGTCGGCGAGCGGGCGGGCGAGCTCGGTGACGCGCTGCTGAGCGCCGTACGCTATCAGAGCATCGAGAACGCCCCGCTGCTGATCTTCGCGACGGTCGGCATCGTGCTCTTCCTGTTCATGGTGAGGAGCTAGGTGCCCCGGCCGTCCGCGTCCGTGTGTCGGCGCCCGGCCGCGGCCCCCCCTCGACGTTCACCGGAGACCGTACGCTAGTGGCTCTCGTTCTCGCCATCGAGCCCGAACATCGCCAGGCCACGGTCCTCAAGCGGATCGTGCGCGAGCAGGTCCGCGCGGACCTCGTGCTGGTCGACACGCGCGACGCGGCGGTGGCCGCCATCGGCGACAACATCCCGGACGTGATCCTGGTGACGGCCCTGCTCTCGCCGCGCGACGAAGAGGAGCTGATCAACCACCTCCGCACGCTCGAGGGCGCCGAGCACCTCCAGACCTACACGATCCCCCAGCTCGCGTCGAGCGTCGAGGAGTCGGAAGCACGCTCGGGCGGGCTCTTCGGCAAGTTCCGGCGCAGAAAGGACGCGGAGCCGATCGCGGGCTGCGACCCCGATCTCTTCGCGCAGGAGATCAAGGCCTACCTCGATCGCGCCGCCGACGCGAAGGTGGAGGCCGCGGCGGCGCGCCAGCGCCGCGCGTTCAGCCAGGACGAACCGATCCGGCGGGCCGACCCCGCGGGATCGGCGGCGGCGCGGCCGTTCGGGCACGCTCCCGAAGCGGCGCCCGCCGCGCAGGCGGGCGCGGAACCCGCATCCGCGGCTGGCGACTCGGCCTGGGACTCGCCGTTCGAGTGGCGCCCGGTGGAACGCACGGCGCCGCCGCCCGACACCCCGGCGCCCGCACGCCCGGCGTTCGTGCCGCCGGCATTCGGCGACGACGACGACGAAGACGACACGCCGGCGCGGCCGACGCTCGTCACGAAGATGCCGCTCGCCGTGATCGCGGAGGACCAGGAAGAGCAGGCCGCGCAGTCGCGCGCGGTGGAGCTGGAACGCCTGGCCGCCGAAGCGGACGAACGGCGCCGGCTCGAAGAAGAAGCCAGGGCGCAGCAGGCCGAAGAGGAGCGACGGCAGCTCGAGGAGCGCCGCCGGCAGATCGACGAGGAACGCCGGCAGATCGAGGCGGAACGCAAACGCCTCGAGGCCGAGGCCGCCGAGGCGCGCCGGCGCGGGGAGGAGGAGCGCAGGCGGCGGGAAGAGGAAGAGCGCCAGCGGCTCGAGGCCGAGGCCGCGCGCAAGAAGCGGGAGGAGGAAGAGCGACGCCGGCAGATCGAGGCGGAACGCAAGCGCCTCGAGGCCGAGGCCGCCGCCCGGCGCAAGCGAGAAGACGAGGAGCGCAAGCGCCGCGAGCTCGAGGAGCGCAAACGCCGCGAGCGCGAGGAGGAGGAACGCCGGCGCTTCGAGGCCGAAGCCGCCGCCCGCCGCAAGCGCGAGGAGGAGGAGCGGAAGCGCCGCGAGCTGGAGGAGCGCAAGCGGCTCGAAGCCGAGGCCGCCGCCCGCCGCAAGCGCGAGGAAGAGGAGCGCCAGCGCCGCGAACGGGAGGAAGCCGAGCGCCGGCGGATCGAAGCCGAGGCCGCGCGCAAGAAGCGCGAGGAGGAAGAGCGCAGGCGGCGCGAGCGCGAGGAAGCCGAACGCACGCGCCTCGAGGCCGAAGCCGCCGCGCGCCGCAAGCGCGAGGAAGAGGAACGCCGCCGGAAGGCGCGCGACGAGGAGGAACGCCAGCGGCGCGAGGCCGAGGCCGCCGCGAAGAAGAAGCGCGAGGAGGAGGCGCGGCGCCAGCGCGAGGAGGCCGAGCGAGCCGCGAAGGTCCGGGAGGAAGCCGAACGCGCGGCCGGGGCGCGCGACGAGGAGGAACGCCTCGCGGCCGAAGCGGCGCTCGCCGCCGCACGCGAGGCCGAAGCCGCCCAGGAAGCCGACGCCGCGCAGGAGACCGCAGCGGCCCGCACCGCCGCGCGGACGGCGCGGACGCCGGCCCGCAAACCCGCACCGGACGCGGGGCGCCGGAAGCCCTCGAGCGGTGCACGGCCCGCGCGGGCCGGCTTCGAGATGCCCTCCGTCGGCCCGCAGTTCCCGCCGGCCATCACCTACCCGGGCGACGACCAGGGCGCCAGCTCCGGGCCTGCCGCCCCGAACGGCGACGACCCGTTCGCCGAGTTCCGCGAGGGCCACGATCAGCCGAGCGGCATCCTGCGGCTGATGCCGCTCACGGGGTGGGCCCGGGTCGAGACGCGGCGCGCCACCGATCGGGAGCCCGCGCCGCAGGACGACTGCACGCACCTCCTGTCGGGTCTCGGCGTGCCGCCGCAGGTGGCGCTCATCAGCTATCCGCGCGGGTGCCGCATCCGCCGCGTCCGCGTGCGGGCCCTCGACGGCCCGCCGGCCGAGCCCGCGGCCCGGGGCAAGCCGCTGATCGTCTCGCGCCGCGCGCTGCGCGAACGCGCTGGCGGCGGCGCGCGAGCCTCGGATCGCTGATCAGCAGGAGCAGAAAGAAGAAGACGGCTCAGGATCTCCACCCTGCAGCCCTTCGGACGATCGCAGTTCCTGCCCACCGCCTGAACACGGCGGCTGTTTTCCCGCATGAAAGCGTCCTGATCCGTCCGGCAGCCTTGTTGCCTCATCCCGCGGGCGAGGGGCGCCATGAGTGGGACCGACCTTCTGACCGGACGATTCGAGCGGGGCGAGCGGCTCGCCTGCCGGGGCGCGCTCTGGAGGCTCGCCGATCTCGAGCGGGGCGCGGGCTGCCTCGCCCTCCACCTCGCGGAGGAGGCGGGGCACGGGACGCGCACGCTGCTGGCGCCGTTCGACAGGTTCCGGCCCGCGCCCGCGCCGCCCGCGCCCGAGGTCGCGCGTCCTTCCCGATGGCTGCGGCACGCCGCGACACTCCACGCACGCTGCCATTCCGCTGGTGGACTGCGGGCCGCCGCGAGCGCGGCCTTCGACCTGCATCCGTACCAGATCGAGCCGGCCCTCGCCGTGCTGCGCCATGGGGCCACGCGCCTGCTGATCGCCGACGCGGTCGGCCTCGGCAAGACCATCCAGGCGGGAGTGATCCTCTCGGAGCTGGCGCGGCAATCGACGGCGTTCCGGGCGCTGATCCTCGTGCCGGCGGGCCTTCGCGACCAGTGGGCGCAGGAGCTGAAACGCTGTTTCGCCCTCGACACGCTCGCCGCCGACGCCGCATGGCTCCGGGACGCGGTCCTCGAGCGCCCCGCCGGATCCAACCCGTGGGCGCTCCCGGGCATCTATCTGGCCTCGCACGATTTCGTGAAGCGCCCGGAGGTGCTCCACCCGATCGAGGACCTCGCCTGGGATCTCCTGGTGGTCGACGAAGCGCACAATGCGTCCTCCGGAACCAATCGCCGCGCCGCCGCGGATGCCATCGCCGTCCGATCCAGCCGCGTCGTGCTCCTGACGGCCACGCCGCATGCGGGCGACCCGATCGAGTTCACGGCGCTCTGCTCGATCGGCCGCGTCGAGGAGGCGGGCTCGCCGATCGTGCTGTTCGGACGCTCGCATGCGGAGGCCGGCGCGGCGGTCGCGCGCCGCAGCACGCTGCTGTCGGTCCGACCCACGCCAGCCGAGGCGCGGATGCACGAGCTGCTGGATCAGTACACGCGGGCCGTCCTGCGCGAGTCGCGCGCCCGGGGCGACGCGCTCGCCCGCCTCGCCGCGATCGTGCTGCGCAAGCGCGCGCTGTCGAGCGCACGTTCGCTGGCCGAATCGGTGCGCCGGCGCATCGGCCTGCTCGCGGGACGGAACGAGCCGGCGGCTGAACAGCTTCGCCTTCCGCTCGGCGAGGACCGCGTGGACGACGAGGTGCCCGCCGACGTGCTGGGCGCGCCGGGCCTCGCGCACGCCGCGCGGGAGCGCCGGTGGCTCGCGGCGATCGCCGAGGCCGCGGAACGGGCGGGCGGCAGCGAATCGAAGACCCGTGTTCTCCGCCGGCTTCTCGCCCGCGTACGCGAGCCGGCCATCGTCTTCACGGAGTACCGTGACACGCTGGTGCGTCTGAGCCGCACCCTCGCGGCGAGCGGGAGAACGATCCTCCTCCTGCACGGCGGCATGACCGCCTCGGAGCGGAGCCAGGTCCAGATCCGGTTCAATCGTGACGACGCCATCCTGCTCGCGACCGACGCCGCGGCCGAGGGCCTGAACCTCCACTCCCGCTGCCGGCTCATCGTCCACTACGAGCTGCCGTGGAGCCTGTCGCGGCTGGAACAGCGCGCCGGCCGGGTCGATCGGCTCGGCCAGCCGCGCCGGGTACACGAGGTGGGGCTCGTCGCCTCGGCGACGGCCGAACGCCTGGTACTCGAGCCGCTCGTCCGCAGGGCGCACGCCGTCAGGGCGTCAGGCACGGAGCGCCGTGGCTTCGCCGCGGCGCTGACCGAGTCGCGCATGGCCGACATCATCGCGGGCGACGCGGAGCCCCTGTCGCTCACCGCCGCCGTGCCTCGCGAAGCGGCCGACACCTTCCGCAGACTCGATCTTCGCGACGAGGCGGACGCGGAGGTGCGCCGTCTCGCCGCGGCACGCCGGGCGCTCGGCGCCTTGCGCGGCGCCGCCGGCCGGGCGGCGCGGAGCTCGTCCGGATCTCCATCGCGTGATGCCTGGATTGCGGGGCGACACGATGGGGTTCGCCGGGAAGAGCGCCCCCTGCTCGCGTCGATCCGGTGCAGGCGGTCGCGGCTCGAACCCGGCTTCATCCTCGTCTACGTCATCACGCTGTTGTCTCGGGAAGGGCGTCGCGTGCATGTCGAGGCCGCGGCCATCGGGCTGCCGGAAAACGGTCCCCCGCCGGGGCGCCTGTCCGCGGGCGCCCTGCGGTCGGCGTTCGACCGCTGCCTGCGGGCCGCCGGCCGGGAACTCGCGCACGCTCTCTCCGCCACGGCCCGGCGCGCGCTCGACGTCGCGGCGCCGATTCACCACCGTGAGGTCGACGCGATTGGCGTGCGGCATGCGGCGGGCCTTCGCCGCCGCACGTCCGCGGCCCGGCAGCTCGTGCAGCAGGGGTTGTTCGACCGGCCCGGTGCCCGTCGGTCTTCGGACCCCGCGACCTCGCTGCCGCCCCTGCACCATCCACCCGGCGGTCATCCGTCCGTGCTCGGCGTGGACGTGCGCCTCAGCGCTGCGCTCCTGGTCCGCCGCCGATGATCACCGGCCTCGGCGGCACGCTGCTCTCGCACGAGGCGCTCGACCAGCTCCTGCGGGACGACCACCCGCTCCTGGCGGATGGCGGGGCCTCGCATGCCGCGCGCGCGCGGCTCCGCCAGTGGCACCTGGCCGTCCGCGCCGGGCTTGGCCCGGCCGCCGCCGCGCGAACGGTGTTCGATCGCCTTGCCGTCCCGCTCTTCAGGCATCTCGGCTATCGCATCCTCCCGACCGGCGGCAGCTCCGATCTGCTGAGGGCGGCGCTCGAGAGCGGCGGCGCGCCGGCAGTGGGGCTGGTCGTGACAGGCTGGGGCAGGGAGGACGCCCGGATCCGGCGGCAGACGGTCACGCAGGGCATCGCGCTCGATGTCCCCTGGAGCGTCTGCGTAACAGGCCCCGCCGTCCGCATCGTCGACAGCCGACGGACGTACTCGCGGCGCACCGTCGAGTTCGCGCTCGACGAAGCCATGGACGACGAGCGGACGTTCCGGGTGTTCTGGAGCCTGCTGGGCGCCGGCGCGATGCGGCGTGGCGCCGAGCCGATCCTGGACCGCCTGGTGACGCTCTCCGAACGTCACCGCTCGCAGGTGAGGGACGCGCTCCAGAGCGGCGTCGAGGAGGCGCTCGTCCGGCTCCTCCAGGCGTTCCGGACCGCCACGAATCGCCGGGCGAAAGGCGCCCACACGCAGCGCCCGGCGTTCCCTGGCACCTTCGACGAGGCGCTCGTGGTCATCTACCGGATCCTCTTCCTCCTCTTCGCCGAAGCGCGGGCCCTCGTGCCCCGCTGGCATCCGGTCTTCCGGGACGGCTACACGATCGAGGCGCTCCGCGACGGCGTCGAACGTCAGGCCCGCCCGGCCGGCCTGTGGGAAGCGCTCCAGGCCATCGCCCGCCTCGCGCATGCCGGATGCGAGATCGGCGCGCTGAAGGTGCCGCCGTTCAACGGGCGTCTCTTCTCTCCGGCGCACTCGCCGCTGGCCGACACCGTGCCGCTCGACGACGGGGTCGTCAGAGAGGCGGTGCTGGCGCTGACGACGAGGCCGGTGCGCCGGGGGCGGGTGCGGGTGTCGTACGGCGACCTCGGCGTGGAGCAGCTCGGCGGCGTCTACGAACGTCTGCTCGACCTCGAGCCCTCGCCCGCGGCGCCGGCGCTCATCCGGTCCGAGCGGCGGAAGGCCAGCGGATCCTTCTACACGCCGCGGTCGCTCACGGAATTCGTCGTGCGGCGCACGCTCGCGCCGCTCGTGGCTGGAGCGTCCCCGGAGCGCATCCTCGATCTGCGCGTCCTCGATCCCGCCATGGGGAGTGGAGCGTTCCTCGTCGCCGCGTGCCGGTATCTCGCGTCGGCGTACGAGGCCGCGCTCGTGCGCGAGGGGGGGTGCGCGATGGCGGACATCACCGAGCCCGAACGCGCGGAGTTCCGGCGCGCCGTGGCGGGGCGGTGTCTCTTCGGCGTGGACGTCAATCCGATGGCCGTCCAGCTCGGGCGCCTGTCATTGTGGCTCGCTACCATGGCGGCGGACCGTCCGCTGACCTTCCTGGATCACAGGCTTCGCGCCGGCAACAGCCTGGTCGGCGCGAGCCTCGACGATCTCCGCCGCCAGCCGACCGCGTCGGGGCGCGACACCAGGCCGGCCGCCCTTCCGCTGTTCGACGACGAGCACGCGTTCGAGGCGCTCGGCGGAGCGGTGGCCGTGCGGGCGCGAATCGCCGGGGAGCCGGACGACACGCTGGCGCGCGTCCGCGCGAAAGAGCAGGCGCTGGCGGATCTCGAGGGGCGCGATGCGGCGCTGGCGCGGTGGAAGCTCGTGGCCGACGTGTGGTGCGCGGGCTGGTTCCGCTCACGCCCGGACCAGCGAAAGGCGGCTGCGCTCTTCGGCGCGCTGAGCGACATCGTGCTCGGAGGACGCCGCGTACTCGCGCCGGGCCTCACGGAACCGCTGCTGGACGAAGCGCGCGCGATCGCGGCCGCGCACCGCTTCTTCCACTGGACGCTCGAGTTCCCCGAGACGTTCTACGGCGCGGACGGGCGGCGGCTCGATCGTCCCGGCTTCGACGCGGTGCTCGGCAATCCGCCCTGGGAGATGCTCCGCGGCGACCGCGGGACGCCGGAGGCGCGGTCGGGCCGGCGTCGCGACGCTTCGCAGCTCACCGCGTTCGCGCGGACCGCCGGCGTGTACCGCCTCCAGGGCGGCGGCCATGCCAACCTCTATCAGCTCTTCCTGGAACGGGCCCTGACGCTGGTCCGCGCCGGCGGGCGGCTCGGGCTCGTGCTGCCCCACGGCCTCGCGATCGATTGCGGCAGCGCCCATCTGCGGGGGGCGCTCTTCGATCGCACGCGCGTGGACAGCCTCGTCTCGATCGAGAATCGCGAAGGCATGTTCCCGATTCATCGCGGCCTCAAGTTCCTGGTCGTGTCGGCGACAACCGGCGGCCGGACGGAGCGCGTCGCCTGCCGCTCCGGCATCAGGCGGCCCGCGGCGCTCGACGAAATCGCGGACGAGGGGCTCGGGCCGGGTGCCATCGAGCTCTCGCGGGCGCTCATCGAGCGGATGAGCGGTCCCTCGCTCGCCGTCCCCGATCTGCACGACACGCGAGACGTCGAGATTGCGGGCGACCTCGCGTTCAGGTGGCCCTCGCTCGGATCGCCGGACGGATGGGAGGCGCGGTTCGGCCGCGAGCTGAACGCGACGGACGACCGGCCGCACTTCGTCGAACGGTCGCGCTCGCTGCGGGGCGCGCTCCCGGTGCTCGACGGCAAGCACGTATCGCCGTTCGCGGTGGACACCGCGGCGTCGTCGCTGGGCATCCGCGCCGCCGCCGCCGCGCGCCTGCTGAACGGCGCGCGCACTTTCGAGCGTCCGCGGCTGGGCTATCGGGACGTGGCGTCCCCGACGAACCGCCTCTCGCTCATCGCCGCCATCATCCCGGCCGGCGTGGTCACCACGCACACGATCCTCTGCTTGAAGACCGCGCTGGACGACGAGGCTCAGGCGTTCCTCTGCGGGATCTTCAACAGCTTCGTGGCGAACTACCTGGTACGGCCGCGGATCGCAACCCACGTCGGAGCGGCGGTGATCGCGCGGCTGCCGGTGCCGGGGCCGGGCCATGACGCCGCGGCGCGCCGGCGGATCGCGAATCTGGCGGCGGCACTCGGGCGGTCCGCGTCGGCGGTCGAGGCCGCGACGCTCCAGGCGTGCGCCGCGCGCCTCTACGGCCTCACGCGCGCGCAGTTCGCGCACGTGCTCGACACGTTTCCGCTGGTATCGATGGAGGAGCGGCGGGCAGCCATGGAGGCCTTTTGCGATATAGTCTCGTGATCGCATCGGTGGTGGACGGACGTCCGGCACGCCCAGGGTGCGATCTCCAGCCCTCATGCCGAACTACGGGTTCGCCATCGATCTTCGAAAGTGCATCGGCTGCCATGCCTGTACGATCGCGTGCAAGGCCGAGCACCAGATTCCCGTCGGGGTGAACCGGTGCTGGGTCAAGACCGTCGAGAAGGGATCGTTTCCCGACACGCGCCGGTTCTTCTTCCCGGTCCTCTGCAACCAGTGCACCGACGCGCCCTGCGTGCGGATCTGCCCGACGAACGCCCTCTTCAGGCGCCGGGACGGCATCGTCGACCTGAACGGCGGATCGTGCATCGGCTGCCGCGCCTGCATGGAGGCGTGCCCCTACGATCAGCTGTTCATCGATCCGAACACCCGCACGGCCGAGAAGTGCAACTTCTGCGCGAATCGCGTGGAGAACCGGCTGCTCCCGTCGTGCGTGAGCGTGTGCCCCACCGAGTGCCGCATCTTCGGCGACCTGGACGATCCCACGAGCGAGGTGTCCCGGATCGTCCAGCGCGAGGCGTTCACCGTACGCAAGCCGGAGAAGGGTACCGGCCCGAAGGTGTTCTACATCGCGGCCGAGGAGAGCGCGATCCGGCCGGAAGCGTCCGTACGGCCGCTGATCTACAAGGAAGGGCAGGTGCACCTCCGCCCGATCGGCGCGCCGGAGCCGGACCCCGCCGATCCCGGCGCCCCGCGCGTGGACTACGACGTGCCGCACGGGAAGCCCTGGGGCGTGGACATGGTGCTCTACCTGCTGTTCAAGGCGATCTCGACCGGCGCGATGCTGGCGGCCGTGCTGCTCGGGTGGTTCGGGTTCGACGGCGCGCTCACGACGATCGCGGCGCCGGCGATCTCGGTCGTCTTCATCTCGCTCACGGCCGTCGTGCTCGTAATCGATCTGGAGAGGCCCGAACGCTTCTACTACATCCTGACCCGCTCGAACTGGCGATCGTGGATGGTCTGGGGCGCGTGGTTCCTCACCGCGCACGGCGCGCTGAGCGCGGCCTGGCTCGCCGCCGGCTGGGGCGGCTGGACGGGGGCGCTCGACCTGCTCGAGGTTCCGACGGCGGTCGTCGCCGTGCTGGCGACGTCCTACACGGGATTCCTGTTCGCGCAGGGTCTGGGACGGGATCTCTGGCAGGGCCCGGCGGCGGCAATCGATCTGATCGCCCAGTCTGGCGCGGCGGGGGCCGCGTCGCTGCTCCTCGCGGGCGTGCTGATGGGGGGCGCGTCAGCCGATGCCGTTCCGCTCCTCGGCCGCCTGCTGGCGGCATCGCTCGCGGCGCACCTCGTGATTCTCGCCTTCGAGCACCTGCTCTCGCCGAGCCCGACGCGGCATCACGAGCTGGCGGTCGAGACGATCCGTCGCGGCGCTTACGCGCGGCTGTTCTGGGGCGTCGCCGTGATCGGCGGGGGCCTCGTCCCGCTCGCGCTGCTCCTCACGGCCGGCGCCGGCGCCAGCGCCGCGCTCACGAGCGTCGTGGCGCTGCTGGCGCTCGCGGGCGGGGCCGCGTGGGAATACATCTGGGTCGAAGCCGGCCAGTCGGTGCCGCTCAGCTGACCCCGGCCTTCATCGGTGGCAACGTGAGAGGCTGCTGGAAAACCCGTTCCCGAGGGAACCTGGCCGATTGGAAGGGCGCCGAAATCAGGGCGTTCTTCCATTTTCCATTTACCATTTTCCATCAGGCCGACGTGCTCCGGCGGCCTGTCAACTGCCATGGCTGACACGTTTCGCTCGCATCCCGATCCGGCCGAATGGGACGGCTTCGTCGACTACGAGTCCACCGGCTGGCCGCGCAAGGAACGCCGGCGCTACTGGATCATCCCCAGCATCTGCTTCAACTGCGAGTCGGCGTGCGGCATCCTCGCCTACGTCGATCAGGACACGCTCGAGGTCCGCAAGATCGAGGGGAACCCCGTGCATCCGGGCAGCCGCGGCCGCACCTGCGCGAAGGGTGTCGTCACCCCGAACCAGCTCGAGGATCCCGACCGGATCCTCTACCCGCTGCGCCGGACGGGCGAGCGCGGCGAGGGGCGGTGGGAGCAGGTGTCGTGGAGCGAGGCGCTCGACGACATCGGCGGCCGGATCCGGCGGGCCATCCTCGAGGATCGCCGGCGCGAGATCATGTATCACGTGGGCCGCCCCGGCGAGGACGGCTACGCGAACCGGGTGCTCCAGGCCTGGGGCCTCGACGGCCACAACAGCCACACGAACGTCTGCTCCTCGTCGGCGCGGCTCGGGCACTTCCTGTGGTGCGGGGCGGACCGCCCGTCGCCCGACTACGCCAACGCCCGGACGATCCTGCTGATCTCGTCGCACCTGGAGTCGGGGCACTACTTCAACCCGCACGCGCAGCGGATTATCGAGGCCACGGCGAACGGCGCGACGCTCATCGTCATGGATCCGCGCCTCTCGAACTCGTCCGCGAAAGCCGACATGTGGCTGCCGGCCTACTCCGGCACCGAAGGCGCCGTCCTGCTGGCGATCGCGCGCATCCTTCTGGAGGAAGGTCTCTACAACAGGGACTTCGTGCGCGACTGGGTCAACTGGCGCGCGTATCTCAGGGCGGAGCGGCCCGACCGTCCCGAGACGTTCGAATCGTTCATCTCGGCGCTCGAGGAGGAGTACGCGCGGTTCACGCCGGAGTTCGCGGAAGCCGAGAGCGGCGTCCCGGCGGATCGCATCCGCGAGGCCGCGCGGGCGATCGCCGCCGCGGGCACCCGCTTCGCCACGCACAACTGGCGCGCCGCGGCCTCGGGCAACCTCTGGGGCTGGCAGATCACCCGGTGCCTGTACCTGCTCGTGGCCCTGACCGGATCGCTCGGCGCCGAGGGCGGCGTGAACATGCACGTGACGAACAAGTTCGTGCCGAAGCATCCGAACCCGCCGCCGCCGCCGGAGTACTGGAACGAGCTGCTCTTCCCGAAGGAGTTCCCGCTCGCGTTCTTCGAGATGAGCTTCCTGCTGCCGCACTTCCTCAAGGAGGGCCGCGGCCGGCTGGACGTCTACTTCACGCGCGTCTACAACCCGCTCTGGACCAACCCCGACGGGTTCTCGTGGATGGAGGTGCTGCAGGACCGGGAGAAGATCGGCCTGCACGTGGCGCTCACGCCGACGTGGAGCGAGACGGCGTGGTTCGCCGACTACATCCTGCCGATGGGCCTGGGCACCGAGCGCCACGACACCATGAGCCAGGAAACCCACGCCGGCCAGTGGCTCGGATTCCGGCAGCCGGTCGTCCGCGTCGCGCGCGAGAAGCGCGGCGAGCAGGTGTCCGCGACCTACGAAGCGAACCCCGGCGAGGTGTGGGAGGAGAGCGAGTTCTGGATCGCCCTCAGCTGGCGGATCGATCCCGACGGCTCGCTGGGAATCCGGCGGTACTTCGAGTCGCCGGTCCGGCCCGGGCAGCCGATCACGATGGACGAGTACTACGGCTGGATCTTCGAGCACTCGGTGCCGGGGCTTCCGGAGGCGGCCGCGAAGGAACAGCTCACGCCGCTCGCCTACATGCGCCGGTACGGCGTGTTCAAGGTCTCCGACCGTGCCTACAGCCGCGCGTTCGAGCGCCCGCTCGATCCGGCGGAACTCGAGGGCACGACGCTCGACGAGGCGGGAGTCACCGTGCTGCGCGGCGGCGTGCCCGCGGGCGTGCTCGTGGACGGCGTCGCGCGCGCCGGCCTCAACACCCCCTCGCGCCGGCTCGAGTTCTACTCGCCGACGATGGTGGACTGGGGGTGGCCGGAGCACGCGATCCCGCGCTACGCGCCCGGGCACGTGCACTGGCGCGATCTCGATCGCGCCGCCGGCGAGTTCGACCTCCTCCCGAACTTCCGGCTGCCCACGCTGATCCACACGCGATCGCCGGTGAAGTGGCTGTACGAGATCTCCCACACCAACCCGTTGTGGATCTCGACGGAGGACGCGCGCCGGATCGGCATCGGGACCGGCGATCTCGTGAAGGTGCGCACGCGCATCGGCTACTTCGTCACCCGCGCGTGGGTCACCGAAGGCATCAGGCCGGGCGTGCTCGGCATGTCCCACCATCTCGGACGCTGGCGGCTGCACGAGGATCAGGGCGGCGGACGCGCGGCCTCGTCGCTCGTCCGGATCGCCCGGGACGGCAACGGCCGGTACACCATGAAGCAGGTCCACGGCGCAGGCCCGTTCACGAGCGACGACCCCGACAGCGGCCGGATCTGGTGGAGCGAGGTCGGCGTCCACCAGAACCTCACGTTCCCCGTGCAGCCGGACCCGGTCAGCGGCATGCATTGCTGGCACCAGCGCGTCAGGCTCGAGAAGGCCGGCCCCGATGAGGTCTACGGCGACGTGATGGTGGACACGGAGGCGGCCCACCAGGCGTATAAGGAATGGATGGAACGGACGCGCCCCGCGCCCGGACCCGGCGGCCTCCGGCGGCCGCTGTGGTTCGACCGCCCGCTGCGCCCGGTGCCGTCCGCCTACCGCATCGATTGACGGTGGACTCAGTCGTGCTGATCAGGTCCAGAGTACGGCGGCGAGGAGACCGGCGTCACCGAGGGGTGGTTCCGGCACCCAGCCCGCGTGAGTGGAAAAAGCGGGAGCAAACCACGGGATGAGCGTGCGATCCGATCGGGCACCCGTATGGGCGATCTGGCTGCTGATCGCGTTCGGCGTGATCCAGCCGGTCGTCTGGAACGTCCCCGGCGGGATCGCCGGCCGCCCGCTCGTCCTCGTGCCCGTCCTCGTGGTCTGGCTCGCGCTCCTCCTGCTCGCCGCGCTCGCCACGCGGCGGATCCAGTGGCTCTGGCGGACGCTCGGCCAGAAGGACCTGGCGCATCGCGCAACGCTCGGCGAGATCGAGCAGCTCCGGACGCAGAACGCGATGCTCGAGACGATCGCGCGATCGGTGAACGTGCCGCTCGCGTTCCAGGAGCTGGCGGCGCGCATCGAACGGCTCGTGCCGTGCGACCGCATGGGCCTGGCGCTCCTCTCCGAGGACCGCCGCGAGTTCCAGACCTACACGGCCCGCCCCGACGAGGAGGCGCGGCGCGGCCGCACGCGGCCCGAAGTGACGTTCAAGGTCGAGCGCACGCTCATTGGCAACGTGGTGCGCTCGAAGGAGCCGTTCATCACCGGAGACATGCGCGAGGCCGCCGCCGACCACCTCGACGCGAACGTCGTGGCCACGGCGGGGTTCCGCTCGGCGCTGATCGTGCCGCTCGTCTCGGCCGATCGCGCCGTCGGCACGCTGAGCCTCGTCTCGCGGCGGGCGAACGCGTTCGACCGCTCGCACATCCCGCCGCTGCTGCCGATCGCCGAGATCCTCGGCGTGGCGTGGGTTGCGCAGCAGCTGCAGATGACGCTCGGGCAGTACCGGACGATCGAGGCGATGTCGGACCTCACGCTGTCGATCTCGGTCGAGATCAACAGCGCGCTCCAGACGATCATCGGCGTGTGCGATCTCCTCGGGCGAACCGCCGACCCGGCCTCGTCGCGCGACATTGCCACCGTCGTGGAGCAGGCGCGGCGCATCGCGGCGCTGCTCGAACGGATGCGCGAGGCCGCGCACGAGCGGCTCCGGCGGACGGGCGGCCCGATCGACGTGGAGGGAGAGTCGGCCGGATCGTGAGCGCCGCCGCGCGGGCGGGGGTCAGATCTTGTTTTTTGCAGAAGTGTCTCCCCCCGGGGACACTCGGTATCCACTGACGGCGCATGCCCTCGCTGGAGGACAGTTCTGCAAAAAACAAGATCTGACCCCGATCATCCGCCGGTGAGCGCCAGCCCCAGCGTCAGCCCGAGCACCAGCACGACCGACGCCGTAAGCGCGACGAAGAGCCAGTCGCCGGTCCGCAGGGCCTCCAGCACCGAAATCGCCACGCGCACCGCCGGCGTCGCCATCAGCACGATGAGGCCGAAGGTCACCACGGCGTTCGCGGTGGATAGGTCCGCGAGCCCCAGGTACATCAGCAGGCCGACCGCCATGCAGGCGGCGCTCGACGTCACGCCCGCCAGCATCAGCCGGGCCGCGAGGGTCTGGAGCGGCATCCCGTCGGGCTCGTTCACGACAGCATCTTCCACAGGTAGGTGAGCGAGACGAAACCCAGCACCCCCGCCATCAGCAGCTTGAGCCACTTCGCGCGCGCGCGCCCGCCGAACCAGAAGCCAGCGCGCGAGCCGACGAGCACGCCGAGCACGGCGGCCGCGGCGAGCGGCGCCGACACGTCGCCGCGGGCGAAATACAGCGGCGCCGACGACACGGCGGTGATCCCGATCATCACCGCGCTCGTGGCCGCCGCCGCGCGGAGCGGTACGCCGCACCACGCGTTGAGCGCGGGAACCTGGAGGATGCCGCCGCCGATCCCGAGCGTGCCGGAGACGAAGCCCGCCGCCAGCGACACGAGCACGCCGAGCGAGAGCCGCTTCGTGCGATACACGACCTCGCACCGGCTCTCCTCTTCGTAGAAGCACCCGCCGAAGCGCCCGGGATCCACGCTCGCGTCGAGAATCACGTTGCGGCGCTCCAGGCGCGCGAGCATCAGCGCCGCGATGATCGCGGTCACCGTCGAGAAGAGCAGAAACAGCGTCTTCTCCGGCAGCCGGACGACGAGGATGGCCGCGAGGAGTGCGCTCGACGAGGCCGCCACCTGGAGCAGCATGCCGAGCCGGAGATTGACGAGCTGGCGGCCGGCCGAGCCGGCCGACACCACACTCGAGGTGGCGATGACCGTCATCAGCCCCACGCCCGCCGCCACGTTCAGCGGCAGGCCGACGACGAACTGGAGAAAAGGCACGAGGAACACGCCGCCGCCGATGCCGAGCAGCGCGCCGAGGCATCCGGCGACCGCTCCGGCCCCGATGACGAGCGCGATGGTGGCTGGCGTGATCAGCAACTGAGGAGGACGGACCGACGGAGGCACGGGCCCGCGCGGGCCGGAGCCATGATTTCGCGGCGGGCGCGGGTTGCTGTAAATTCTAACCCATGTTCCTGAGATTCTTCGACGATGGGCTCGCGCAGGCGTCCTTCCTCGTCGCCTGCGACAGGTCGCGGGAAGCCGCGATTGTCGATCCGCGCCGCGACATCGACATCTACGTCGACGCCGCGCGGCACCACGGGCTCTCGATCGTCTACGCGATCGAGACGCATATCCACGCCGACTTCGTGTCGGGCGCCCGCGAACTCGGCGCGCACGGCGCGCGCGTGGTGGCCGGCCCCGGCGCGTACCTCGCCTTCGATCATCACGGCGCCACGCACGGCGAGCGCCTCGAGCTCGGCGACGTCACGATCGAGATCCTCCACACGCCGGGACACACGCCCGAGCACATCAGCCTGCTCGTGCGCGAGCCGGGTCACCCGGCCCGCGCGCTGACCGGCGACACGCTCTTCGTCGGCGCCGTCGGACGCCCCGACCTGCTCGGCGCGGATCAGGCGCGCGGCCTCGCCGTCCAGCTGTATCACTCGCTCGTCGAGATCCTGCTCGCCCTGCCCGACGACGTCGAAGTGCACCCGGGGCACGGAGCAGGATCCCTCTGCGGATCCGGCATCGGATCGGACCCGCATTCGACGATTCGGCAGGAGCGGCTCGTCAATCCGATGCTGCAGCATCGCTCGGAGGACGCCTTCGTCACCGCGGTGCTCGCGGACCTGCCCGAAACGCCGGCCTACTTCCGCCGGATGAAGCGCGTGAACCACGAAGGCCCGCCGCTGCTCAACCTGACGTCGGCCGTCCAGCCGCCGCCCCCGATGGACGTGGCCGCGCTGAGCGAGGCCGTGCGGACAGGCGCCACGCTGCTCGACCTGCGCACCAGCAGGGCGTTCGGCGGCGCGCACATCAGCAGAGCGATCCATATTCCGTTCGGCGCTAAAGTCGGCTACTGGGCCGGGTGGGTCATCGATCCCGAGTCGTCCATCATCCTGATCGTGGAGGGCGAGCGGCAGGCCGCGGACACGCGGCGCCAGCTGCTGCGCGTGGGGCTCGATCGCGTGAAGGGGAAGGCCGTCGCCGACGTGGACGCCTGGCGGGCCGCGGGTCTCACGGTGACGTCCACGACCCAGCTCTCGGCCGACGAGCTGCAGGCTCGGCTCGCCAAAGGGGCGCCGCTCACCGTCGTCGACGTCCGGACCCCGCAGGAGTGGCGGGCCGGCCACATCGACGGGACCACCCATGTCCCGGTGGGCGACCTGCCGGCTCGCGCCGCTGAACTGCCGCAGGGGGAGATCGCCGTCATCTGCGAGGGCGGCCTCCGATCGAGCCTCGCGACGAGCCTCCTGGAGCGGGCCGGCCGTCAGGCAGCGAACGTCGCCGACGGCATGTCCGTCTACCGGACGCTGGAGCACACGCGATGAGCCCGGTCGCCACGCCCGTTTTCGAGCCCATCCGGCAGAGGCTGGACCACGCCGTGACGGCGGGAAGCGTGACGGCGATCGCGCACCGCGTGAAGGACGTGCTCGAGGGAGCGCTGCGCGGCGAAGGCCTGACGCTGCCCCCACGCTTCCAGGAGGCGCAGCCCGACACCTACGCCCGGCGCCTCCTCCACCGCGACCCCGCCAACCGCTACACCGTCGTCGTGATGGCGTGGGGCCCCGGGCAGAAGACGGCCCTCCACGATCACGCGGGGATCTGGTGCGTCGAATGCGTGCTGGACGGGCAGATGGAGGTCACGCAGTACGAGCTGCTGTCGGAGCGCGAGGGCCGGTACCGTTTCGCGCGGCAGAACTGCGTGCCGGCGGGCCGAGGGTCGGCCGGGTGTCTCATCCCGCCGTTCGAGTACCACACGCTCGCCAACGCAAGCCCGGACCGCATGTCGATGACGCTCCACGTCTACGGCGGGGAGATGGATCGCTGCCACGTCTTCGAACCCGCCGCCGACGGCACCTACACCCGCGTCACGCGGAGCCTCGCGTATCACGAGTGATCCGTAGCCCGTAGCCCGTAGTCCGTAGTCCGTAGTCCGTTCGACTCTCGAACAAGCCTCGCCGACGACCGCCCCGGGAACACCAGCGACCAGCGATTCCCGACCCAGGGCCCCACGGACCACGGGCTACGGGCCACGGCCCGTGCCGAGATACTGGCACTTCTCCCCGAACGGAACCCGAACGGCCCCTCCGAAGTCGAAAGGTACAATAGACACGTCCGCGTACTTCATGTCTCTCCAGCCCGGCACGCGCCTCGCCCAGTACGAGATCGTCGAGCCCATCGGTTCGGGCGGCATGGGCGAGGTCTACCGCGGGCGCGACTCCCGCCTCGGGCGGGACGTGGCGATCAAGGTTATGGCGGACCACGTCGCCGCTGATCCCGACATGCGGCGGCGCATCGAGACGGAGGCG
>Ga0299914_10000865_pt1 | contig 19149 bp, 17 predicted proteins | sample RVTome_10_FD_201361 | JGI IMG/M metagenome (GOLD analysis project Ga0299914, IMG submission 201361) | Soil microbial communities from uranium-contaminated site in the Upper Colorado River Basin, Wyoming, United States - RVT153D57 (version 2) ...
CCCTTCCGGGAGCCGGCCCGCGCGGGCCTCGTGGGCCGCGTAGGAGCTGTTCATGCTCCACACGTTGCGCAGGAACGGGCGGGCGTGCCGCCGCACCGGGTGCGAGACCGTTGCATCGTCCGCGAACACAAGGGTCGCCCCGACCTCGACGCAGCTCAGCACGAACGCGAAGTCGCCGTAGCCCGGCTGCCGCTCGTCGAAGAGCCCGACCCGCTCCGCCAGCTCGCGGCCGACGAACAGGTTCGCGGTCTCCGCGTTCCCGATCTCCACCTGGCGCGCGTGGTTCTTCGTCGACTCGGCGTCGAGAAGCGACCAGACGCCCGGATCCGCGGGAATGTCGAAGCGGATCCGGCCGGCAACCACGTCCGCGGAGCAAAGCGCGGCAAGCCCGCGCTCGAGCCACTCCGGCTCCGGGCGGCAGTCCGCGTCGCAGAACGCCAGGACGGGCGCCCGCGAGACCGCGATCGCCCGGTTGCGGGCGGCGTAGGCGTTCCTCGGCGGGCCGGCAGTGACGACGACATGCCCGTCTTCTTCGGCGACTCCGCTCGCCCCGCCGTCCGTCGAGCCGTCATCGCCGACGACCACCTCGAACTCCGACCGCGCGATCGTCTGCCGGTCGAGGCAGTCGAGGAGCGCGCGGAGGTCCTCCGCACCGTCGCGGACGGGCACGATCACGCTGATCCTGGGTACGGTCTCGGGGGAACCCACTCTCACCCGAACGCTAGGCACCGAGTCGCGTGGCGCCAATGGCCGGACAGTTAGGGGCGCCGCTGGACGTCCGGTTAGGGCCTCGGCCACTTGTTAGGTCTCTGTAAGACATTCCCTTCCAGGGGGCCGTGCTCCGGAGCCGGGGCTAGAGTCCGCCGGATGCCGTGGGCCCTTCTTTCGTTTCGGCGTGGATCGAGATCGTGCCTGGCCACGCTGTCACTCGTCGGAGCGCTCGTCGTCGCCGCCGGGCTGGCGGTCGCGCCGGCCGCCGAGGCGGCCGCTCCCAAGGTCTTCGTCTCCCCGAACGGAAGCGACGGCAGGTCGTGCAAGAGCAGGCAGGCGGCGTGCGCGAGCTTCGACCGGGCCTATCGCGTGGCGCGACCCGGGCAGGTGATCCAGGTCGCGGGCGGGAGCTATCCCGGCCAGACGATCAGGGCGGTCTCCGGCCGGAGAGGGCCGAGGATCGTGTTCAGGCCGGCGCCGAGGGCGAGGGTCGTCCTCGGCGGGCTCACCTTCTCCGGCGCCGACCGCATCACCGTCCAGGGGATGCGGACGCGGGTCAAGCAAGGCGAGCCCGGAGCCGGCAACCGCGGGGGCATCTTCGTCGGGCCCGGCTCGCGCTACATCACGCTGCGGCGGATGATCGCCGGCAGCATCAGCACCTGGAAGGCGGACCACGTGCTCGTCCGGGGCGGGAGGTACGGGCCATGCCACGCGGTCTGGAACGCGAGCAACGTCTGCGACAACAACAAGATCGACGTCTCCACGAACGTCACCATCCAGGGCGCCGTCTTCCACGACCTCCGTTTCGACCAGTCCTGCTTCGGCGGCGACTGCCACTGGGAGTGCATGTACATAAACGGCGGGCGCAACGTGACGATCAAGCGCTCGAAGTTCTACAACTGCGCGCTGTACGACATCTTCGTGACGCTTTCCGGCGACGACGCCCGGAGGATGGGCCACCGTCGGCTGCGGATCCAGAACAACTGGTTCGACACGCCCTGGACCGAGAGCCGCTCCGGAGGAGCGCGGGCGCGCCCGCACGCGGTCTCGCTCGCGTGGTGCCAGAACTCGCCGAACGGCTACCGCGACGTCTTCGTGCGCTTCAACTCGTTCCAGCGGAACACCGGGATCGAGCTCGACGGCAACCGGAGCTGCGTCTTCGAGGGCGTCCGCGTGATCGGGAACATGATGGGGAACGCGAGCCCGTGCGACTCCCGCGTCCGCTACGCCTACAACCTCCTGAGCCGGGCCCTCCGCGGCGGCCGCTGCTCCAGCACGGAGCGGATCGGCGGGAACCGGCTTCCGTACGCCAAGCAGGTGAGCGGGAGCGGCTTCAACTTCCACCTGCGCAAGCGGAGGAGCGGGGCCGACAACCGTGTTCCCAGGTCGGTCTACGGGGGCTGCGCCGTGCGCGACATCGACTTCCAGCGCCGGCCGCTGCAGCGGCGCTGCGACATCGGCGCCGACGAGCGCCGCAAGTAACGGCTAGAGATCCGGGACGTTCTCGGTGAGGCGGAACCACTGGTGCCGCTCGTTGAGCGGCCGGACACCCGGGACGCGCAGCAGGAGTCGCTTCACCCGGTTCTTCCTCGCTTCCCTAGTCCAGTAGGCCTTCCAGTACTCGTGCTTGGCCTCGGGGTCCGGGGCGTAGTACCCGCCCCCTGCGTGGAGCAGCTTCACGTCGGCGAGGTAGGCCGCCTCGTACCCCAGCTTCTCGATGTCCTCGATGTAGGCGGCATCCTCGAGCCAGAAGACCTGTCCCCGCCGCTGCTGGAAGCCGCCGACCCGGTTCAGAAGCTCCCGTGACGTGATCGCGCAGCCGCCGCCGACCGGCCCGCGCACGAGCCGGACGCCGTCGACCTCGACGGTCGTGTACTCGTGCGGCCGCTCCCGGTACATGACCCTGGCGGCCTGGTCGTGGGGGTTGTCGACGAGGTTCGCGGCGAGGAAGCCGATCTGCGGCAGCTTCTCGTAGGCCTCGAGGAGCGACCGGTCCCAGTCGGCGGGCGCGTCGATCATGTCGTCGTCCATCTCGATCAGGTACGGCGCGGACGTGAGCTCGACGGCCTTCGCGTACGCGTTCTGGCCGATGTTCTCCTCGTGGTGGACGATCCGGAGCCGCGGGTCGGTGAGCGAGTCGAGGTACTCGCGCGTGCCGTCGGTCGAGGCGTTGTCCCAGATGACGATCTCCGTCGTCGCGCTCGAGGCGCGGCCGAGCACGTTGTCGACGCACTGCCGCAGGAGGTGCAGACGGTTGTGCGTGAGGACGACGACCGCGATCACGGGGACGCCACCGCCTCCGGCCGGCCCAGCACGCTCTCCAGGTAGTCGCGCAGGTCGTCGACGAGCGAGGCGCCCTCGACCGGGGCCGGCGCTGCGGCCGGCTCGTCGCCGGCGACCGCGAGGGCGAGGCCCTCGGGGTCCTCGACCAGGGTGACGAGGCCCGCGCGGGCGAACCGCCGCCCGCACTCGGCCTGGTGGTCGTCGACGGTCTCGCCGAGCGACCGCAGCCGTGGGAAGACGACCGGCCGCTTGCCGTGCGTGAGCGAGAGCAGGATCGAGCCGACGCCGGCGTGCGTGACGACGACGCGGGCCTCCTGGACCAGCTGCGCGACGGCGTCGAAGGGCATGAACTCGACGCAGCGGGCCGCGGCCGGGCGCACGAGCGACGGTCCGTGCTGGACGACGAGCTCCTCGGTGGTCGAGAGCCCGTCGACGGCCCACAGGAGCCGGTCGAAAGGAAAGTGGCTGGCGCCGACGGTGACGACGATCATCGTCCCGAGATCACCGTGCCCGCGTAGCGCGCCCGAGGCAGGGCGGCGAGCAGCTCGGGCCACTGGGCGTAGACCCGGTCCGCGACCGGCGCGACGAGCCGGCAGCTCAGCGAAGGCCGTTCCGCGCGGGCGAGGCTCTCGATCCAGACGACGCGGGTCCCGCGCACCCGGGCGATCCAGGCGAACGGAACGGCCACGGCCGCTCCGGTGGTGACCAGCACCGACGGGCGCAGCCGGCCGATCAGCCGCCAGGCGAGGCCGAGGTTGCGCACGAGGTTCCGAAGGCTGCGCGCGCCCGGTGAGTAGGCGTAGTAGACGGGCTCCCCGCCGAGCAGCGACTCCACGTCGTTGCCGCCGTGGCTTCCCACGACCCAGGCATGGCTGCGCCCGGACCAGGCGTCGCGGAGCGACCAGAGCTGGAGGAGGTGGCCCCCGGCGGTGCACACGAGGAGGACGTCCACTCGCCCGTCCCCGCCGGCGCCGGCAGCGCTCATCTCGGCGCCCCCAGCGCCTCACGGCGGCGCGCCCGCAGGCCGCGGAAGCTCTGGGCCCGGCGCAGCTCGGCCCGCACGTCGGGGTCTGAGCAGGTGGGGCGCCGCATGAGCGCCGCGGCCGTGTACCCCCAGATCATCGCGAGCGCGGTCGGCTCGCTCCGGGCGTGGTGGCCGGCGCGGGCGGCGAGGTACCAGGCGCGATAGCCCATGTAGTGGGCCGCGCGCCCGCGTGCGCTCCAGGCTCTCCAAGTCGCTCCGTCCCGGGCCCCCTCCGGTCGGTGGTGGCGGAACGGCAGCTCGGCGAGCGTCGCGGTGCGCCAGCCACGCAGGTGCGCTTTCAGCTCGTCGATCCCGTCCCAGCCCATGCTCTGCTCGAGGGGCCGCACCGCCTCGAGGCACGTGCGGCGGTACGCCCGCGCGGCTCCCCAGACGCTCGTCCCCGTGTTGCGGCGCGGCCGCCACGCGGTCCCGTCGAACTCCTCGGCGTTGCCGCTGGCGATGCCCAGCGACTCGTCGGCCGCGAAGGCGGCGAGGAGCCGCTCGAAATAGTCGGGGCCGAAGGACACGTCGGCATCGACCTTGACCACGACGTCGACCGTCTCGTCGAGGGCGTCCACGCCGGCCTCGAAACCACGGACGATCGGGGCGCCGCGCTCCGAGCGCCCGCTTTGCGGCGCGAGCACCAACCTCAGCTCGGCATGGTCCGCCAGGAGCGAGCGCACGATCTCCGGCGTGTCGTCGCTCGAGCCCGTGTCGACGACGATCCAGCGGGCCGGGAGTACGGTCTGATCGGCCACGCTCTGCGCCAGGCGGCCCAGGTTCTCCGCTTCGTTCCGAGCCGGGGTGACGACTGCGTACCGCATCGGCCTACGCGGCGGGAGCCTGCGCCGACGCCGTGTGGGGGGCCCCGACCGCCCGCGGCAGGAACGAGGAGAGCCAGACCTCCAGCATCAGCACGGAGAGGAGGAGCCGGCCCCGGGTCAGATCCTTGTCGACCGCGTGCTGCGCCACGATGTCGGCCACGACGTCTCGCCGAAGGAACTCCCCGTAACGCGGATTCGGGCCGAGCAGGTACTCCGGGATCTCCCCGGCGGCCTGCGCCGCGAACCAGCGGTCGATTGACGCCGCGAAGAACCCCACCTTCGGCTTTTCGAAGACGCGGTCGGGAACAAGCCCCCGCCCGGCGCGCCGGAGGATGTACTTCGTGGTGGTCAGCCGGCGCACCTTCAGGTCGCTCGGTATCGTCGCGGCGAACTCGACCAGATGGTGGTCGAGGAACGGCACGCGCACCTCGAGCGAGTGCGCCATCGACGCGCGATCGAAGTACTGAAGCATGTCGTCGACGAGCGCGAGCTGTCCGTCGATGTAGAGGGTCGCCGGGAGCGGATCGTCTTCGACGTCGCCGAGCCGGCTCTCGACCGCGCGCCGCGCGGCCCGGCCGTCGAGCTCCGCCAGGGGGCCGCAGAAGAGGCGCGAGCGGAGGTCGTCGTCCACGTGCCCGCTCATGGCGAGGAGGCGCTCGACGGAGTCCGACGCCGCCAGCGTCCGCGCGGCGCGCCGGACACGGCTCGGGCCGAGGCCGGCGACCGACGTCGCGGCCGCGCGTGCAAGCCTCGGCACGCGCGCCCACGCCGCGGCCGCGGCGGCGGCTCGGTGCTTCGCGTACCCGCCGAAGAGCTCGTCGGCGCCCTGCCCGGACAGCGCGACGGTGACGTGTCTCGCTGCGAGCTCGGACAGCGCCGACAGGCCGAGCGAGGAGAGATCCGCGAGCGGCTCGTCGAGCTGCCAGACCAGCGTCTCGAGGTCGATCGCCGCCTCGGACACCGAGAGCTCGAGCTCGTGGTGCTCGGCGCCGAGGGCGTTCGCGACGAGCCTCGCGTCGGCGAGCTCGTTCGTGTCACCGTCCTCGGCGAAGCCGACGGAGAAGGTCTTGACCGGCTCGGTCATGTTCCGCGCCATCAGGGCGGTGACGATGCTCGAATCGATGCCGCCGCTCAGCATGGCGCCCAGCGGGACGTCGCTCATCAGGCGGCAGCGCACGGCCTCCTCGAGCTGGGCGAGCAGCCCCTCCGCCCACTCGTCCTCCGTACGACCGGCCTCCGGCGCCGGCCTCGGGTATGCCCAGTAGGCGTCGGTGACGACCTCGCCCTCGCCGATGACCAGGCGGTGCCCGGGCATGAGCTTCGAGACGCTGGCGAGCGGCGTCTGCGGGCCGGGGAAGAACCCGAAGGAGAGGAACGCGTCGATCGCCTCGTAGTCGAGCTCGGTGGTCACCAGCCCTGACGCGAGCAGGCTCTTCAGCTCGGAGGCGAACACGACCACGTCGTCGGCGCGCGCCCAGTAGAGGGGCTTGACCCCGAGGCGGTCGCGCGCGACAACGGTGAGGCGGCGCCGCCCGTCCCAGACCGCGAGCCCGAACTTGCCGCGGAGCCGCTCGGGAAGCCTGGCGCCGGCCCGCTCGTACAGGTGCGGCAGGATCTCGGTGTCGCAGCGGGAGCGGAAGACGTGCCCGTCCGCGGCCAGCTCGCGCCGGATGTCGAGGTGGTTGTAGAGCTCCCCGTTCTGGACAGCCCAGACGTCGCCCGTCTCGTTCGAGACCGGCTGATGCCCGCCCTCCACGTCGACGATGCTGAGCCGACGGACGCCGAGGGCGATCCCGTCACGAAGGTACGTGCCGCGGTCGTTCGGTCCACGGTGGGTCATGGCGTCGGTCATGCGGTCGAGGACCTCGGGCATGACGACCGGTCTCGGCTCCCCGCCGATCTGGGCTACACCGCAGATGCCGCACATCTGACTGCAACGTATCCAAGGCCAGCGGGCGAAGCGACTGCCGTTCGGTCAGCCTGGCGCCGGCATGGGCCTAGCCCTTCGGATAGGCGGGGTCGCGTGGCGATGCGCCGTCGGGATCCCGGAGCCGCCGGATCCGGCCCCCGTGGGCGCCGCGGGCGCCGGAAGGCGCGGGAACCAGGCACAAAGGACTATGCGAACGAGGGTCGCTCACCTCGGCGGGCGTCACTAGCATCGAGACGAGCGGGCACGAGCGGCGGGCCCTTGAGACATCGAGAGCCGACAAGCGACACCGATGACCATGGCTGAGCACCCGAAGCCGGCAGCAGCCGGCCTTTCACTTCCTGCGCGGGTGACGATCTTCGTCCCCACCTACAACCGTGCGCACTGGGTCCGCGGGGCGATCGAGAGCGCGCTCGCGCAGACCTTCCCCTCGTTCCACGTCGTGGTCTCGGACAACGCGTCGACCGACGCCACCGCCGACGTCGTCGCCGGCTACGACGATCCGCGGGTCACCTACGTGCGGCTCGAGCAGCACCTCGGGCTCAACGAGCACTTCAACCTCTGCCTCGAGCGTGCGTCGACCGACTATGTCTTCCTGCTCCCGGACGACGACCGCATGGAGCCGGGCCTGCTCGAGCAAGCGGTCGCGGTCCTCGACGCGAACGAGCGGGTCGGGGTCGTCCACGGCCAGGTGACGGTCGTCGACGAGGAGGGAGCGCGAATCGCCGAGGGCCACGGCATGACGGGGCTCCACGGCGACGCCGTCGAGACGGGAGAGGAGTTCATCGAGCGGACGATGGCGATGTCGTATCGCGTTCATGCCTCGACGGCGCTCCTCCGGACCGAAGCCGCCGCGGCCGTCCGGCTCGACGAGCGGGACTCTCCCGCCACGGACCTCGGGCTGTGGCTGCGACTTGCTCTCGGCTGGGACATCGCCTACCTGGCGCGACCGCTCGCCGAGTACCGCATTCACGCGGACGCCTACAGCGCCGGCGCCGCCGACGTGACCGCCGGGGGCTACATCCAGCGGGCGCAGCGGATCGAGAACGTCCGGGACGTGAAGCTGCGGTTCCTGCGCGAGCACGGGCACCGCCTCGCGGATGCATCCGACCTGCGCGCCGAAGCCGTGCGCGCGTTCCGGCGCGAGCTGGTCGAGCAGGCGGGCAACGCGACGCTCCCGGACCGCCGCTTCGCGACCACGGTCAGGGTCCTCGAGCAGTGCGCCCGGCTCGATCGCGGGATCCTGCTCGAGCCGGCGGCCTGGCGCCTGCTCGTCGGCAGCGTTCTCGGCCGCCGTATCGTCTCCGCGCTCAAGCGGCTGCGCGACCGGCCGCAGGCGCAGGGAGTCGCCGCATGAAGGTGGCCATTCTCGCCGGCGGGCTCGGCAGCCGGATTCAGGAGGAGACGGAGATCAAGCCGAAGCCGATGGTCGAGATCGGCGGGCGCCCGATCCTCTGGCACATCATGAAGATCTACGCCCACCAGGGGTTCACCGACTTCGTGATCGCCCTCGGCTACCGGGGCGAGTCGATCAAGCGCTACATGGTCGATTACGCGGCGCTCCACAGCGACCTCACCGTCTCGCTCAAGGACGGGGCGATCGTCACCCGGAACGGCCAGCCGGAGGACTGGACGGTCGAGCTGATCGACACGGGGCAGGACACGGCGACCGGCGGCCGCATCAAACGGCTCGCGCCGTACGTCGGCGACGGGACCTTCATGCTCACGTGGGGCGACGGCGTCGCCGACATCGACCTCGGCCGGCTGCTCGAGTTCCACCGGTCGCACGGCAAGCTGGCGACCCTGACGGCGGTCCGGCCGCCTGCGCGCTTCGGCCACCTGGAGCTGCGCGACGACGCCGTCACCGAGTTCTCCGAGAAGCCGCAGATCGGCGAGGGTTGGATCAACGGCGCGTTCTTCGTGCTCGAGCCTGGCGTGTTCGATTACGTCGACGGCGACGACACGCAGTGGGAGCGGGAGCCTCTCGAGGGGCTCGCTGCGGACGGCCAGCTGATGGCCTACCGCCACGAGTCGTTCTGGCAGTGCATGGACACGCTTCGCGACAAGAAGCTGCTGGAAGAGCTGTGGGCGAACGGCCCGCCCTGGCAGGTGTGGAGCTAGCGTGCGGGTCCTCGTCACCGGCCACAACGGCTACATCGGGTGCGCGCTCGTGCCGCTCCTGCAGGAGGCCGGCCACGAGGTGGTCGGGCTCGACAACTTCCTCTACGAGACCTGCACCTTCGGGGACGACGTCGAGGAGATCCCGGCGCTCCGCAGGGACGTCCGCGACGTGGAGCTGGCCGACCTCGATGGATTCGGGGCCGTGATCCATCTCGCCGCCATCTCCAACGACCCGGTCGGTGACCTCAACCCCGACACGACCTACGAGATCAACCACCGCGCGGCGTCGCGGCTCGCCGGCCTGGCGAAGGAGGCCGGCGTCTCGCGCTTCCTCTTCTCCTCTTCGTGCAGCCTCTACGGCGCCGCGGGCGACGGGTTTCTGGACGAGGGCGCGGCGTTCAACCCGGTGACCCCGTACGGGCACTCGAAGATCCTCGCCGAGGACGACATGCGCCTCCTCGCCGACGACGAGTTCAGCCCGACCTACCTTCGCAACGCGACCGCGTACGGCGTGTCCGCCCGGCTCCGCGGCGATCTCGTCGTCAACAACCTCGTCGGCTACGCCTTCACGACCGGCGAGGTGCTGATCAAGAGCGACGGCACGCCCTGGCGCCCGCTCGTGCACATCGAGGACATCAGCCTCGCGTTCGTCGCCGCGCTCCACGCGCCCCGCGAGCGCGTGCACAACCTGGCGCTCAACGTCGGCGACACGGCCGAGAACTACCGCATCCGCGACGTGGCGGCCATGGTCGAGGACGTCGTGCCGGGGAGCACCGTCACCTACGCCGACGACGCGGCGCCCGACATCCGCAACTACCGCGTCACCTGCGACCGGATCGTCGAGATCCTGCCCGACTTCGCGCCGCGCTGGACGGTGCGCCGGGGGGTGGAGGAGCTCTACGACGCCTACCGGCGCGAGGGCCTCACCTACGAGGACTTCCTCTCCCGCCGCTTCCTGCGGATCAAGCACGTCAAGGAGCTGCAGGCCGAGGGCGTGCTCGACGAGCGCCTGCGCCGGCGCGAGCTGGAGCTCTCCGGTGCCTAGCCCGCTCGCGGAGCCGGCGCCCGGGGCGCGCGAACAGCCCGGCGGACCGCGTCCGGGCCAGCCCTGCCGTTCCTGTGGCGCCGCCGAGCTCGAGGTCTTCCTCTCGCTCGGCGACATGCCGCTCCCCGACGCGCTCCTGACCCCCGAGCAGCTCGAGGAGCCGGAGCCGCGCTTCCCGCTCGACGTCGCCTTCTGCCCGCGCTGCTCGCTCGTGCAGATCCTCGAGGAAGTGCCGCCCGAGCAGCTCTTCGTCGACAACTACCTGTACTTCTCGTCGTTCTCCGACGGTCTTCTGCGTCACTGTCGAGAGCACTCGCTCGACCTGATCGCGTCTCGCGGTCTCGGCCCCGACAGCCTCGTCGTCGAAATCGCCTCGAACGACGGCTACCTGCTCCGGAACTTCACCGACCACGGCATCCCCGTCCTCGGCATCGACCCGGCCCCCGCCCAGGCGGCGGCGGCCGAGGCCGCCGGCGTGCCGACGCTGCAGGCGTTCTTCGACGCCGAGGTGGCGGCTCGGCTCCGCGCTGAAGGCAAGCGCGCCGACGTGATCGTCGCCAACAACGTCATGGCCCACACGCCGACGCTGAACAGCTTCGTCGAGGGGCTTCGCATCCTGCTCGCCGACGACGGCGTCGTCACCATCGAGAACACGTACGTGAAGGATCTGATCGACCACTGCGAGTTCGACACGATCTACCACGAGCACTTCTCGTACTTCTCCTGCTCGGCGGTCGACCTGCTCGTGCGCCGGCACGGTCTCTACCTGAACGGGGTGCAGCACTTTCCGACTCTCCAGGGCGGCACGCTGCGCTGGCGCCTCGGGCTGCGGGAGCAGGTGGACGCCTCGGCGGCCGCCTACCTCGAGGCCGAGCGCACGGAGGGCCTGACGAGCTTCGCCTACTACCGTGAGTTCGGGGTGCGCGTCGAGGCGATCAAGGCCGAGCTCCGGACGCTGCTCGCCGACCTCAAGCGGGACGGGAAGTCGATCGCGGCCTACGGGGCCGCTGCGAAGGGGAGCACGCTCCTCAACTCGATGGAGATCGGCCCCGACCTGGTGGACTTCGTCGTCGATCGCAACGACCACAAGCACGGGCTCCACATGCCCGGCGTCCACCTCCCGATCAGCGGGCCGGAGCGCCTGCTCGCGGACCGTCCCGACTACGTGCTCCTGCTCGCCTGGAACTACCGGGACGAGGTCCTGCGCCAGCAGGAGGACTACCGCCGCCTGGGCGGCCGATTCATCGTCCCGATCCCCTGGCCGGAGGTCGTGTGAGCGCCATCGATCACCTCGAGGCCGAGGGGCTCGGCGACCTGCGTCCCGAGCTCGTCTGCCCGAGCTGCGGCGGCTCCGGGCTCGCGATCTTCCACGAGCAGGACAACGTGCCGGTGCACAGCTGCCGCCTGGTCGAGTCGCGCGAGGAAGCGCTCGCGTTCCCGCGGGGCGCGCTCCGCCTCGGCTTCTGCGGGCACTGCGGGTTCATCTCCAACACGGCGTACGACCCGACCCTGCAGGACTACTCACTGAGCTACGAGGAGACGCAGAGCTTCTCGCCCCGCTTCCGCGCCTTCGCCCGCGAGCTCGCCGACCACTGGGTCGAGCGCTACGGCCTGCAGGGCAAGGAAGTGCTCGAGATCGGCTCGGGCAAGGGCGAGTTCCTCGTACTCATGGCCGAGCTCGGCGTTGGGCGGGGCATCGGCATCGACCCGGGCTTCATCGAGGAGCGAATCGACTCGCCGGCCGCCGACCGCATCACTTTCGTCACCGACTACTACTCGGAGGCGTACGCCGAGGCGGCTGACGCCGTCGTGTGCCGGCACACGCTCGAGCACATCCACGCCACCGGGGCGCTCGTCCGTCTCGTGCGGAGGTCACTCCGGCAGCGGCCGGACGCCGTCGTTCTCTTCGAGCTTCCGGACGTGCTCCGGGTGCTGGACGAGATCGCGTTTTGGGACATCTACTACGAGCACTGCTCGTACTTCACGCCGGGATCGCTCGCCCGCCTCTTCCGCCACGCAGGCTTCGACGTGCTCGACCTCGCCCTCGCCTACGACGACCAGTACATCCTCATCGAGTGCCGGCCGGCCGAGGTGCCGAGCAGCGCGCCGCTGCCTCTCGAGGAGGAGGTCTGGGCCGTCGCCGAGCACGTCGCGCGGTTCCGCCAGGGCTTCGCCGAGACCATCTCCCACTGGCGGAGCGAGCTGGCCCGTGCGCGGGAGGCCGGGCGCAGGACCGTCATCTGGGGGGCGGGCTCGAAGGGCGTCTCCTTCCTGACCACCCTCGGCGTCGCCGACGAGGTCGAGTACGCGGTCGATGTGAACCCGTACAAGCACGGCAAGTACGTGGCCGGGACCGGCCAGCGCATCGTCGCGCCCGAGTTCCTGCGCGACTGCGCGCCCGACCTGGTCGTCGCCATGAACCCGATCTACCTCGACGAGATCGGCACGCAGCTCGCGTCCCTGGGAGTCAGCGCTGAGCTCGTCGCCGTCTGAGGCTTCCGTCGTGATCTGTCCCGTCTGCGAGGAGAGGGCGCTCGTGCCCTTCCTGGAGGTCGAGGAGCTGCCGGTCTTCTGCAACGTGCTCTGGCCGACCCGTGAGGCGGCTCTGCGCGCGCCGAGGGGCGACATCCGCCTCGGCGTCTGCGAGGGCTGCGGCATGGTCCGGAACCTCGCGTTCGACCGAGAGCTCGTCGCCTACTCGCCGGCGTACGAGAACTCGCTCCACTTCTCGCCGGCGTTCCAGGCGTACGCGCAGTCCCTGGCCGACCGGCTGATCGCGCGCTACGACCTCCGGGGGAAGGACGTGATCGACATCGGCAGCGGCAAAGGGGACTTCCTCGCGCTGCTCTGCGAGCGGACGGGGAACCGCGGGGTCGGCTTCGACCCGAGCTACGACGGGGAGGAGCTCGACGAGAGCGGCCGCCTGGAGTTCGTGCGGGACTACTACTCCGACGCCTACGCGGAGCGGCCGGCCGATCTCATCAGCTGCCGTCACGTGCTCGAGCACGTCGAGTCGCCCCGGGAGCTGGTCGCGACCGTGGCGCGCGCGAGCAGCAAGCGGGGTGGGACGACGCTCTACTTCGAGGTGCCGGACGGCGGCTACATGCTCCGCGAAGCGGCGGTGTGGGACGTCATCTACGAACATCCGTCCTACTTCACGGCCCCGGCGCTCCGGCACCTGTTCGAAGTCTCCGGGCTCGCCGTCCTCGACCTCGGCGTTGCGTTCGGGGGTCAGTACCTCTGGATCGAGGCGGCCCACGAGGGCCTCGGCGAGCCGGCGAACGGCGCGTCGCCGGCGCCCGCAGAGCTCGCGCGCCACGCCGGGTCGTTCGGGCGGGCCTATGCGGACAAGGTCGAGCGCTGGAGCGAGCGTCTGGAGCGCTTCCGGCAGGACGGCAGGCGCGTCGCGCTCTGGGGGGCCGGGTCGAAGGGCGTCACCTTCCTCAACGTCATCCCGGGCGGGAGCGGGGTGGAGACCGCGATCGACCTGAACGTCCGCAAGCACGGCCGCTTCGTTCCGGGCACGGGGACTGAGGTCACGAGCCCCGAGGGGCTCCGCTCGTCGCCGCCCGACGTCGTCCTGGTGATGAACCCGCTCTACGAGGACGAGATCCGCGCTCAGATCGACGAGCTCGGCCTCCGGCCGGAGGTCCTGCCCGTCTGAGCGGGCCGACGAGGTCGACGTGGCGAGCGAGCGCGCACTCGAGATCGGCCTCCGGGTCCCGTTCGTGGACCTCCGGCCGATGCACGAGCCGGTGAAGGGAGAGATCCTGCTCGAGCTCGCCGACCTCATCGACGAGGGCGCGTTCACGAACGGCCGTCAGGTCCGCGAGTTCGAGGATGCCTTCGCCGCCTACTGCGAAGCCGGCTTTTGCGTCGGCATGGCGAGCGGCCTCGACGCCCTCCGGCTCGGGCTCCTTGCCGGCGGCCTCAGTCCGGGGGACGAGGTCATCGTGCCCGCCCAGACCTTCATCGCGACGTTCGAGGCGGTGTCCCAGGCGGGCGGGATCCCCGTTCCCGCGGACATCTCGGAGACCGACTACGGGCTCGACCCGGAGGCCGTCGAAGGGGCGGTGACCGAGAGGACGGGCGCCCTCCTGCCCGTCCACCTCTTCGGCCAGATGGCCGACCTGCGCGCCCTGAGGCGGGTCGCCGAGCGTCACGGGCTCTGGCTCCTCGAGGACGCCTGCCAGGCGCACGGCGCCGTACGGGACGGGATCACGGCCGGCTCGGGCGGCCGCGCGGCCGCGTTCAGCTTCTATCCGGGCAAGAACCTCGGCGCGTTCGGAGACGCCGGCGCGCTCGTCACGAGCGACGGCGAGCTCGCGGCGAGAGCCCGCGCCCTCCGCGAGCACGGCCAGGCGCGGAAGCACGAGCACGAGCACAGCGGCTACACGGCTCGGCTCGACACCATCCAGGCGCTGGCTCTTCAGCGGAAGCTCCCGCACCTCGAGGCCTGGAACGCGGAGCGCCGGCGCGCGGCCCGCTGGTACTCGGAGGCGCTGCGCGGTGTCGGCGACCTCAGGCTTCCTCCCGTCACGTCCGGGAGCGAGCCTGTCTGGCACGTCTACGTCGTGCGGACCGCCGACCCCGACGGCCTCGCCGACTTCCTGGCCCGCCGGCGCGTCGCCACCGCCCGCCACTACCCGCGCCCGCCCCATCTGACGCCCGCCTGCGCGAGTCTCGGCAAGGGCGCCGGGGCTTTTCCCGTGGCCGAGGCTCTCGCCCGCGAGGCTCTCTCGCTCCCGCTCTATCCGGGAATCTCCTCCGCGCAGCAGGAGTGGGTGGCCGAGTCGATCGCCGAGTACTTCCACCGTGGCTGACGGGCCGGCGAACGAGGCCCCCTACCGCCTGATCGAGGACGTCGAGTTCGCGGACGACGTCCACGTCCACTCGTTCGTGAACCTCTACGGCTGCCGGATCGGGCAGGGGACGCGGATCGGCCCGTTCGTCGAGATCCAGCGTGGTGCCGTGATCGGGGCCCGGTGCAAGGTCCAGAGCCACACCTTCGTCTGCGACGGCGTCGAGATCGGGGACGAGGTGTTCGTCGGCCACGGGGTCATGTTCATCAACGACTCCCGCCCGCGGGCGACGACCGCGGAAGGCGCGCTCCAGGGACAGGACGACTGGGCGCTGCAGCGGACCGTCGTCGAGCGGCGTGCGTCGATCGGCTCGGGCGCGGTCATCCTGGGCGCGGTGCGGATCGGCGAGGGAGCGCTGGTCGGGGCAGGCGCGGTGGTGACGAAGGACGTTTCCCCCGGCGAAACGGTCGTCGGAAGCCCCGCGCGTCCCCTCCTGCAAGGATAGCCTCGCTCCCCGAAGGACCAGGTTCGGCGTCGCGAATCCTGGTCTGGTCAAGGCCCGTGCCGACCGCGTATGGTCTATCCGCGGCAACTGAGAGGCAGTGAATGCGGCAAGTAGTATCGGGTTTGGGGGGCTGACTGTCCGCCAACCCCCAAACGTTGCGCGGCGGCGAATCGGGCGTGCTCGCGCGGTCGGATGACCGCTTCGCCGACGACGTACTCGAGCGGCACAGCGAGCGTCCGCCTCGGAGTCGAGGCTGGCTGGTCAGACGCGCCCTGTTCGCGGCCGACCTGGTCGGGCTGACGCTGGCCTTCAGCCTCTCGCTCGCCCTCTTCGGCGGCGGGGACGACTCCGACCGCGTCGCACCTGTCAGCGAGTTCCTGATCTTCCTCGCGGCGCTGCCCGTGTTCGTCCTGATCGTGAAGCTCTACGGCCTCTACGACCAGGACGAGGAGCGCGCGGACCATTCGACGGTCGACGAGTTCGCCGGGGTGCTCAACTGCGTCACCCTCGGTGCCTGGACCGTGTTCGTGGCCGCCTGGGCGACGGGGATGGTGAGCCTGAACGCGCCGCGCATCATCAGCTTCTGGGTCTTCGCCTGCGCGTTCGTCATGCTCGCCCGGGCGGCGGCGAGGACGATGTGTCGTCACAGCGTCAGCTACCTCCAGAACACCGTGATCGTCGGAGCGGGGGAGGTCGGCCAGCTGGTCGCCCGGAAGGTGCTCCAGCATCCGGAGTACGGCATCAACCTCGTCGGGTTCGTCGACCGCGAGCCCAAGGAGCGGCGCGGCGACCTCGGGCATCTCACGGTCATCGGCGTCCCCGAGGATCTCCCGGAGCTCATCTCCCTGCTCGATGTCGACCGAGTGATCATCGCGTTCTCGAACGAGTCCGAGAAGGAGACGCTGCGGATCGTCCGCTCGCTCCGGGACATCGAGGTGCAGGTCGATCTCGTGCCGCGCCTCTTTGAGATCGTCGGGCTCAAGGTCGGCATGCACAACGTCGAGGGGCTGCCGCTCGTCGGGTTGCCGCCCGCGCGGCTCTCGCCCTCCTCGCGGCTCCTCAAGCGCGCGATCGACGTGGTCGGCGCGCTGGCGCTGCTGACGGTCACGGCCCCGCTGTTCCTGTACATCGCGGTCCGCATCAAGCTGGACTCTCCGGGGCCGGTTTTCTTCAGGCAGGCTCGGCTCGGCCTCAACATGCGCGAGTTCACCGTCCTGAAGTTCCGGACGATGACGGTCGACACCGACGAGAGCGTCCACCGCGATTACGTGCGCGCGATCATGGCCTCGACTGCGTCGGTGGGGGAGAACGGCCTGTACAAGCTCGACCGCGAGAAGGAGATCACCGGCTTCGGCCACACGCTCCGGACGACCAGCCTGGACGAGCTGCCACAGCTCGTCAACGTCCTCCGCGGCGACATGTCCCTGGTGGGCCCGCGGCCGTGCATCCCCTACGAGACCGACCTGTTCGAGGAGCACCACTTCGAGCGCTTTCTCGTCCCCGCTGGGATCACCGGCCTCTGGCAGGTGATGGCGCGTGCCAAGACGACCTTCGGCGAGGCGCTCGACATGGACGTCGCCTACGCGCGGGGCTGGTCGGTGGCGCTCGACCTCCGGTTGCTCTGCAGGACTCCGCTCCAGCTTCTCCGCGGCCGCGGGACGGCCTAGCGACGGGATGGGGAGGAACGGCTCGTCCAACGGGAGCGCGAACGGGCATCGGCCGGATCCGCTGCGCATCGCGGTGGTCGGCCTCGGCTACTGGGGGCCCAATCTCGTGCGCAACCTCCACGAGGTCGAGGGTGCCGAGACCGCCTACGTGTGCGACGCGAACGATCAGGCGCTGGAGGCGATCGCGCGGCGGTATCCGGGCGTGGCCAGGACGACGTCGTTCGCGACCCTCCTGGAGGACGCGACGCTCGACGCGGTCGTCCTCGCGACGCCGGTCTCCACGCACTACGAGCTCGCGGCGGCGGCCCTCCGCGCCGGCAAGCACGTCTTCGTCGAGAAGCCCCTCGCCGCCTCGTCCCAGGATGCGGTCGAGCTTCTGGAGCTCGCCGCCCAGCGCGGCCTCGTGCTCATGCCGGGCCACACCTTCCTGTACAGCCCGCCGGTGGACAAGATCAGGACGCTCATCCAGGCGGGCGAGCTCGGCGACGTGTACTTCATCTCCTCCAGCCGCGTCAACCTCGGGCTGCACCAGTCCGACGTGAGCGTCGCCTGGGACCTCGGGCCCCACGACTTCTCCATCCTCCGCTACTGGCTGGGTGAGTCGCCGACCTTCGTCTCCGCCATGAGCCGGAGCTGCATCCTCCCCGGCGTGCCCGACGTCGCCTTCATCCACTTCGAGTTCCCCAGCGGCACGGTCGCCCACGTCGAGCTGTCGTGGCTCGCTCCGAGCAAGCTGCGGCGGACGACCGTGGTCGGCTCCGAGAAGATGGTCGTCTACGACGATACGAGCAACGAGCCCGTTCGCGTTTTCGACTCGGGAGCCACGCTCCGAAACCCCGAGAACTTCGGCGAGTTCCGGCTCGCGTACCGCACCGGGGACATTCTCTCGCCGCAGATCGACCCGGCGGAGCCGCTGTTCCTCGAGCTAGAGGACTTCTGCGCCTCGATCCGCACCGGTGGCGCGCCGCGCTCCACCGCCGCACTGGGCCTCGAGGTCGTCCGGATGATCGAGGCCGTCGACTCGTCGCTCGAGCGCAACGGCGAGAGGGTCAATGTCCTCGGGAACGCGGGCCTTGCGGCCGACTAGGACGCGGCGAGCCCGGCCGCGGACGCGACGGTCGCGCGCCGCTCGCGCCGCTCGGCGATCACCTCGGCCAGGATCGCCTCGAGATCGTGCTCGGGCTCCCAGCCGGTGACTCCGCGGACCTTCTCGATCGACGGCTGCCGGTGCAGCATGTCCTCGATGCCCGAGCCGTAGACCTGGTCGTACGGGAGGAAGCCGATCTCGGACTCGCTTCCCGTCAGCGCTCGGATGCGCTCCGCGAGCTCGAGGATCGAGATCCGGTTCGCCGAGCCGACGTTGAAGATCTGGCCCGTGGCCGCCGGCGCCTCCATCAGCGCCTGCAGGGCCCGGATGGTGTCAGCGACGTGGCAGAAGCACCGCGTCTGCGAGCCGTCGCCATGGATCTCGAGCGGCAGCCCCGCGAGGGCGCGCTCGACGAACGTCGGTATGACCATCCCATACTGCGCGCTCTGGCGCGGCCCGACAGTGTTGAAGAGCCTCACGATCGTGCAGTTGAGCCCGCGCTCCTCGGCATAGGCGAGCGCGAGCAGCTCGTCCATCGCCTTCGAGTCCGCGTAGGCCCACCGCCTCTGGGTGGTCGGGCCGTAGATGCGCCGGTCCGTTTCCTCGAGCGGCCGCTTCTCCCTGTGGTCGCCGTACACCTCGCTCGTCGAGGCGATCAGGACTCGCTTGCCGAAGCGGTTGCAGTTGTCGAGCACGACCTCCGTGCCGTGGACGTTCGTGACGAGCGTCCGGACGGGCTCCTCCACGATCAGCCGAACCCCGACCGCGGCGGCCAGGTGGTAGACGACGTCGCACTTGTTGACGAGCTCGTTGACGATGGCCGCCGAGAGCACCGACTCCGTGACGAGGTGGAAGTCACGGCGCTCGAGAAGATGGGCGACGTTCGCAAGCGAGCCGGTCGAGAGGTCGTCGAGCACGTAGACCTCCCACCCGTGCGCGAGGAGCCGCTCGGAGAGGTGCGAGCCGATGAAGCCGGCGCCGCCCGTGACGAGCGCCTTCCGTCCCGACGCTTCCGGCACGCTTTGCCCGCCGCTCCCGTTGACCCCTGTGTCGCTCATCCCGAGCTGAAGTCTGCTGGCGTCGAAGCTGCGATTCCACCCGCGCCCGGAGGGGATTTCGTCGGGAGCGGGGAGGCTCTGCTAGCCGTTCGGGG
>Ga0299914_10000866_pt1 | contig 19142 bp, 19 predicted proteins | sample RVTome_10_FD_201361 | JGI IMG/M metagenome (GOLD analysis project Ga0299914, IMG submission 201361) | Soil microbial communities from uranium-contaminated site in the Upper Colorado River Basin, Wyoming, United States - RVT153D57 (version 2) ...
GTCGGGGGCGCGGATGAGCCCGGCGTAGAACACGAACGAGCAGGCGAAGAGCCCGTAGGCCGCGCCGATGAGCACGTTGCGCGGCAGACCGGCCCAGTGGATCAGCGTCGCCGCGAGGACGCCGAGGCCGGCCCAGGCGACGAAGTGGATGAGGGTGTACCCGATCACCACCCCCACGGAGGGCTGGATCTCCGCGCGGTTCACGATGGCGCCCCACAGGAACGCCGGGGTGCGGAGCGGGGCGCCCTGCCCCAGGTCGTAGAAGTAGAACAGCACCGCGAGGACGAACCCGGCCAGGAGTCCCGCGACGAGCCCGTCCCTCACGGTTCTTGCCGGCAGACTCACGCGCCTCCTCCGGTCGGGTGAATCACGGGCGGTGCCGCGGAGGCCCTTGCTCCGTCAGCCATCGCGGGACGCCTCCCACACATCCTGCTCGGCCAGCGCCCGCTCGACCTCCCGCTCCCGCTCCCGCTTCTTGGCACGGTAAATCCCTCCCCCGATGATGGCCAGAAGGAGGTACGGCATGGAAGCCATGACGAGGAACATCCACACGTAGCCGTGCGTCTGGTGCCCGGGGGCCTGGAGGGCCGCGAGCGGCGCCGGAAAGACGAGCACGGAGGCGAGGAGCGCGAGCGGGCGCTTCATCGAATCGGTCCCCTCACACGCGGTCGAGGACGAGGACGAGGAGCAGGAGCGGCAGGTAGAGGATCGAGTACCGGAACACCCGCCTCGCCCCGGTCCCCCGCGCATCCCGGCAGAAGCGCGCCGCGACCCGGAGGAAGCCGGCGCCCAGCGCGAGGGCGGCCCCGAAGTAGACCGGCCCGGCCAGCCCGAGCACCGCCGGGAGGAGCGTCATGGGAAGGAGCGCGAGCGTGTAGACCAGCGTCTGGTGCCGCGTGTGGAACGCGCCTGCATCGCCCACGGAGAGCATCCGGAGCCCCGCCCCCCCGTAGTCCTCGCGGAGGATCCAGGCGAGGGCGAGGAAATGCGGGAGCTGCCACAGGAAGAGGATCCCGAACAGGGACCAGCCGCCCGCGTCGAGCGCCCCGCCGGCCGCCGTCCAGCCGCCCAGGATGGGGAGTGCGCCCGGCACGGCTCCGATCACGGTCGAAAACGAGTGCACGCGCTTGAGCGGCGTGTAGAGGAAGTCGTACAGCGCGAAGGAGGCGGCGGCGAGCCCCGCGGTGAGCGCGTTGACGGTGAAGGCGAGATACGCGATCCCGCCGGCGGCCAGCGCACCGGAGAACACCGCCGCCGGAACGGTGGAGATGCGGCCCGCGGGGAGGGGGCGGCTGCGCGTGCGGCTCATCAGCGCGTCGACGTCGCGCTCGAGGACCTGGTTCATCGCGCTCGTGCCTCCCGCGACCAGCGCCACGCCGAGCAGCGTGTGGGCGAGCAGACCGAGGGCGAGGGGTCCCGGGCTGGCCATCGTGAAGCCCGCCGCGGCGGTCACGAGGACGAGCGCCGTGATCCGCGGCTTCGTGAGCTCCAGATAGTCCTTCGCGCGGGCCTGGAGCCCGGTCAGACCCGCCGAAGCGGGGACGACCGCGGGCCCGGGCTCCGCGCTCAGTGTTCCCTGCGTCTCCACGTCGATTCCTTCTATACGTATTCCATCATGATCGCGAGGATCATGATGGCGACCGCGGGCAGCGGCGCCAACGCCACGAGCCGCAGCCGTCGCGGTTCGAACTTGAGGTGCATGTAGTAGAGCGCCACGAGGACCGCCTTCCACACGGCCATCACGAGGAGCCCGACCACGATCACCCACTTGGGCAGCGAGGACAGGAACGCGACGCCCACCTCGGCGATCGTCAGGATGAACAGGTACAGCCAGATCAGCATGTAGTTGGGCGCCTTGTGCTCGTGCCCCTCGCCGCCCGCCGCGTGTTCGCTCATTCGCTCGCTCCCCCCCTGGTGGCCGCTGAAACCGGCGGCGCTTCCGGGCGGGCCGCGCCGTGTCGTGCGCTCGCCCGGGTGCCGCATCAGATCAGGTAGACGATGGTGAACAGGATGATCCACACCAGATCGACGAAGTGCCAGTAGAGTCCCAGCACCTCGATCCCGTGGTAGTGGTCCTTCCCCCAGTGTCCCCGGAACGCCTTCGTCGTCGCCCACGCGAGACAGACGACGCCGAGGAACACGTGGAACCCGTGAAACCCGGTCATCGTGAAGAACGTCGCGCCGTACAGCCCGGCGGTGGGCGTGAAGCCGTGGCTCCCCTGCCACTCGCCGTGGAGGACGAGCTCCGTGTACTCGAACCCCTGCACCCCGAGGAACAGGGCCCCGAGCAGCGTGGTGAACAGGAGATAGCGCCGGGTCCCCTTCTGGTCGTCCGCCTCGGCCGCCGCGAACGCCTTCACCATGGTCACCGAGCTGCAGATGAGGACGAACGTGTTGATCGCGGTGACAGGGACGTTCAGGACCTCGCCGGGCGCGCCCCAGGTGTCGGATGCGCCGAACCGGAGCACGATGTAGGAGCCGATGAGCCCGGCGAAAAACATCACTTCCGAGCACAGGAAGACCCACATCCCCACCTTCTGGGTGTAGACGTCGAGCCCCCGCTCGGGGGGGCGGTCCACGATCGCCGCTGCGGCGTGTGCCATTCGTCCTCCGTCGCTTTCTCGTCGCGTCTCGTCGGTCGGGTCAGCGAGGCTCCGGCTGCATCACGCTCTCCGCGGGCGAGGTGATGTCCGGGCGCTCGTTCTGCGCCAGCCAATCCTTGTCGGGCACATCCGGGTGGCTGAACTCGTGCGGGCCGTGGTAGACGACCGGGATCTCCTTCCAGTTCCCGTGCTTCGGCGGCGACGGCGTCTGCCACTCGAGCGTCGTGGCGTCCCACGGGTTCGCCTCCGCCTTCCGGCCCCTCCACAGGCTCCAGAAGAAGTTGAAGGCGAACAGGAACCCGGACGCGTACAGCCCGAACGCGGCCCACGTGATGAGCTGGTTGGTGTCCTGGATCCCCTGGAGGTGCTGGTATCCGGTCGGGTCGTAGATCCGCCGCATCATGCCGACCATGCCGAGGCCGTGCATCGGGAAGAACACCAGGTTGAAGAACACCAGCGTGAGGACGAAGTGGATCTTCCCCAGCGTCTCGTTCATCATCCGGCCGAACATCTTCGGGTACCAGTAGTAGATGGCGCCGAAGAGCGCGAACAGGCTGCCGCCGAACAGCACGTAGTGGATGTGGGCGACGATGAAGTACGTGTCGTGGATGTAGATGTCGACGGGGGTCGAGGCCATGAAGATCCCCGACAGCCCGCCGATCGCGAACATCGCGACGAACCCGATCGCGAACAGCATGGGCGTGTGGAACTGGAGGTTCCCGCGCCACATCGTCCCCATCCAGTTGAACGTCTTGATGGCGGACGGGACCGCGATGAGCAGCGTCGAGATCGTGAACGAGAGACCCAGCGTCGGGTTCATGCCGCTCTGGAACATGTGGTGACCCCAGACGATGAACCCGAGGAAGGCGATCGCGGCGATCGCCCAGACCATGGCCTTGTAGCCGAAGATCGGCTTCCGCGATCCGGCCGCGATGATCTCGGAGGTGAAGCCCATCGCGGGCAGGATGAGGATGTAGACCTCCGGGTGGCCGAAGAACCAGAACAGGTGCTGCCACAGGAGCGGCTGCCCACCCGCCTCCGGGAGGAAGAACGAGGTCCCGATCGTCTGGTCGAAGAGGAGCATGATCCCCGCGGCCGACAGGACCGGCATGGCCAGGAGTCCGAGGATCGCGGTGATGAACAGGGCCCATACCGTGAGCGGCAGCCGGAACCAGGTCATGCCCGGGGCCCGCATGTTGATCACGGTCGTGATGTAGTTCACCGAGCCGAGGATCGAAGAGAGCCCGATGATCACCAGGCTCACGAGCCACATCTGCTGCCCGAGGTGCACCCCGCTCAGGTCCGGCCGACCGCTGAGCGGAGCGTACAGCGTCCAGCCGGCCGCCGCGGCGCCGCCGATCACGAAGAAGCTCGCCAGCGTCAGGAGCCCCGCGGGGACCATGAGCCAGAAGGACAGCATGTTCAGACGCGGGAACGCCATGTCCCGCGCCCCGATCTGGAGCGGGATCAGGTAGTTCGCGTACACGCCGACCAGCATGGGCATGATCGCGAAGAACACCATGATCGACCCGTGCATGGTGACGAGCGAGTTGTAGAACTCGGGCAGGATGTACCCGCTCGCGACCATCGTCTCCGGCAAGATCCCGCCGCCCGGCAGGGGCTGGTCGGGCCATGCGATCTGGTACCGCATCAGCATCGCGAGCAGCCCGCCGATCATGAGGAAGAACAGCGTCGTGAAGAGGAACTGGATCGCGATGACCTTGTGGTCGGTCGAGAAGATGTACTTCCTCAGGAACGACTGCCGGTGCTCCTCGTGCAGGATCGCCTGCCCGGTCGCCTCCGCTACGATCGTGGCCATGAAACCTCTGCCTCCGCGAGTTGCACGTCACTCATTGGCCCGCCTCCTGACCCTGGCTCGCATGCCAGGATCGGAAATCCGCCCCTTCGTGGATGGTCACGTTCGCGCTCATCCGGTAATGGCCCAGCCCGCACAGCTCGGCGCAGGCGATCTCGAACTCGCCCGTGCCGGTGGCTTCGAACCACACGGGGATCGTCATCCCCGGCACCGCGTCCTGCTTCACCCGGAGCTCGGGGATGAAGAACGAGTGGATCACGTCCTCCGACTCGAGCCGGACCACGACGGGCTCGTTCGCGGGCACGTGGAGCTGGTTCCGAACGGTGAAGTCGTCTCCGGTCTCGAGCTCGCCGTCCGCCCCGGGGTAGGTGACGTTCCACTCGAACTGCTTCGCGACCACCTTGAGGGTGAGCGCGTCCTCCGGGTACGAGCGCTCGCTCTTGATGCTCGCCCAGACCGTGCCGGAATATACGCCGAGCGCGGCGAGGACGAGCGCCGGGATGGCGGTCCAGATGATCTCCATCCGGGTGGATCCGTGGGTGTAGTGGGCCCGCCGGCCCTCCCGCCCACGGTACTTGATCATGAACCACACGATCCCCGCCTCGACCAGCACGAACGCGATCCCCGTCAGGACGAGGATGATCCAGAACAGGGTGTCGATCGGGACTCCCTGGGTCGAGAGATTCGGCGGAAGCGACCAGTCCACGGGCATTCCTCCTGGATGACGCTGTCAGCGAACCGCCGGGTGACGGGTCGGAACGCCCGTCCCCGGCAGCCCGCCGGTATCGGTGGATCGCGGCGGGAGACGCCTCAGCGCCCCGCCCCCGCGTTCAGCGTGCCGCGCTCGACCTCGATGCCGTGCTCTCCGTGCCGGATCACCAGCGGCTCGGCGAGCGGGACGTCCGCCCCCGCCATGTCGGCGCTGTAGTCGAAGGCCACCTCGGCCGTGCCCTGGGCCGTCACGGTCACGTTGGCGGTCATGGTCCCGTACTCCTCGTGCCACGCCTCCAGCGTGTAGTCGCCCGCCGGGACGTTCTCGATCGTGAACGTCCCATCCTCCGCCGAGGTCGCGAAGTAGGGGTGCTCGACGACGCCGATGTAGGCCTGCATCCAGCCGTGGACGTCGCAGCGCACCGGAATCATCACCTCGGGTACGGAGAAGCGCTGGGTGCTCTCGATCCCCGCGCGCGGCTGGCTGATGTTGAAGCCGCGGTTCTGCGTGGGTGACGCGTTGATGTTGTGGAGCAGGTCGTCCGAGTTCGAGATCACCAGGTCCTGGTTCGCCTGGACGCCCAGCACGTGGGGGTGGTAGCGGCAGTTCTCCTGGTCCAGGTTGACGCTGCCCGATGGGGCGGGCGCGCCGCTGACGCCTTCGGTGAGCCGCACGAAGACGTTGGCGAGCCGGCCGTCCCGCGCCACTACTTCCTGGGTCATCGGGCCGTCGGGATACGCTTCCGCGCAGGTGGATTCGTCGGACATGTCGATCGCGGTCGCGGCCGGCGGCGTCCCGGCGAAGTTGATCACTCCGGAAATCGTCCCGACCGTGGCCGGATCGACCCGCGCGGCGGCCGCTTCCTCGCCGGCCGTCTCGTCGCCGGCTTCCCCTCCGGCGTCGCCGCCTCCTCCACAGGCGGCGATCACCACCGCCGCGAGGACCGCCGTCGAGTGCTTCCAGAAATCGGTACGCATGAGGTTCCTCCCTACGGGTATGCGGGTTCCAACGGTTGCTGCCGATTCATTCCTGCGTCCCTGCGCGCTCCCGGCCCTGTGCCCGGCGAACGAGAACGAGGCCGAATGCCGCCGTCAAGAGCACGGCGATCAGCGGGGTCACCACCACGGCGCTCGACGCGGGTCGCTCCAGGAGCACGTAGTACCAGCTCGACACGGCGCCGCGCGTGCCCGTCTCTCCGCTCGATCCGTCCCACGCGAAGAAGGCCACCGGAAGGGGCGTGCCCTCGACGAACGCGAGCCGATCTTCCTCCGCGGCCACGGGGCGCCGGATGACGAGGGTCCAGCGGCCTTCTGCCCACGTTGCCTCGCCGGTCACCTCGCCCGACAGGGGCTCCAGGGACCCGAGCCCGCGAGCGCGCGCCTCGCCGACCCCGTCCTCGCTGTCCCACGTCCACAGGTAGACCGGATCTCGCGACGAGCCCATGAGGAAGTAGGGTCGCTCCGTGCTCTCGGGCGGTCGGAACGGGAACTGGAGGGCGAGCGCGTCGGCGGGCCGTCCCTCGGGGGGCGTGGCCCCGTCGAGATCCAGGGTGGCGAGGATCTTCTGCTGCCACTCGTCCCAGCCCGGGTCCGGGCTTCGCGACGGATCGTTCCAGCGCACCCGGAGCGCCAGATCGGTGCCGTCGTGCAGGCCCTGAACCCAGACGCCGTCGACCGTGGGCGCGAAGTTCCTCGGGGCCTCGATCACCTGGCCGGCGAGCGGGAAGTAGGACGCCTCCGCCTCGGCCCACGCCTCGTCCGAGCCGTCGGACGGCAGGGCGCCCGGCTCCACCCGACCGACGCGGACCACGTCGCGCACTCGTGGCGCTTGGCGGGGTCCGAGGCTCGCGACGTAGTGGGCCAGCTGCCAGACTTCCTCGGGAGACACGACGCCGGAGTTCATGGCGTCGATCGCGGCCGGCATCGGGGTGCCGTCCAGCCCCGTGAGCACGCGCGTGTGGATGGCCTCCACGCCGCTCCCGCCGTTCAGGAGCCAGGCCTCGGTGAGGTCGGCCGCTCGGACGGGGTGTCCGCGCCAGTCCTCGAGCGTGGGCGCGGACGTGCCGTCGCCGCGGCCCGCCTGCCCGTGACAGCGCTCGCACTCGAGCGTGATGTACGCCGCGCGGCCCGCCTCGAGCGCGGCCTCGCCCCCGCCCGGGTCCGATCCGAAGTCCATCGGCTCCGGCGCCGGCCCCTGCCCGAAGAAGCGCGAGTACGACTTGAGGTGCGCGATGAGGTCGCGATACTGCTGCTGCGACAGGTTCGGCCAGCCGGGCATCGTGGTCCCGGGCAGCCCCTCGGCGAGCACGCGCATCAGGTCCTGGTCCGTGGGAAGCTGGCCGCTTCCGGTGGTCCGGATCTGGTAGCGCGCCTGCGTGAAGTCCCGGGGCCGCGGAAGCATGGACGCGGCGGCGGAGCCGTCGCCGGCGCCATCGGCTCCGTGGCACTCGGCGCACCACCGGTCGTAGAGGGCCCGGCCGGCCTCGGCATCCTGGGCCGCGACCGCGGCTGCAGACCCCAGCCCGATGAGGACCACCGTCCCCCACCCGCGCAGGAGTCGCGCGCTCATTCGTGACCCCCTTCTCCTTCGGCGCCTTCCTCTTCCCACGTGCGCGGCGTGTTCCCGGTCTGGTCGTAGAGATAGAGGATCACGGCCCAGATCTCGTTCGCGTCGAGGATCGTCTCCCAGGCCGGCATGGCCGAGTTCCACGGCGTGCCCTCCTGCGGCAGCCCGGGCCCCCCCTTCGCGATGCGCCAGAACACGTAGCTCTCCGTGAGCTGCGCGATCGTGCCGCCGCTCGAAAAGTCCGCCGGGACGGGGTTGAACGCCGGCGCGTAGTGTCCCTGACCGTCGAGCCGGTCACCGTGGCACGGCACGCAGTTGCGGACGTACGCGGCCCGTCCCACGGCCAGGTGCTCCTCGGGCGATCCCGAGGTCCGGAGCGGGTTCTCGAGCCCCGTGAGCTGCATCGTCTGGCCTCGGAACGTGATCTGGTTGGGGGGAGCCGGGTGGACCGAGCGCAGGCTGGGCGGGGCGCCGAAGCTCGGACGGACGCTCTGGTACGCCATCCACCCGACGAGGAGCGGGATCGCCACGAGCAGCGTCCCCCTCAGCGTCCTGCGGTCCGGGTCGACCAGCGTCCTGCGGATGGGTGCCCGGAAGCGGTCCCACCGCTCCTCCTCGGCGCTCATGTAGAGGAGTACGCCCACCAGCGCGGTGAGCATGTACTGAAACACGACCGAGGACGGGACCGGCGCGCTCGCTACGCCCACGAGCGGCAGCACGTATCCGATGACGAGATCGAACACGATCCAGGCGACTGCCAGGACGAGCACCGCCTGCCAGAACGGGTGCCTCAGATAGCGATTCATGCGCCGCCTCGCTCCCTCCGGTGGGCCGTCATCCCCTGGAAGCCCATCGCCGCCGTCACCCCTCGCCGTCCTCCCCGCCGTCTTCGCCGGTGAGGAAGCGGACCAGGGCGTCGAGCTCGGCCTCCGGGATCACCGTGCCGAACGTGGGAGGCATCGTGCCCGCGAACGCCTCGAATCCCTGCGCCGTGTCGGCGTTGGGCTCGACGATCCCGCGGAGGATGTATTCGGCGTCCTTGCCGCGCATGCTCTCGATGGGCGGACCCACCTGGGCTCCCTGACCGCCGACCGAATGACACGCCACGCACCCGTAGGTGGTGAGCAGCGCCTGCGGGTCGATCTCCTGAGCCTCCTGACCGGTCGCGGCGGGGCCGGCGGTCTCGCCGGCGGGCGTCATCTCGCCGATGTCGTCCGCCGTCACCGTAACCGTCCCGCCCTGGCTCTCGAGAAACGCCACCAGCGCCCAGAGCTGCGGCTCGGAAAGCGTCCGGCTCTGGTCGAGCATGATCGGCTGGAAGCCCTCCACCACGTACGCGGTCGGGTTCACGAGCGACTCGTGCAGATACTCCTTGCACGAGAGCTCCGGCTTCCGGGTCTCGCAGTTGGACCCGGCCATGCCCACGAGGTCCGGGGCGCGGGTCCGGAGCCCGTGACACGCCGTGCACCCGCCGATCCCCGCGTAGATCTCCTCGCCGATCGCGGCGAGCTCCTCGGGTGTCACGTCGGGCCCGATCGTCAGCTCCTCGGGGACGGCGGACTGGACCTGCGGGATGGCGTTCGCCACCAGCGTGTACACCCCGAGGGTGCCCACCACGGTGAGCAGGATCTTCAGGTTGGTCTTCCACATGCGCGGATCGCCTCTCCTCCCGGAGGTTGGAGCCCGTCGGGGACGGGCTTCGTGTCAATGCCCGGCGGCCGCGACCGGCTTCGCCGGAGCGGGCGTCGGAGCGTGCGCGTGGGCCTTCTCCGCGAGGCCTCCGAGCCAGAAGATCAGCCCCACGAGACCGAAGAAGAGGAGCACGCAGAGCGAGATCATGGTGGCCGCGGGGCCCAGCGCCGGCGTGAACGCCTGCTCGCTGGTGTCGCGGATCACCTCGTACACGTGCCAGTGCTGCCGGATTCCGCTGCGCGCGAATCCCATGAGCCCCATCAGCCACGTGAACGTCACCGCGAGGATGAGGAGCGCGTACTGCGAGCGGGGCGGCATCTGGCCCCAGCGGATCGCGCCGCGCGATTCCGCGCCGCGCATCATCGCGATGTCGATCCCGATCACGAACACGATCGTCAGCAGGACGGCGAGCACCTGGTATACGCTGAACCCGATGCGGACGATCGCCGTCACGAAGTACCCGTACACCCCGTAGAAGATGACGATCGCGGCCGCGATCGCGAAGGCCGCGCCCTGCAGACGCGTGCCGGTCTTCGCCCAGGAGACGACCGGGTTCTTGTTCGCCCGCCGGTACAGCAGGAACGAAAGGAAGGTCGTCAGGATCATCAGGTTCACGGCCGTGTTCTTGGCGCTCATCACCCCGAGCACCCCCAGGAAGGGGTGGTGCGTGCCGCCCATGGCCGCGATCTCGTCGCGGTCGGCGATCATCGTGTGCGGCGTGGCCCACACGATGACGCCGAGCACGAGGACGAGCAGCATCCATTTGATATAGGGCTGGAACCGCTCCGCGCCGGGGATGCGGCCCATCCCGATCCACAGGTAGTAGTTGCCGGCCAGGAAGAGGACGCCGATGAGGAAGGCCTGGATGATCCACAGCCAGCTCATGAAGCCGCCCATCATCGTGATGCCCATCTGCTGGTTGAACTCGTAGATCTCGCGGCCCAGCCAGTAGCCCGCGAACGGGAGCACGATGAGCGCTCCGATCGCGATGAAGTTCCCCGTGTAGCCCATCCAGTCGTAGTGTGCGCGCTCCTCGTCCGACCGGGAGGCGAGGAACCGATAGGCGGCGTACGCGCCCACGACCGCGCCTCCGAACACGACGTTCGCGATCAGCCGGTGGATGTTGATGGGCATCCACGTCGCGTTGGCCAGGGCGCTCCACAGCTGCACGGTGCCGGGAGCCGTGTCGGCGGTGACGTCCGCGGGCGGGCTCATCATGTAGGTGAGCCACCCGTTCGCGATGAACATCACGATGGTGCCCCACACGTTGAGCAGGATGCCCAGCGACAGGTGGGCCTTCTTGGCGAGCCCCTCCTTCCACGCGTCCCACCCGTAGTAGTACAGGTAGAGCGTGAAGGACTCCAGGAAGAAGAGACCCACATAGAGCCACATCGAGGGCGCGAAGATCGCCGTCAGGTAGCCCCAGAAACGCGGGTACAGGGTCGAGAGGAAGAAGACGAGGATCGCGCCCCAGATCGCGGTGGCGCTGTAGGCCACGAGCAGGAGCCGCGTGAACTCCCGCGCGAGCGTGTCGTAGCGCTCCTGTCGGTTGAAGATCCCGATCGCCTCGATGACGACGGCGAACATCGGGACACCGAGCACGAACGCGGCGAACATGAGGTGGAGCTGGGCGGCGATCCACACCGCGCCGCGCCGGTCGAGCCCGAAGATCCCGAAGTCGCCGTACTCCGGGCCGGCCGCCTGACCGAGCAGCGGGACGGCGACCAGCACGGCGAGCGCCGCGAGCAGGAGTCCGCGACCTGTCCATGAACGGGGCGTGCGCCCCGGACGATCCGTCGCCTGTTCCACCATCGCCTCTCCGGTCCGCCGCGCCCGCGCGCGACGCCAGGGGTTCACGTCGGGCCGCCGGTCGTGCCGCGGCCCGCGGCCCGGGCCCCGGCGTCCACGGTGATCGCTCACCGCTCGCCTCGTTCCGCCGCGAAGAACGGCAGGCGCTTCGAGAAGTCCACCGGCATGCTGCGCCGCACGTCCTGCATCACCTCGAGCGTGACCCGCTCGAGCCCCCGCTCGCGCGCGAACCTCTCCACCCGGCTCGCGACGACGCCGCGCACGAACGAGGGGATCCGCTCGAGCCGCCGCTCCGCCTCGGGGCTCCACGCGAGCTCGAGCGAGGCAGGCGCGCCGTAGGTGACGTCGCGAGCCGGTCGGACCGGCTCCCGGTAGCCCACCGGCTCGTAGGCGCAATCCGGATCCGCGCCGAGGAAGTCCCCGTCCACGGCGTACGCCCGGGCCCGGCACCCGCCGCACACCTCGCGGTACTCGCAGCGCCCGCACTTCCCGCCCGGCTCGCCGGTGCGGAGAGCCCGGAAGAGAGCCGATTCCTCCCAGATCTCACGGAAGCCGCGCTCGCGCAGGTCGCCCGCGACCTCCGGGAGGTACGGGCACGGGGTCACCTTCCCCTCCGGCGTGATCCGACAGTACTGGACGCCGCACGGGCACCGGGTGCGGTAGTGGAGGAGCGGTGAATCGGGGTCGCGCTCGTACACGTGCCGCATAAGCTGCGGCTGGCACTTCGAGCGGATCATCAGCCGCCCGCGGTACTCGCGCTGGAGCTCGGCCAGCCGGACGAGGATCCGGTCGTTCTCCTCCGGGCGCATGGAGCGCATCCCCTCTCCCCGGCCGGTCTCCACGAGGAAGTAGACGTTCACGCACACGGCGCCGGCGCGCTCCGCCCACGCCACGAGCGCGTCGAGCTCGTCGCGATTTCCGCGCGTCACGGTGAACTGGACGAGGAAGTCGAGCTCCGCTTCGCGCAGCCGTTCGACGGCGGCGAGGGTGTCGCCGAGTGCGCCTGCGCCGTGCCGGAACCGGTCGTGATAGCGCGAATCGAGCGAATCGATGCTGAGCGCCACCCCCTGGACCCCGGCCTCCGCGAGCGACCCGATGCGAGCGGCGGTGAGACGGGTACCGTTCGTGCCCACGACGACGGTGGCCCCGCCTTCCGACGCGTGCCGCGCGATCTCCTCGAGATCGGTGCGCACGAGCGGCTCGCCGCCGCTGAGGATCAGGAGCGGGGACGGGCTCACGTCGAGGATCTGGTCCGCGATCCGCCGACACGTCCCGGTGTCGAGCTCGTCCTCCGAGCCGTGCCACGCCCCGGCCGAGATGTAGCAGTGGGCGCAGGCGAGGTTGCAGCGGCGGGTGAGGTTCCACGCCACGACGTGGGGGATCGGCCGCTCCGTCCCGCGGGCGGTCGCGCGTTCCTCCTCCCACGAAGGGAGGAGTCGGGAACGGGTGGGAGCGCGCGATGCCACGTCAGCCGTCCGCACGGCCCCGGATCACGCTCCCTCGCCCCCGGACGCGCCGCTGTCGGCGGAGAGGGCGTTCCGCGCCAGCTTCTCCACCGCGGCCCGGGCCTCTTCGGGCGATGCCATCTTGAAGTCCACGGGACACTCGGACGCCTTGTGCTCGATGTCGCGGATGGGACAGCGCGTGACGCCGGAGGCCTTCGCCTCCTCGATGAAGCGCCGCATCTCCTCGGAGAGACCGTCCACTCCCGCAGCCTCGGCCCGCGCCTGCTTCGCCTTCAGCTCGTTGAACATCACGAGCATCGTGTCGAGGTCGAACTCGTCGGCCGCGATCATCGCGTCCTTGTTCTCGTCCATCACGCGAGTCGTGACACGCCACAGCCCGGTGTTGCGGGCGAAGCGCTCCACCGTGTTCCGGGCGAGCGGGCGGGCGATGAGCGGCACGCGCCCCAGCCGTTCGAACGCCTCGTGCGTCCATACGATCGGGTCGCCGGAGTTCCGCTCGCGCACGCGCTCCTGACCGGTCACCGGGCAGCGGGCGCTCACGGGGAGCGGCGTGTCGAAGACGTCGGCGTCCCGGGTCTCGACCACGGTGCGCTTCATCGCCTCGTCGGCCTTCACCTCGGCGAGCGCCAGCTCCTCGGCGTCCCCGATCCCCATGATGAGCTGCATGTGTGTGGGCAGGAGCTTCTTGATCGCCTCGTCGAGACGGTCGTTGGTGACGATGGGGAGGGCGTCCTTCGTCACACCCGCGGCACGGCGGGCGCCGTCGGCCCCGCTCCCGCCGGCCTCGTTCCCGGCGTCGGGACCTCCGACGGCGCCGCCTTCGTTGGTCCCCGCACCGTTCGACGCGGCCTTCCGGCCGTTCGTCCCGTTCGCGCCCTGTGCATCGGACCACTCGTCCACGAACGCGGCCGCGTACCGGCTGCCCGGACCGTAGTGCTCGAGCACGAACTCCTCGACCGCCTTCCGGGCGATCCCGAGAGCGAAGGGCGGAACGCGCAGAATGCGCACCTCGGCCTCCGGGGCCCATTCGAGACCCTGCTCGCCGTCCTCCTCGATCCACGGGATCTCCTCGGGGCGGACGTTCTCCGCCCCGATGAGGAGGACGTTCGTGTCGGCGAGCCGAACGAGGTTCTCCGCCTGCGACCCGAGGTCGGTGCCTTCGATACGGTGCGATCCGTGCCGCGCGATCACGAGCAGCGTGGGATCGATCTCCTCGGCCCACTGGAGGAGCGCCTGGAACGGCTTCCCGATCAGGACCTGCGTCTCGACCTCCACGTCGGGGAACTCGCTCGCCATCACCTGCGCGCGCTTGAGGTTCGCCTGGCAGAGCCGGAGGAGCCCCTTGTCGATGATGTTGTTGTGGAGCTCTTCCTGCTCCTCGAACTTGAACACCTTCGACGCCTGGACGGAGAGCACGTCCTTGATGTTGTGGAACACGACGTGGTGGTACTGGACGTCGAACGAGCTCCCGATGTAGAGCTTCGCCCCGAATGCGCTCGCGAGCTCGAGCGCGAGCCTCAGCCCCTTGTATGCGTACGAGGATCCGTCGACACCCACGAGCCAGCGCCCGCCCTCCAGCGGGCGGTCGTCGCGCACCACGAGGGCGTCCTTGCGGATCCCCTTGAGGGCCCGCGACACGACGCCGCCGAGCTGGCTCTTCTCCTGGCGGCCGAGCCCGTGCGCGCCGAGACAGGCGAGGTCGTAGACGCGGCCGGAGCTGCCCGCCAGCTTGTCGTCCTGGTCCTCCTCTTCGGCGAGCAGACGCCCGTTCTCCCCCATCCGCACGTCCGAGCGCTGCTTTTCGCTCCCGTCGTAGTTGTGCGCGATATTGGGGTCGAACCCGATGAGGCTGGGGAGCCGGCCTTCGCCCCGGTTGGCCTCGTTGATGATCTCCTCGTAGTTGATCCCCTCGAGGAGCTGGCGGGTCATCTCGACGCCGGAGTCGGCGCACCGCCGGTGAAGCTGGTCGAGGAAGCTGTCGGAGATGAGCTGGAGTCCCTTCTCGATCAGCTTGTCGTGGATCTTTCGCTGCCGCCGGATCTCCTCCGGCTCCTGGAACTGCGCGGGGAGCCCGATCTCTAGCTGGCGGAAGCGGATGTCGTGGAGACGGGCCGCGTACACGTGGGAGCCGGTGATGCGTCCGCCGGATCGTCTGCAGAGCTCGATCGCGCGATCGACGGCCCAATCCGACTCCCGTGAGTTGTCCACGGGTACGAAGACCTCTCGATACATGGCGCTCCCGATGTGGCGTTCGTCCGGATCCAGCCGGATCGACCGACCGGGCGCACCGTTCCCCGGGAGGCCGGCGCACCCACCTCGCGCAACCTTCGTCGGGCTCGTCACGGAGCCCTGTCGATTTCGCTGGATCTATGGCCAGACGAGCGTTCCGACGCCCGTTTGGAGTCCGGTTCGAACGTCCATCTGGACCCTGGGCCCTGCCGGACGCGACAGGAAGTTGCGGGGCCTCCAAGGGAAAGTCAAAGAAGCGACCGGGGAGCCTGGATTCGGCTTGTGTTTCGCGGGTTTGTGGCACCTCGGGCGATCGCGAACCGCGCGGGCGGCGACACCTCCCGACCCGCTTCAGCGATCGGCCGGCCACTCGAAGCGCCGCGTCCAGCGGCCCGCCGTCAGGGCGGCGAGCGTGGCGAGCGAGAGGGCCATGACGGCGGGCCACCACGGATGTGCCGTGGCGGGGGACGAGCCGCCCTCGACCTGCTCGAGCGCGACCCGGAGCAGGCTGTACGGATCGAACGCCGCGACCGTCCGCGTCCACCCCGGTGCGGCGGGACGGAAGAAACCCGCGAAGTGGAGGAGGAAAAGCGAGACCGCGGCGCCGGCCAGGGCGGCCTCGGCGAGGGAGCGAACGAGGGCCGCGAGCACGACGCCCGCGACGTTCGCGAACAGGAGCGCGAGCGGAAGCGCTCCCGTGAGGAGTGCCAGCGACGCCGCCGGGGAGCCGCGGCCGGTGAGCGCGATCACGGCGACGACGGGGGCGAGCTCGACGATGTCGAGCGCCGTCTCCGCGAGCGCGGTCTGAACGAGCCACGCACGGCGCGAGACCCCCGTCCGGAAGACGGTGTCGAGCCATCCGTCCCGCGCGTCGCGGACGGTCGGGATCGCGGCGCCGAACGTCGAGAAGAAGACGAGAAAGACGCCGTACACGGCCACGCGGTGCGGCGCGGCGGTCTCGCTCATGGCGACCGGGGTCAGAAGGAGCGCCGGGACGGCCACGTTCCAGGCGAACAGCCGCCGGCGGGCCAGCGCGGAGCGCCACGCGAGCCACCAGACCGTCATTCGTCTCCCGCCCGCTCGAGACGCGTGCCCGTGAGCGCGAAGTAGGCCTCGCCGAGGTCGGGGGGGCGAATGCGGACGGCGCGTACGGGGATGCCCGCTCCGAAGAGCCGCTCGAGCGCGGCCGGGAGCGCGGCGCCCGCGTCGTCCACTTCGAGGAGGAGCCCGTCGGGGTCGAGCGGGCGTGCGGTCCGGACGCCCGGTGACGCGGCGAGCCCGGCGGCCTCGAGCGCGCCCTGCGGATACGGCCGGCCGCCCGCGAGAGCCACCTCGATCCGGGTGCGCTGGCCGAGCGCATCGAGGAAGGCGGCGGGCGTGTCCACGGCGACGAGCCGTCCGTGGCGCAGGAAGGCCACCCGGTCGCAGCATGTCTCCGCGAAGCCGGGGTCGTGCGTGGAGAGGAGTGCGCCCCCACCCTCCCCCCGGAGGCCGTCCAGCGCCGAGACGAGCCGCTCGCGGCCCCCGGGGTCGAGGGCGGCCAGCGGCTCGTCGAGAAGCAGCGCCCGCGCGCCGGATGCGAACGCGACGGCGAGCCCGAGACGGGTCTCCATCCCGCGCGAGTACGTCCCCGCGCGTCGACCCGCGTCGGCCCCCAGGTCGAAGCGCGCGAGCCAGGCCATGGCGGCGGCCCGGGCGTCGGCCGGCCGACGCCCGCGCAGCCTGAGGAGGGCGGTGGCGTTGTCGAGCCCGGTCAGCCACGCCCGGAAGACCGGCCTGTCGGGCGCGAGCGCGGGCTCCCCCGTCATGGAGGCCGATCGCGCCACCGAGCCCTCGTGCCGGCGCGACGTACCCGCGAGCAGACGGAGGAGCGTCGACTTACCACTCCCGTTGGCTCCCAGGACCCCCACGACCTCGCCGAGTCCGAGCGCGAGGTCGACGTCGCGGAGCGCGATCGTTCCGTCGGGGTAGGTGAAGCCGAGCCGGCGCGCGCGCAGGAGCGGCTCACCGGCGCCGGGGGGCGTCAAGCGGATCTCACGGCTCAGGGGATGATGGCCACGCCGTCTTCGTAGACGGTGATCGCGTCGACGGGGCATGCGGCGCACGCATCCAGCAACCGGACGCGACCGGCCTTCTCCGGTGTGGTGAGGACGGCGATGCCCTCGTCGTCGATCTCGAACGCGTCGGGCGCCTCCGCGACGCAGTCCGCGAAGCCCACGCACAGATCGCGATCGATCACGATGCGCAACCCCTCCACCTCGCGCTCCGACCGCTCCTCCACGCAGTCCCCGCTCACATCCCCTCGAGACCGAGGTCGGTCCGCGCCCGGTCCATGACTCCGGGCGTGATCTCGGAGATTCCGCGGTCCCGCGCGTACTCCGTATAGATCTTCTTGACCATCCCGCGCACGAACGAGGGGACGTGGCCTAGACGTTCCACGGCCTCGACGCTCCAGGTGACCCGGGCCGGCGCGTCGGCGGGTCCGGGCGGGGTCGGGTCCGCCGCCTCGAACGCGTCCTCGCGCCCCGAGCCGACGCCGGTCCGGATCCCTTCGAACGGCGCTTCGGGGACCGTCCGTCCGCCGACCTTGACCCCGAGCGAGCTCACGAGCTGCGTCTCCATCGGGTTCGTGAGCATCGCGGTCATCCGCCCGCAGGACGGACACCGGAATACCGCGGCCAGCGTGCCATCGCCGGGGAGCTGGCGCTCCTCGAACCGCATCTGCTCGTCGCAGTCGACGCACAGGAACTTCACGGCGCGGCCGCCCGAGTGGCGCAGGGTTCTCCGAGCACAGCGCGCTCCACACGCGCCGCGATCCCGGAGAGATCCGTCGCGGTGGCACCGCCGGCGGACAGCCACGCCTCGAGGGCGCCCGCCGCCGCCGCGCGGTCGAGGGTGGGATCAAACGGGAGCGCCCCCAGGGGGTCCACGTCGAAGCGCCTCGAGAGCTCGTCCGAGGCGTCTCCCCCGAACAGCGGCCCGTCGTCCCCGCACGTCTCGCAGCGATAGCCGCGCAGGTTCTCCACCAAGCCGAGGACGCGGATGCCGCGTCGCGCCGCGAGGTCGAGCGAGCGGCCCACGGCGTCGCGCGACGCCGCGGATGGGATCGTCACCGCGATCACGCCCGCGAGATCGGGGAGGAGCTCGTGGAGCTCGGCCAGGCGCCCCACGCCCGGCGGCAGGTCGACGAGCAGTGCGTCGAGCGGGCCCCAGCGGACGTCGGCCAGGAACTCGCGCAGGGCGCTCCGCTCCTGCGTGCCGCGCCACACGAAGCTCGCCTCGGACGGCTCGTTCCAGTGGAGCGCGGTGTCGGGATCGAGGAGGAGGTCCATCGACATGACGAGGACGCCCGACGGGGCCATGCACGGATCGATCCCGTCCCGGTGCACCGCGAGCGGGTGGCGCGGGCACCCGAGCATGCGCCCGATGCTGGGGCCGTTCAGATCGGCATCCAGCACGCCCACAGCGTGTCCGCGACGCGCGAGGACGGTCGCGAGCGCCGCCGTGACCAGGCTCTTCCCCACCCCTCCCTTTCCGCTCATCACGCCGACCACGTGCCGCACCGCGGCCAGCCGCGCGTCCACGCGCGCCTGCTGACCCGCGACCTGCTCTCCCAGGTCCGAGGCGCCATCCTCGACGTCGTGGTAGGTGCGGATGTTCAGGGCCACGCTTCTACAGGTCCCAGCCCGCGCGCGCGAGCATCCAGAGGTTCAGGGACACCACCAGGAGCGCGGCAAGATAGAAGGATGGCGGGAGCGCCGCGTCCTCGGCCGGGAGAAAGGCCCCGCGGATGAGCGCGGGGAGCCGCAGCGCCCCCAGCCCCCACACGATCCGCGCGAGCCACACGCTCCGCTTGAACCAGAGGCCCCAGAAGATCCCGCCCGCGATGGCGGCGCCCGCCAGCAGCCAGACCGCCACCGGACCCCTTCCGGCGGGGAGCCGACCCGCCTCGTGCATCACCCATACGGCCGCCTCGTAGAGGATGGCCACGTGCAGGTAGACGAAGGCGGCCTGCCGGAACTTCGCCGGGCGAGGGTCGGCGGGATCGGGGGCGGGCATCGTGATCACGCCGGAACCTTCCACCGGCCGTCGGGTCGGTCAAGCGTGTTTCCGGCGCCACGACGCCGCGTTACCGTTAGAAGCCTGTTGAAGAACTACGGTGGGCCGCGCGCGGACCCGCTTTCGCGGGTACCCCTCTCGGGCGGTTCAGGCAAGGAACGACGGGGTACCCGTCGAAGACGGGTCGGCGT
>Ga0299914_10000867_pt1 | contig 19140 bp, 20 predicted proteins | sample RVTome_10_FD_201361 | JGI IMG/M metagenome (GOLD analysis project Ga0299914, IMG submission 201361) | Soil microbial communities from uranium-contaminated site in the Upper Colorado River Basin, Wyoming, United States - RVT153D57 (version 2) ...
TCAGCTGTTGTTAGTATCTTTGACATGATATCACTCATTTTTACCTCAGCTATTGGTAGTTCTTTAGCGCATATTTTTTTGATGAAGTCCCTCTCTGTCACGATGCCAATTGGATGATTATCTTTGACAACAAACAGTGAGCTTATGCCTTTCTCTGTCATGATCTTGGCAGCCTCCAAAGCGGTCTTGTCATGGTCTACCATAACGATGTTCTTTGTCATGATGTCGCGGACTACAGTAGTAGCTGCCATAAACAATTTTTTCAGAATCAACCGATGATAAAAACAATACTCTAGCGATCTGTATAGTTTTGTAGGGTAAAAAAGACCATTCTGAAGATATTAATACGAGCGCTTGCAAGATTTTATTACAAAGTAATGGCAGCAAGAATTGGGATAGCTGTTTTCCCTGGGAGCAACTGCGACCGCGACGTTCACTATATACTTAACAATACCCTAGGCGTCGAGGCCGACTTTATTTGGCACACCAAGCATCGCATCAGCGGCTATGATGCGATGATAATCCCTGGAGGCTTTGCCTTTGGTGACAGGCTTCGCCCCGGGATAATTGCTGCCCATAGCCCGATAATGCAGGAAGTAAAAAGGATGGCAAAGGATGGCCTGCTGGTGCTCGGAATATGCAACGGTTTTCAAATTCTTGTTGAGTGTGGACTATTGCCAGGCGCCCTCATGATGAACGACTCCCTCCGCTTTGTCTGCAGGTGGACAAACGTACAGGTTACAAACAACAAGACACCTTTTACAAGCCAGTTTGCACTCAGGCAGAAATTTGGTATCCCTATCGCCCACGGAGATGGCCGCTATGTAGCTGACAGCAAGATATTGAAGGAGCTGAAAAAAAAGAATCAGATCGTTCTGCGGTACACGAGTGACAATCCGAACGGATCGACTGACCTCATTGCAGCAATATGCAACGAAGACGGCAACGTGATGGGCATGATGCCACACCCGGAGAGGGCGAGCGAAAGGATCCTCACCGTTGACCGCAGCAGTAGAAACAACAACAACAACAGCGGTAGCAGCACAGATGCCATTACAATTTTCTCGTCGCTTGTTTCAAACCTGAAGCAAAAGGCGATGCCCTGAAGATGGACGTCCTCACAAAGAAGGAGCTCAAATACCTTGAACAAGAACTAAAGCGAAAGGCAAACGAGATCGAACAGGACGCGGTAGGCGCTCAATGGTCAGAGCATTGTTCGTACAAGTCATCCAAAAAATATTTGCAGATGCTGCCCATAAAGGGCAGGCATGTAGTAGTTGGCCCCGGCTATGATGCTGGGGTGCTTGACGTTGGGGATGGGTACGTCTTGACAGTGCACATTGAGAGCCACAATCATCCTTCAGCCGTAGAGCCATTTGGTGGAGCTGCAACAGGCGTCGGAGGGGTAATACGTGACATCATGGCGATGGGAACTCGCCCAATTGCTCTTCTTGATGCCCTGAGATTTGCACCAATAATAGATGATAACCATTCTGTTGCGAAATCAAAATGGCTCTTTAAGAATGTGGTAAAGGGCATTGCAGATTATGGAAACTGCATAGGGGTTCCAACAGTCGGGGGCGAGATTGAGTTCGACCCCTCATTCCAGGATTATTGTTTGGTCGACGTCGCAGCGATAGGCTTTGGTAGAAAAGAAGACATTATCACCAACGAGGCCGAAGCAGATGACATAATAGTACTTGCCGGCGGCCCGACCGGTCGAGATGGCATACGGGGCGCCTCATTTGCTTCAAAGACGCTTGAAAAGGAGGATAGGTCAGCTGTACAGATTCCAGATCCGTTTCTTGAAAAATTATTGTTGGAGGCAACGATGGAAGCAGTCAAACAGGGGTGTCTCAAGTGCATCAAAGACTTGGGAGGGGGCGGACTTTCCTGTTGTTTGTCGGAAACATCAGACAATCTTGGTAAGGGCTTTGACATCGAGCTGACAAAGATCCATACAAGAGAAAGTCACATGATGCCAAACGAGCTCATGATATCGGAGTCACAGGAGCGCATGCTCTTCATTACTGACAAACCAAAACTGTCAATATTGCAGTCGATTCTTGATAAATACGGAATCAAATATTCTATCATTGGCACTGTCCAAGAGCACCAAGACCTTATCGTCAGGCATTCAGGCAAGGTCATTATGCAAATGCCTTCGCATTTGGTTGCCCATGCGCCCCTTGAAGATAGGCCGGCGAAGCGACCTACTTACATAGGCAAGCTTAAAAGGGTCAAGCGACCGCTCCAGCCCTCAAACCTTGGGAAGGTCTTGCTATCGCTCTTGGCAAATCCTACAATAGCAAGTAAGCGGTGGGTCTACCAACAATACGATCACGAAGTGGGAATAAGAACAGTGATCAAGCCGGGGGCAGGTGACGCAACAGTAATGAGGCTTGACAATGGCAAGTTTGTAGCAGTTAAGCTCGATGGCAACTCAAAGCACTGTTATCTTGACCCATACCAAGGAACACTTGGTGTTCTCTCAGAAGGATTTAGAAATATCGTCTGCACGGGCGCTGAACCTATTGGAGTAGTAGACCACCTGCAGTTTGCAAGTCCGAAAGACCCAGAGATTTACTGGACGTTTATTCAGACGGTAAATGCCATAATATCCTATTGCAGGTTCATGGAGATTCCAGTGGTCGGTGGCAAGGTAAGCTTTTACAATGAAACTGCAAAGGGTCCGATCAAACCGTCTCCTGTAATAGGCACGCTTGGCCTAGTCGAAAGTGAATCGTCTCTCACTCAAATGGCATTCTCAGCGAACGAATCCATCTTTATCGTTGGGCATACCCAGCCAGAAATGGGTGGTTCTGAATACTATGAATATTTTCATAGAATAACAGGCGGGACTGTTCCACAGGTTGATTTGAAAGTGGATAGGCAAAATAGAACTGCCATCCTGAACCTCATAAGAACAGGCCTGGTAAGCTGCGCCCATGATTGCTCAAAAGGCGGCATTGCGGTTGCACTTGCTGAAATGGCGATAGCTGGGTCGATCGGCTTCAAAGTTCAGCTTGACTCTATTCCAAACTCTTGCAAACAGATTGACGAACTCCTATTCTCTGAGACACAGTCTCGCTATATCATCGCCACAAAGGATCCAGAGAATGTCCACAGAGTGCTATCGGCTAAAGGGGTGAGGTTTGCAGAGTTCGGCAAAACTATGCCTACTAACATTGAGTTTATCAAGGGAAAGCGAGACATGATCAGTCTGTCTTTGAAGCAGTTGCAGTCAAATTTTTACTTGCTTGAAAGAATACTGCAGTCATGAAGAAGATATATTTTTAATAGCTTAATGCTCAATTTACTATATCTTGGGGTGGAGATGTTGGTTCATGAAAACTGCGGCGTAATCGGGATCTTTTCTCTTGATGGACATAATGTCATACCTTTTGTTATAGACTCGTTACGAGCTCTACAGCATCGCGGGCAGGAAGCATGGGGTATTGCAGTTCCCGGCAAACCTCCATTCAGAACGCTTGGACTCGTCTCTTCTGCGGCCTCAGACTTCCCAATGGTGACCAAAAAATACAAGTCCCACACGGCCATCGGACACGTCCGCTATTCCACCCTTGGCAAGAGTACAATTGAAAACGCTCAACCTCTCAGAGTAAAAGATCTCTGTGTTGCACATAACGGTACAATTGCCAATGTCGAAGAGCTGTCAGGAATGGTCGGCGGTTGCACCTTTACCCCACAAACAATGAGCGACACTCTTGTCGCGGCTCAGCGCCTTGTCATGCACTTAGCTGACAAGGAGGACATGGCAGAGGCGATGCATATTTTGAAAGGAGAAATGGTCGGCTCCTTCTGCTTTACATTTCTGACTGACGAGGGTTCGGTGTACGCAGCACGAGATGCACGTGGTTTCCGTCCTCTAGTCCTTGGATATCATAGAGAAACCAATACTTACATTGTTGTTTCAGAGTCATGTGCCCTTGCAGCAGTCGGAGCGCAACTGATACGGGATGTAGAGCCTGGCGAGCTCCTGAAGATAAGCAAGGGAGGTTTGACTTCACAGAATTTTGCCAACGAAAGACCGCATGCCCACTGTGCATTTGAATATACATACTTTGCACATCCGTCCAGCATAATGGAAGGAATCAACATTTACGGGGCAAGGAAAAGGATAGGGCAGTTCCTTGCAAAGAAATTTCCTTTAACAAATGCAGACGTTGTAGTCCCAGTCCCTGACTCGGCACGACCAGCGGCGCTGGGCTATGCACAGGAGCTTGGTATTTCATTTGAAGAAGGGTTGCTGAAGGACAGGTACAGCAAGAAAGGCTCAATGCGCAGTTTTATCGAGCCGTATCAAAACAACAGACTCGAGATAAACAAGGGTATAATCCCGATACCTGAAGTGGTTGAACACAAGCATGTTGTTATCGTAGACGACAGCATCGTAAGAGGCACAAGCTCTGCTGAGATAATCAGAACGCTCAGGATGGCCGGGGCAAAAAGGGTGAGCCTTGTAGTTACATATCCCCCTATACGTTACCCCTGCTATGCCGGTATCGACTTTCCATCGCAGGATGAACTAATAGCGTACCAGCATGACACTACCGAAGAATCGAGCAACAAGATAGAGTCGCATGTCGCACAGGCAATAGGGGCGGACTACGTAGGATACAATGACACCACCAATCTTGCAAAGGCTATAGGTATGCCAGAGGAAGAACTATGCTTTACCTGCTCTACAGGTAATTATGCTTCGCTTGGAATACGTCCAGTGTTTAAGTCAAGGATACAGATGAAAGGTGAATAATAATGACAATAGCTTAAATATTTTCAAACTCAATCTTTTCTAATGCGTGTAGCGTTTATTGTGATAGTAGCGGCTGGTATAATTGCCGTTGCCCTTCTTGCGATGTTTGCTTCTGCCCTCCCGACAAGAGATTACGATCTGAGTGTAGATGCACTTAAGGACGAGCAGTCACTCTTTACAAATGCGCGTGTAGTCATAAAGAATACTGGCAGGCTGCCACTTACGAACGTGCTCGTCGATTATGGAGGCAATACAGAGCCTCCAATAGGCATTCTGCAGCCAGGCGAAACGCTAACGCTTTCGCCCCCTGAAAGTGTGCAGCTCGATCAGGTGACAGTCACCGCCGAGCCAAGCATTGAGAGGGTACAGCCCTATCGAACTCCATGGAAATTACCTGGCATGATCGGCTCCTAGTCTGTTTAAATAATGTACAAATGAAATTAATCATATGGAAAAAGACTCTCACTCAGATGATGAAATAAAGAAATTCTATACGATGAAAAACATCGCGGTGGTAGGAATGTCAAAAAATGAGGAGAAGGCAGCCCATTATGTCCCAAGGTACCTCATCGATCACGGATACAATGTAATCCCCGTCAACCCTACTGCGACAGAAATCTTGGGACGCAAGTCATATCCTGCTGTCAGTAGCATACCAGACAGAATAGACATCGTCGATATTTTCAGACGTTCAGAAGATGTACCTTCAGTAGTTGAAGATACTTTAAAGAAAGAGGACATCAAGGTGATCTGGATGCAGGAGGGTATCTACAGCAAGGAAGCAGAGAAGATGGCCAAGGAAAAGGATATTTCTGCAGTCTACAACAGGTGCATGATGGCAGAGCACAGGAGGCTATTTAGTGACTGAGTTAAATTATATGGATTATGATACTCTTATCTGATGTCAAGTATAGATAGGGTTTTGGAGGCGATCAAAGCTTCTCTCGAAGAGCTTCAAAAGCAAGATAATATCTCTTTCAAAGTAAGCGTCGATAGAGACGCCAGCGTCGTCAGAATCTATGGAGAAGGTTCTGACTATATCAAGCGGGCATCTTCTGGTCTGGGAGAGGTGATGGAGCTAGCATATACAACTGCAGAGCATCACCCATATTGGGCAATACTCTATAACGCTTCGGAAACCTGCAAGACTGTTTTGGAGAGATGGGAATCAAACCTTACTGCTGACCAGATAAGTGAGATGTCCTGGCGCTGCGATGAGATCAAGATGGCTCTTGGAAGGTTGGAAAGGTAGGTTAATAATAATAGTAATAATAATAAGAACAAGACCATTTCAAAAAAAGAGAGAAACAACGGAAAATCGCGATGCCAGAATAGTGAGTGTGTTGTCATGGTTATTTTAGATGCACGTTCATACAGCAAGTAGTTAGGAGGTTTTAATCGGCGGCGGCTGGGAGAAGTAGCAGCAAGAATTTTGAGGGAAAATGATACTGCAGGCAGGCACTTGAAAATGCAAATAAAATATATCTTCGTTTCCTAGTCCACTCATGAAATATCTGAAAAGAGTTTCTAACAATACATAAAGAACCGCTCTGGAGATGAAAAATCATCAAGAAGTATATACTCTATGTGAAAATAGAGCTGAACAGACTGAGGATACAAAGTTATGTTCCGAGCAATAAGAAAAAAGAGGATCAATGAGCACAAAATTTTGCCTGCTGAATTAGTGAGCAGCAAATCTTATCCGTTAGCAATACTATAGTAATACTGCATATGCAGGTCTCAATTCCAGTCTATAAGCAAATAAAATTTGCACTGGCTGAGAAGAAGGATTTCTTTATCCACCTATCGCTGCTTGGAGGTTTTCTAGGTTTAGTCGGGTACCTTGTGATTGTTTGTCACCACATACACTGAACAGAGTATATATAAATAATAATAACCATAAAGTGAAAAACCATGATCAAGATAGGGCTGATTGGCAAGACAAACACAGGCAAAACGACCTTCTTCAATTCCGCCACGCTACTGTCTGCTGAAATATCCAATTACCCGTTCACCACAAAAAAGCCTGCAGTGGGTAACGCTCATGCAATAACACATTGTGTTCACAAGGAGTTCAACCTGCAGGACAACCCGAAGAACTCTGGTTGTATAGACGGCTGGCGCTTTATTCCAGTCGAGCTTGTCGACCTACCGGGCCTGATCAAGGGTGCATGGGAAGGCAAGGGACTTGGCAACCAGTTCCTCACAATAGCAGCACAATCAGACGCTTTGCTGCACATCGTTGACGCATCAGGCAGCATTGATGCATCAGGCAAAATCGCAGAGCCTGGTACAGGCGACCCCATTGCAGATGTAGCAGACATCGAGGAAGAGCTTGTCATGTGGTACCTAAAACTGCTTGAGGCAAACAGGGACAAGATATCCCGCGCCATTGGCTCAGGTATGAACCCAGTTGCTGCCATTACGGAGGTTTTCCGCGGTATTGGGGTAAAAGAGGATCATGTCAAGCTCGCCCTTGCACAAAATAATCTGACTGAGGCTATATTTGACAACTTTGGGATACAAGAGAGCAAGGACTTTTGCTGGAGCCTCCGCGAGATTTCAAAGCCTACGCTGATAGTCGCAAACAAAGTCGACCTTCCTTCAGCGACGGAAAACTTTAAGCGTCTGCGTGAAGAATATCATGATGTTATAATAATACCGGCAAGTGCTGACGCTGAACTTACACTCAGGCGTGCAGAAAGCAAGGGGATCATTCGATACATTCCCGGCGACGAACGCTTTGAAATAAACGATCAGACAAAGCTCAATGACAAGCAAAAGTGGGCACTTAACTTCATACGCAAGGATATCCTAGGCGAATATATGCGCACCGGCGTGCAGTTTGCAATAAATGTGGCTGTGTTCAAGTTGCTTAAGATGAATGCCGTCTACCCGGTTGCTGACATCCAAAAGTTCTCAGATAAGCATGGGAATGTACTGCCAGATGTATACTTAATGAGGTCAGGATCTACAGTTGAGGACCTGGCAAAGGAAATCCATAGCGAGCTGGCAAAGGGCGTAATATATGCTCTTGATGGCAGGGACGGCATCAGGTTGCCTGTGAACTACCAACTAAAGGACCGTGATGTATTGTCTATAGTATCGGCAAGGACAAAGAAAAAGTGATTGATATGCCGCCAGCAGATCTAATGCAGGAAATACAAAACATACTGCGTCGGGAGCCTTCAAAGATGTACTCAAGGGAAGAGATCCTCAACCTCCTTGCACCAAGAAAGAAGGAGTACGAAATTGAACGATTGCTGGCGGAGCTTGAAGTTACAAGTTCACTTAGGGAGGGCAAATCTGATGTTTACTCAACGTGCCGAGGCGGCACTGTCTATTACAAATGGAACATTAACAACAAGAAGTAGCTAGTCTACTCCCTGTGGGAAAATTGCAATGCTTTTTAGAGTCGAATAGATTGAGAGGTATCTTATGCCTTTTTCTGTGGTCCGGTAAGCCATATGCATCTTGTCTTCGTCGGCTAGTTGCTCTACTAGCTTTTTTGTAATAAGAACATCAAGATACTGTCTAAGCTGTCCGCTTGTAAGGTTAGCGCGAGTAAGTAGCTTTGTCTTTGTTATCCCACCGTTTGCAGACTCCAGAATAGTGGCCATGATATCAGGTCTGCTACGGTTTTTCACATGACTAAAAGATATCTGGATGGTATTAATTATAATTGAAGCAACTTAGCAGACAAGAAGGTAGAATAAATTTGATTACTATCTTTTATAGTTGCTAACCTCGCTCTAGACGTTTCGAAAAAGGCCCCATAGCACCAGACCTTCTGCAGCGATAGTACCAGCTCCTATGGCTATGAGAGTGACCGTGAATCTTGTCTCAGCCGACATCATCATCTTTTCTTAATTTCCAAACAATGGATCAGCTAGTGATTTCATGACTTCTTGTTCTAACAAGTTCATACAGGCTTCAGCTCTCATTTTGTCCCCTACAGCCATTGCTTTGCAAAACATAATATATAACGCAAATGGTCTAGTCCAGTTCCATCTTTTTGCTAGTTGGTCGGCCTCTTCTAATAATAAAGCGCTGTCACCGCCCCCATTGTTGTTATCTGATTTCACCTCTTAGTCATGATCCCTCGTAGAAGATGGATAACGAGTTCCTGCTCTTTATCTATAGCGTCTAGCCGATCTTTGACGACTGCAATGTCTTCGATGTTGTTGTTGTTATTGACATCGGGCTTTTGACTTTTCGGCGGCGGCGTTTGCTGCTGTTCCTGTTGTGCTCACTAGTACTGCGGCTTGTACTTGCAATTATGACTTCCACTACTGCTCCACCCTAAGGCGGCTGAATCCTCCGTGACAAGGCTTGACTCCTGGGTGATTAGACCATCGAACTCCTTGATAAGTTAACCAACACTTTCGTCTTGCATCATATTTGAATGGACTTCATCTGCGTGAGCCTGGTCTCTATAGAATTGCAGCAGGACCCAAATCTCCACATCATTGCCAATAGAAAGGGTCTTTGCTATGCTTTCAAAGCCCTCAGGAGCAGCAATCGTTTCCTGCTCGCTTGTTGTGCTGCTTCTGCTACTACTACTGCTGTTGCTACTTTGATGGTAGATCTCAGATCTAACCTCATGCCTCTTGAACCGCTGCACAAATGGCTTTCCAGTCTGTTCCATGGCATCATGGTTCTTTTTGAGTGCTGGGATGCAGTTGAGTCCCATGTAATTTCTAGTCTCCTCTTTTATTTCCGTAGAGGATTCAATATTATCCAACGCAGTACTTATATTAAGTACAAAAAATACCGGCAACGGAGCAAAAGTATAGTTAGTTGCAATGGTCGCTTTCAAAAGAAGAAGAGGAGGAGAACTAGGAAAAGAAAACTTACCATATAGGATATTTATTATTATCAATAAAGTCGTTGAAAGTTATAATGGTGATGACGACGATGCAACATCTCAATATCTCTCTAGCGCACAAATGGCTGCTCTATAACTTATTCGCTTTTTCCCTATTGAGGAATTCTTTTATCCATTGTATTCGAGGTTGGCACGAAGAAGATGCATCATCTCAATAACACTATGTTAACGGCATCAGCTAGTCTTGTCATGTGGGCAACAATAATCGTCGTCATGGTATCATGCATGGCTACTATTGCTACTCCACTAGCGGCCACAGCTACAACAACAACACCACCAACATCATCACCAGGAATAGAGTTGTCACCTCAACCAGTCTACCAAGAAAGATCAAGACTGGAAAGCCAGGCTCAAATAAATCAGACACACGTTAAAATAACCTTCTCTGGGAATGGCACGCTTAATCTACCAAATAGTACAGAACCCATCAGAACAACTAGCATCGGAATTGGAATATCATCATTGGTAGATGGTAGTTTTGCAGGACAGGTCATCTTGACAACAGAAGATGGAAGCAACAATGCAACTGCAGCAGTCTATGAATTAGGGCAGTTTAACGCACAGGATCTTACTGGCAGAGGTATTGCGATAGCAGTATTTCATACAAATTCAACAGGGCTGTTAGCACCACTTGATGGTATGATACTGGCAGGTCAAGACGAATTCCTACCAGACGGAGGCGCATTCATCACTTATTGGGAATGGAACAGCTGAGGAACAACTGCCTGAGGGTTAGGGTAAATATCGGGTTATCGACTATCTGACGCCAAAAGGCAGTATGTTATTAATGAAACCATCATGAGTTAATATGAATGACAGCGCTCAGCATCTCATAGCCTCTCTAGCGCATAATAGCAGTTTAATGGGATGACTGAGACAATACACGTAAGGGACTACAAAATAGTAATAAAGTAATGGAATTATCATACCCTAATTATACCTGCTAATGTGCACTAATGCCAAATGCCGTCAGAAGAGTACCTTCTCTCCTTGCTCAGGTTGCAAAATGGATACATATCAGGGAAAATCTTGGCAAAGGAGATAGGCATTTCAACAAGTGGAATCTCCAAGCGGATAAGGAACCTACGCAAATACGGTTATGATATTGAGTCGAGGCACAGGATAGGTTATAGACTTGCCGGTGAGACAGACCTTCCGCTTCCATGGGAGCTTGTAAAGGTGCTCCACACCATGTTTCTAGGCAAGGAAAAAATAATCTATAGGCTGACTACGCATTCGACTCAGAACCTTGCAATCTTGCTTGCTGAGAAAAACCCCAGTTCGGATGGTCTAGTGATTATTGCAGAGCAGCAAAAGAGCGGACGTGGCAGGCGAAACCGGAAGTGGCTATCGCCCAGAGGAGGCATATGGCTATCAGTCGTCTTGCGACCACATATTTCTGCTTCCAAGATGACGCTCCTTCCATTTGCTGCGGCGCTCGCAGTATGTGACGCAATCAAAAAAACTACGCAACTTGATGCCAAATTAAGATGGCCAAATGATGTCACGATATCTGGCAAAAAGGTGGCTGGCATTCTCATTGACAGCAGTATGGAAGGGGAGCGGATCGACTATGCTGTCATTGGGATGGGAATAAATGCAAATGTTGACCCGTCGGCGATCTCTTCACATCTTGAAAAGAGCATCAAGGTCACTTCATTAAGTGATGAACTCGGGCACAAAACGAGCATACTTGGCTTGACAAAGGTGGTACTTGAGAGACTTGAATATTATTATCTGGAGCTGAAGAACTGCTTTCCTCACACACTCATAGACGAGTGGAAAAAAAACTCTGATATTTTACATCAGAAGGTTGTAGTAATACACAACAATAGAACCATCCAAGGCATAGCTGCAGATGTGAAGGATGACGGATCACTTTTGGTTAGAACCGACGACTGTGGCAATATCAATGTGGTAGCAAACGATATACATGTCAGATACTAACTAGCGGTGTCTTGGTTGCAGAACAGGAATGTCAACGGCGACGCGAGCCTGCTGCTATAACTACTACTACCATTAGAATACGAGTCAGTATCCTATTACTTTAATTCAGGACATACAATAGCGATATCGTTTACATTAGTGCCAGTAAAACCAGTGAAGATGAGTGAATCCAACTTTTTGAAGGCGTGATAACTATCATGCATGTTGAGATATTTGTGGAGATCCATCTTTTTTGCAAGCAGTATGGTCTTAGGTGACACAAGTGCGCCAGCTGCGTCTGAGTTGCCGTCTATTCCGTCTGTTCCGATGCATCCTATTGCAACATCGCGTCTATTAAGCTCAGCCAAACATGAAAGCGCTGCTTCTTGGTTTCTCCCGCCAAAACCGTTTTTACGTCTACCCAGCTTGACAGTGGTCTCGCCTCCGGCCACTATTGCAAGACGCTTGGATCCAAGGTCCGACGCAAGCCGTGCCAGAAACTTTCCAAATTCTTTAGCGTCGCCATCAAATTCTGATCCAAGATTTACCGCTTGCATGCCGCGCTTTTTGAGATACCCGACTGCTGCTTTGCATGCGATAGTATTGTTTCCAATAAGCACATTGTGGATGCGAGAAAATATCTCCTCTTGTGGCTTGGGAGTTTCTGCTATCTTGCCATTGGCACCTTTGGTAATGTATTGAATAGCAGTAACGGGACTTTCTATGCGATATTTTCTCAAGATATTCAAGGCATCGCTAAAAGTCGAGCTGTCAGGATAGGTAGGGCCTGAAGCAATCATTCCAAGGTCATCTCCTATCACGTCAGAGAGAATCAGCGACAGCAGGGTAGATGATTCGTTCACATGTCGCAGGAGCTGCCCTCCCTTGACAGCTGATAAGTGCTTTCTCACGGCATTTATCTCGTGAATCGATGCTCCCGAGCGAAGGAGTGAGCTTGTGATTTCTTGTTTGTCAGCCAAAGAGATGCCTGGTGCAGGCAGGGGCATTAGTGCCGAGCCACCACCTGAGATTAAGAAAATTACAAGATCATTCTGATCAGCCTTTCTCAGGATCGAGAGAATATTTTTTGTGCCCCTTATTCCTGCTTTGTCAGGTATCGGGTGCGAGGCCTCAGTCACCACAACTCCCTTGATCTCGGCTTTGGTTCCGTAAGGAACAGTGATCGCGCCAGCAGCGAGCTTGTTACCCAAGACAGAGCAGGCCGCATAGGCCATGCCCTGTGCTGCTTTACCCGCGCCGACAATGTATGCGCGGTCAAACTCTCCCAGCTTTGCTACATTCCCATGAATGTCACGAACTATCAGTTCGCTATTGCTGAATTTTAGAGCACGCTTCATGAGCGGAGCAGGCCTTACGCTGTCAAGTGCAACTTCAAGCGTAGAGAGAATTAGGCGCGATGATCTACCCCTGTGAAATTTCTCCAATTTGTGACGATTTACAATCAATCATTAATTACCAACTACAGCACCTAATAATTTCTTTTTATAATGCCGATTTCTTTATTGTATAGAGGCAAAAGTCGCATTCTTCGCAGACATAATAAAGGTTGTCAAAGTCAGAACAAAGCATCATACTGTCGTGACAACGGGGACATTCTATCTCTTGCTCCAAGAACGGAACCAGATTTTCTTGCTCGTCCTTGGCTTTCATGGTTGATGGCATTACCTTTTCTGTTTCAAGCGTGGGTTCTACCATGAAAGGAAGTAAATAGCTAGTTCTTCTTAAGGCCTGCAACACCTTGAAGAGAGGGAGGGGGTGTCCCATCTCTCTCTATTCATCTAGAACAATATACTGATGCGTAAAAGCCTTACGAACACTAAAGCACTTTTGTAGGCATAGATTAAGACCTAATTCATCCCTCTATTTTTTATTTTCCTGCGGACGTCCTGGTCAATTTCGGCAGTTTTTGTGTTTTATACAGTCGACCTATAGCATTTGTATTCCCTTCTACTTCTCAAAATTAAGGATAGAGATTATAGAACCATTATGAAAAAAGACGTAACATAATTCTCAAAAATAGTATCCCCTTTCCTCATCAAGTGCTAAAAGCATAAATTATCTCAAAAATGAAGAAAATCTCATTAATGTTTACGTTATATACGCCACAAACTGCTGATAAGGTACTGCCTGAAGTCAAGCGTTTATTTGAAAATATTATAACGCAAAAGAACGATGTTGTTGCCCTGCAAGAGGAGATTCAGGCAATAATTGACTCGGGTAGTCCCTTTGAAGGTTTTATAAAGAAAAAACAAGAACTCAACGCTGCTGTCACCAATCTGTACAGGGCGATAGAGCAGCTTGAAGCGACAGGGGTAATGATAAAAAGCGTAGATGAAGGCTTGCTCGATTTCCCTTCAAGGAGGTTTGACGAAGAGGTCTGGCTGTGCTGGAAAGTAGGGGAAAGCAAGATAAAGTTCTGGCATGGAAAGGATGAGGGCTTTATGGGACGCAAGCCGCTTGAAAGCACAGGGGTAATAGAGCCGTAGCTTTGGCTTTATAGAACCTATTGCCGGTGGATTGACATGCCTATAGACGCTGCAGAGTTTGACGCTCATAAAGATGTTGGAACAATCATTACCCAATTCTTATGTAGAAACTCAGACAAAGGCTATTCTGCCAGAGAGATAGCGCAGGCAACAGGTATTGCAGAGACAAATGTAAATAATGCCATGCTCAAACTAGGATTATCTGATCTTGCAAGCGCAATAGCAGGCAAGCGGAAAAAGTTTCGGATAGAAGACGTAACGATAAATGGTCTAACCTATTACCGGTGTGTTTCTCAATGATTTCAAAAAGCATAGTAATAAGTTCCTGTATATGGCAGGAGATAAGTGCTGCTGTCTATTTGGCTACGAGCTATCCGAATCCGATTTCTCCTAGCGTCAGTAATTGCAGTCACCAACGGACTTGCTATCGCTTACTGGAAATACGCGGCCATAGACCCACTTTATGCCATTCTCACATATATTGGCGTGGTTTTTTTGCATGCAAGCGTAGACCTTCTCAATGACTACTGGGATCATAAGCGAGGAATCGATAGCGCAACGAAGAGGACAAAGTTCAGTGGCGGGACAGGAGTTCTTCCTGAAAACCTACTGACACCTCGCGCAGTATACATAGCTGGCATAATATTTCTTGTCCTTGGCGCGTCCATAGGGGCATATTTTGTCGCAATACGCGGAATAACGATAGCAGTAATACTTAGCTTTGCAGTTGTTGCCATCTACTTTTATTCAACAAGAATTGTAAATGCTGGATTAGGTGAGGTCTTTGTTGCTATCAAGGGGGCGATGATTGTGCTTGGAACGCTTTACGTACAAAATGCCGTGTTAGAGCCGACTGCTCTATTTGTCGGGGTAATAGTCGGCATCCTGTCTGCAACAGTGCTCTTTATCAATTCATTTCCGGACTACGAAGCAGATAGGTCAAAAGGGCGTCGTACCCTAGTGATAATGCTCGGAAGAAAAACCGCTTCAGCCATATTTCCCATATTTATTATTGCGGCCTATGCGTTGATCGCCGTAGGTATTTTTCTCGGCTTTACCAAAATCTATTCACTAATCTGTTTTGCATCGATACCGTTTGCTATTAAATCAGTCTTGCAACTGAAAAAAGAACCGGAAAGTACCGAGAAGATAGTGCCTGCAATGGCTTCAGCTGTGACATACTCTAGAATTACTGGCTTTTTGCTGGCTATGAGTTTTGTTCTCTAGATGAGAAATATGCATTCTTCTAGTTTTGTATTATTAGTTGAATTGCCAACGGGTTTTTTCCCCTTGAAGATATAGAGTCAAAAGATAAGCCTAAATTTCTTAGGTGAGTAATAAAATTCGATTCGTTATTATTTTGCATGTTGACATATCTGAGCCATTGTCGTCGTCGTCATCATCACCATACCAAACCGTTGAGGGCTTTGCCACGTCTGAGGGTACAAAGAATTACACAGAGTATGCTATCTCACATGGAAGGCCGATAAGTCACTTTAAGTCTTTTGACAGTCTTCACCTATCAAGTATAGGGATGGGAACATATTTGGGCCAGCCAAGTGAGGAGGATGATCAGGCTATCGAAAATGCAGTCTTTGAGTCAGTCAAGTCCGGTGCGGTCAATGTCATCGATACTGCGATAAATTACCGTGCCATGAGGTCGGAAAAGAGCATCGGTAGAGCACTTTTGCGTCTCGTAAAAGACAGGATAATTTCACGAGATCAGATTTTTATATCTACCAAGAATGGCTATATCACAAATGACGGTGACTATCCAAACATCGATGTAATGGAATACATCCACAGGATGTATATCCAAACTGACGTAATAACTGCGGACGACATTAGCTCTGGCTACAACATTATCAACCCTAACTATCTTGCCAAGTGTATTGACAAGTCACTCATGAACATGCATGTTTCTAGCATTGATCTAGTTTACATTCATAACGCCTTTGAGAGTTGGTACCAGGATGTAAGCAGGGAGCAGTTTATGGAGATGCTTGTAAAGGCGTTTGAAGTTTATGAAAAATATCGGGCTAAAAACAAGATTCGTTACTATGGCATGGCAACTTGGACATGTTTTAGGGTTTCACCCACAAGTCCGGAATACCTCTCGCTTGAGCAAGCAGTCAAGAGCGCTGAGAGTGTCGGAGGCAAGGACCATGGTTTTAGATTTATCCAGCTCCCCTACAACCTAGCATACAGCGAGGCACTTTTGCTTAGGAACCAGTCAGTAGGTTCTGAGGAAAATCTTACAATTCTGCAAGCAGCAGAAAAACTCAACATCGGCATATTTACTAGCATACCTCTCTTCCAGGGAAGGCTCCTCCGTAGCCAAATCCCGGATTATGGAGGTATTAGTGATCCTGTAGCCAAACTAGTGCAGATTATTCGATCAAGTCCATCGGTTATCGCACCTCTCATTGGGCAGAAAAAGGCTGAACATGTTGAAGAAAACCTAAAGACTGCAAACATGCCACCTCTTTCAGAGGAAGAATTCAAGCAGGCTATTCGAATACTCACCAGCCAGCAGATATAAGAAATCTACAAATTACAGACATGAGGTTTTGGTGGTCGATGACAATAGCAGATGAAAGAGGGTCTCGTATTGATTGAAGCTATCGGCTTTATGATATTAATAATAATATCATTAGCACTACCAATGGCCAATAGTTCAAATCCTCTACTAGCCTATTATTCTCTATTACCTGCAATCAGTGCTTTTGGTTCAGACGGCGGCCTGACCAGTGGTTCCTTGGCAGGAGTCATGTATGTACAAAACTCAAATGGTAGCAGTATCTCCGTCGTAGACCTGGCGACAAGCACAATTTTGTTGAATATGATAGTTGATGGGACGCTTCACAATATCGAACTCTCTGAAGATCAGCTCACGCTTTATATCATGACAACAAACAGGGATTCTGGAACCATCTTCATGCTCAATACTACAAACAACGAGATAATTAGAGAGGTGTCTACAGAAGCTTCTGTCCAAGATATTGCAACCGTTAATGATACTTTGTATATGAGTGATGAAATCGGAGGAAGGGTACTGGTGACAAACGTAAACGGAACTCTCATAAATGAAATCGATGTTGGTTCTAGACCTCAATTCATGGAAGTAAGACCTGATGGACAAGTGCTATATGTCACTAGGTTAGGAGGTCCTATCTCAGTAGTTGACTTGGAACAGAATGTATTGATAAAGGAAATAGATTCTGGGAGTATGCCTCATCGTCTTTCCTTTACTAACGACGGCTCAAGGCTATTCGTTGTAAACGCAGGAAGCGACACTCTGTCAGTTATCGACTCGCACAAACACGGAATAATCAAAACTATCCCTGTTGGCGATAATCCACAATACGTTGCATTAAACCCTGATGAGACGCTTGCTTATGTAACGAATAAGGACTCTAACACGGTATCAATAGTGGATGCACAAGCTATTGAAGTGGTAAATGAAATTGCCGTTGGCAACGGACCTTATGGAATTGCATTTAGTGCAGACGGCGGCGATTTGCTCTATGTTAGTAACATGAGGGGAAATGATTTGTCCATTATCAATACCACAAGTAGCAACATTAGTGATACAATCTCTGCAGGGGGCGCAGGACCAAATCAAGTGGTTGTAAGAAAACCTGATATTGAAATAGTAAGAGCTGAAGATGATAATAGTAATAATAATGATTTGTCTGTTATTGCCCGTGTATTTGTTGAAGTCCCTGACGATCTAGAAGAGTCTATGAGAGGCCTGATGTTTAGAAAACATCTTCCTGGGAATGCAGGCATGTTGTTTGCGTATTACGACGAAAAGCCTAGAACATTTTGGATGAAAAATACGTTAATACCATTGGACATGATATTCGTCGATGGTAGCTCCAAAATTATAGAGATCAAAGAAAATGTCCCTCCCTGCGCACAGGACGAATGCCCAACCTATCCCTCAAGAGAACCTGCCCAATACGTTTTGGAGGTTAACGCTGGCTTTGTACAAGAAAAAGGGGTTAAGGTAGGGGATCGGTTAGCGGCTTTCAATGAGCTTAGAGCAGGTGATAGTGACTGAGGGTACTCTGAGATATAATCTATCAATTTTTCAGCACTTTGGCTTATCGGGAACGGAGTACGATCTTAAAGACTGAACTAAACTCCATAAATACCATCAAGCGCCAGATCTTCGAGACAAAAGATTTTGTCTAATTCTAAAATACAAAAATGTATGACAATAGTGCTTACAGTACTTGCCTAACCGCTCTGATATTACATCTGACATCTCAAATGGGTCTGTACAAGAAGGTATACCATTGAGGCTAGTATTTGATGTCTATAACGTTGATGGAGATAGGGTTCCTTCACCCCTCTCAAGGGGGTGCCGGTAGACATTTGGCATGCAGATCCTCAAGGAATCTATTCAGGTGTTCAGCAGCAGGGCACTGCAGAACAGAATTTCCTTCGAGGAAACCAAGTGACTGATGATAATGGGACTGTTTAATTCACTACAGTGTACCCAGGTTGGTATGAAGGTCGAGCCATACATATTCATATCAAGGTGCACACCTTTGAAAGATCAAACGAGAATTGAGTGGACATCACAGTTTTACCCTAATAATTCAATTACAGAGCAGGTCCACACACAACCTCCGTACAGCGACCATGGACAGCCAGACATGACAAATGAGGAAGATGGAATCTATATGGGACCTTCAAGTGATGGTCTAACTCAAAGTAATGCGGGAGAGCGCCTTATGCTGAATATGACTAGTGACGAAGAGGTTCAAGGCTACATTGCGACATTTAATGTCGTAGTAAATGCAAATCAGACAGGATAATAGGCAGCGCACAAAAATGTAAAGTTATATGCTTACTGCCATAATCTATTATTTTTTGCTCTTCAGAATTTGTCAAACAAGGCAATACACAGATGAAGTGGCAAACCCCCCGATGATTAATCATCATCGACGACTCAGTGGACTCTCCCATAGTACTATCAAAGCATTCAAGAATTAAGGAAAGGGTTGTTGTTGCTGCCCGAGAGGTGATGG
>Ga0299914_10000868_pt1 | contig 19138 bp, 9 predicted proteins | sample RVTome_10_FD_201361 | JGI IMG/M metagenome (GOLD analysis project Ga0299914, IMG submission 201361) | Soil microbial communities from uranium-contaminated site in the Upper Colorado River Basin, Wyoming, United States - RVT153D57 (version 2) ...
GCGCCCGCGGCACTGTGAAGATGCCGGCGATCAGGAAGTTCAGCCCCACGAACGGCAGCACTCTGGCCACGTCGTCGCTGCGATAGAAGGCGCCCACGAGCGGAGCGCCGAACACCAGGGCGGCGAACGCCGCGAAATTCAGCAGCAGGATCACGGCGAACACGGTCGAGACGTGATCGTCGCGGAGGGTCTTGACGCGGATGAGGGCGACACCCATGCCTGCCGAGCTGAGCCGGGCCGCGAGCTGTCCGAAGAAGGTGGCGGCCGCGGCGACGCCGAAGTCGGACGGGGCGAGCAGCCTGGCCAGGATAATCGTCGTCGGAACCGCGACCACGCTGTAGACGACGTTTCTGAGGTACGACCAGAAGAGCGCTGTACGCGCGACGGCCCCATAGCCCGCCTGCTTGCCGGCGCGGGCGCGCTTCGCCGGCGGCGGCCCCTCGGGGACGTTCGTGCTCGTGCCGACGGCAGGCGTCACATCGGGCGGTTCGATCCCGGGTCTCATCGCATCCTGTCCGTCGCCATCGACAGGGCACCGGTCCCCATCGGCTGAAGCCGGACCTTCATGGCCGGCGCGTCTTCCCGGCGAACCCGGCAGCCAGTTCGACATAGAGCGACTCGTAGTCGCGCAGCATGCGCGGAAGGCTGAATTCGGTTTCGGCCTTCGCCCTGGCGGCCGCGCCCATCCGCCGGCGCGCTTCCGCATCCCGGGCCAGGTCCTCGAGCGCTTCGGCGAGCGCCGCGGGGGCCGCGGGCGGCACGAGGCGGCCCGTACGTCCGTCCTCCACCAGCTCGCGCGCTCCGCCGACGTCGGTGGCGACCACGGGGACGCGGCTGGCCATGGCCTCCAGAATCGTGTTCGACATGCCCTCGGACCGCGACGGCAGCGTGAACACGTCCAGCGCCGCGAATATCCGCTCGATGTCCGGGCGGTGCCCCAAGAGCCTGATTCTGCCTTCCAGGTTCCTGTTGGTGATGTGCCTGACCAGATCGCGCCTGAGCGGACCGTCCCCCGCGATCAACGCCCGGAACTCCACGCCGCGGTCCCGCATCAGGGCCAGCGCGTCGATCAGGTTCGCGTGGTCCTTCACCGGGACGAGCCGCCCCGCCGCGCCGATGACGAGGTCGCCGGGCTCGATCTCGAGGGCGCGCCGGGCATCGGCACGGGACGCCGCCGTGAAGCGAGAGAGATCCACGCCGTTGCGGATCGTCCTGATCCGGGACGGCGTGAAGCCGGTGCTTGCGGTCATCCGCTCCGCCAGACTGCCCGAGACGGCCAGCAGCTGATCGGCGCGTCCCCAGGCCCAGCGCTGAATGCGGGCCTGGTAGGGCCGCAGCTGCAGCGTCCCGTGTTCGCCGTGCACTACGACGGGCACGCGCGCCAGCCGCGCGGCCACGAGTCCTTCCAGCAGTGTGCCCCACGCATGTGTATGCACCACGTGTGGGCGCTCGCGCCGGAACAGCCTGTAGAGATCCCACACCAGCCGGGGGTCGTTGCCCGGGCGCCGGCGCAGCTCCAGCAGTCGGACGTCCCTGTGGAGCAGCACCTTCATCACGGGGGAGGCTGGAGTCGTGCTGCAGATGCAGCTGCAGATGCCCGCCTCAGCGAGACCGTTCACCAGCTTGACGACGCCGTGCTCCATGCCCCCCGGATGCAGGGTGAAGACGACGTGCATGACACGAATCGCGGGCGCCTGCGCGTCCAGAGCGTTCGCCGCTCCCCGGATCGACGGCGGTGCGGACATCCGCAGCCCGCTCCCCGAGAGCGTCGAGGTCAGCGTCATGACAGTCACCCGTTTCAGTCCAGATACCTCTCGCGCTCCAGGTACGCGAGCACCTCGTCGGCGGCTTGCTCCGGCGTGCCGTTCGTCTGCAGCACCAGCGCCGCATCCGCCGGCTCCTCGTAGGGATCCGAAATGCCCGTGAACTGCTTCAGGATTCCGGCGCGCGCCTTGGCATACAGCCCTTTGCGGTCGCGCCGCTCGCACTCCTCGAGCGTGGTCGCCACGTGCACCAGGACGAAGCCGCCGAGCGGCTCGATCATCTGCCGCACCTCCTTCCGCACGGCATCGTACGGCGCAATCGGTGCGCAGATCGCGATTCCCCCGTTCTTCGTGATCTCCGACGCGACGTACCCGATGCGCCGGATGTTGATGTCCCGGTGCTCCTTCGAGAAACCCAGCTCCGAGGAGAGGTGCTTGCGGACGAGATCGCCGTCGAGCAGCGTGACCGGGCGGCCGCCCTTCTCGAGCATCTTCACGAGGAGCGCGTTCGCGATGGTCGACTTGCCCGAGCCGGAGAGGCCCGTGAAGAAGACGGTGAACCCCTGCGCCGATCGCGGCGGATGCGTGGCGCGCAGCTCCTCGACCACCGCCGGGAAGGTGAACCAGCTCGGAATCTCCGCCCCCGACTGCAGCAGCCTGCGTTGTTCGGTCCCCGACAGGTCCAGGACGTTCGCGCCCTCCGGCACCTCGTCCTCGGGGAAGTATCGGTCGAGATCCGCGACGTAGACCATGTTACGGAACGGGACCATCACCATCTCGAGTTCCCGCTCGTGCTGCCGCAGCAGCTCCTGCGCGTCGTACGGGCCATAGAACGGCGTGCCCGACGAGTCCTTGCCTGGCCCCGCGTGATCGCGCCCGACGATGAAGTGGGTGCAGCCGTAGTTCTTGCGGATGATCGCGTGCCAGACCGCCTCGCGCGGGCCGCCCATGCGCATCGCGAGCGGAAGCAGCGCGAGGGTCGCGGTGTCGGCCGGGTAGCTCGTCATCAGCGCCTGATAGCAGCGGACGCGGGTGTAGTGGTCCACGTCCCCCGGCTTGGTCATCCCCACGACGGGGTGGATGAGCAGCTTCGCGCCGACCTCGCGCGCGGCGCGCAGCGTCAGCTCCTGGTGCGCGCGGTGCATCGGGTTCCGCGTCTGGAACGCGACGACGCGCGTCCATCCCTGGCGCGCGAACCGGTCGCGCAGCTCCGCCGGCGTGAGGCGCAGGTTCTTGTAGTCGTAATGGACTGGCAGGTGCAGTCCCTCGAGGCGGCCGCCGACGTACACCGGGTGCGTGCGATCCAGCAGGGCCGCCACGCCGGGATGTTCGCGGTTCGTCGTCCCGAACACGGCGGCCGCTTCGGCGTCACGATCCGGGGTCCAGATGTCCTCGACGTGAAGAACCGCCAGCATCACCCCCTCCGGGTCGCGCAGCGCCACGTACGCGCCCTGCTGGAGCGTGCCGGCAAACGCCTCCGGCACGTCGAGCGTGATCGGCATGGGCCACAGCGTCCCGTCGACCAGCCGCATCCGGCTGCACACCGTCTCGCAGTCCGCGCGGCCCATGTATCCGCCGAGCGGCGAGAACCCGCCGTTCAGAATCAGCTCGAGATCGCACAGCTGGCGCGCCGTGAGGTCCCACGACGGCCATGCCTGCGAGTCCGCCTTGAGCTCGGCGGCTCGCGCCGGTTCGACGACCGGGTTGACGAGAGTGCCGCCGTGCGGCGTGTTGATCGTGTCCTGCAGCATGTTCTTCGATACTCCTGGTCCCGGCCTGAGCCGTGTCGTTTACCCGTAGAACGGAAAGAACCGCGGCGTGAGCGCCACGGTGACGATCATCACGACGGCGTCGAGCGGCACCCCGATTCTCAGGTAATCCGAGAACCGGTAGCCGCCGGCGCCGTACACCATGAGGTGCGTCTGATAGCCGAGCGGCGTCGCGAACCCCGCCGAGGCGGCCATGGCCATCGCGACAGCGAAGGGCAGGAAGCTCACGTCCAGGCTCGCGGCGGCGGCGTAGCCGATGGGGAACGCCAACGCCGCCGCGGCGTTGTTCGTGAGCAGCTCCGTGAACACCAGCGTCAGCAGATAGACCCCGGCGAGGACGCCCGTCGGGCCGAACGGCGCGAGCCAGTCGATCAGCCCCTCCGCGGAGATCGCGGCCAGCCCGCTCGTCTGCACCGCGCGCCCGACGCCCAGCGCGGCGCCGATGGCCACGAGCGTCGGCCACTCGACGCTCCGCCGCGCCTGCTCAGCCGACAGGCAGCCCGTCACGCCCATGAGCGCCGCCGCGATCAGCGCGGCGTTCAGCACGCTGACCCCGAGCTGCGACTCGAGGGCGATCACCAGCACCATCGCGGCCATGATCGCCATCGCCATCCATGCGCGATCGTGGCGGCGCGGCGACGAGCCGGGCACGTCCGAGACCAGAAAGAAGTCGCGGCTGTTCCGCCGCTGCCTCAGGAAGCGCCGGTGCGTCTCCAGCAGGAGCGTGTCGCCCGGGCGGAGCACGATGTCGCCGATCTTCTGCCGCAGCCGCTCGCCGTTGCGATGGACCGCGATCACGACGGCATCGTAGCGGGTGCGGAATCCCCCCTCACGAATGCTCTTGCCGGCGATCGGGCACGTGTTGCTGACGACGGCCTCCACCAGGAGGCGGTTCGGCCGCGGTTCGTTCAGCTTGAACACCTGATCGGTCGCCGGAATCAGCCCGCGCATGCGGTGGAGATCCACGACCGAGTCGACCGCCCCCACGAAGATGAGCTGATCGTTGCCCCGCAGCACTTCTTCGGGCCCGACGGCCACGAGCGACTCGCCATTGCGCTCGATGCCCGCCAGGTAGACGCCCGGGAGGTGCCGCAGGCCCGCGCGTTCGATTGTGACGCCGTCAATCGCGCTGGCAGGCTCGACGAGCATCTCGACGGTGTACTCCCGGGGATCCGCCGAAGGCGGCGCGCCCTTGCGAGTCGGCAGCAGACGCGCCGAGACGAGGAGCACGAAGCCCATGCCCAGGATGGCACTCGGCACACCCACGGCGCTCAGCGTCCACATGCCGAAGCGGGGCATTGCCGGATCCGTCCGCTGCGCGTCAATCATCAGCCCGTGGATGACGAGGTTCGTACTCGTGCCGATCAGCGTGCAGGTGCCGCCCAGCACGGCCGCGTAGCTCAAGGGAATCAGCAGTTTCGACGGGCTGAGGCCGGCCTTCCGCGACCAGTCCTTCACGACCGGCACCAGCATGGCCACGACCGGCGTGTTGTTCATGAACGCGCTGAGGCCGCTCACCGGCAGCATCAGCCGTGCCTGCGCATCCACCGTCGAGCGGGGCCGGCCCAGGACGCGTTCGGCCAGCAGCGAGACCGCCCCCGTTTCCGTCAGCCCCGCCGCTACGACGAACAGCACCGCGATGGTGAGCAGGCCTTCGTTGCCGAATCCCGCCGCGAATTCCCGGGCCGAGGGGAACCGGTCCGAAAACACGCTCATCGTCATCAGAAACGTCGCGACGCCCATCAGGACGACCTCGGTCGAGGCCACGTTCCTGACGAGGGCGTAGAACATCAATCCGACGGTGCACAGTGTGAGCAGGGCTTCCCAGGTCATCGAAGGGCGCCGGTCCGGTAGACACGCGCTCCCCACGCCGCGCATCCGCGAGCGAGCCGGCCCGTTACGCGGACACGTGGTCCGGGGCGCTGAGGGAAGCACCCGCCTGCGGCGGGACGCCTCTGATCGAGCAAAGCACCGGCCATCGACCTCGAGCGCGCGGTTGAGCGTTAAAGTCCGCGGAATCAGGTGTTTATCACTTGCGTCCGAGCGCGGACTTCGTGTCGGCCGCCGACAAGAGTCTGCCCGTTGGAAGACTAAAGTCCGGGCCTCGGCCGGCACAAGTTCAGCTACCACGGGCCTGGACGGCGGAAGGGCGTCAGAACGGCGACATCCGGTGGCGGACCGCATAGCTCGCGAGGGCCGCCCACTCGTAGGCGACGTAGGCCCGGTCGACGTCGTGCAGCCACCACCAGTCTGGCGTTGCGGCGGAGGATGCCGGCGAGACCCCCACCTCGACGGCGGTCGCACCGAATGCGGCGCGGAAGGCTGCCAGGGCCCTGCGGGTATGGTACGGCGAGGTGACGACCAGGATCCGGCGGAGGCCTTCCGCGGCGGCATGCGCCGCGACAACCCTGGCCTCGGTGTACGTGTTGCGCGATCCGGACAGTTCGACGATGCGCCGGCGGTCGATGCCTTCCCGTTCGAGCCAGTCGACACGTTCCGGGCAGCGGAAGCAGTTCCAATAGGTGGGCGACTCGGGGACCGTCAGGATGACCTGCGCCCGCGCGTGTGTCCGGGCCAGCGCCGCGGCGGCGGGGAGGCGCTCCCACTCGTGGCTCGCCAGCATCACGATGGCGTCGGGCTCGGGCACGCCGGCCGTGACGACGAGAGCCGGCCCGGCTGCGTCCACGATCCACAGACTGCCCAGCAGGGCGGCGGCGGCGATGACATGGCGACGCCGGAGGAAGCGTGGCCTGGCGGTCATGGCAGGGGCAACCCGAACTCGTGCCTCCTGGCCTTGAGCAGCGAGTACAGGCGTTCGGCCAGCAGCCGATTGCCGAGGGCATTCGGATGCCCGTCGTTCTCTGCGATCCAGAGCGCCCGCGGGGCGTGATTGCCGTACGCGCCAGTCAGGTCCAGAATCGGGAATCCTGCCTCCTGCGCGATCGCCAGCACTTCCGCGCGATCCGCCGCACGCCAGGCCTCGTTGAGGTCGGTGATCGTCTCCATGTAGACGAAGACCGGTTCCACGCCGCGTTCACGACACCGTTCGACGAAGGTGCCGTAGACCCACTGGAGCAGCTCGGCGGCATGCCTCTTCATCCGGCGGCGGGCCTCGTTCGGCCCGACGCCGGCATGCATTCCCGTGCGGCTGGCGAGGGCGTCGAGGAACGGATCCGCCGGGGCGATGCCCTTCCTCATCATTTCGATCCAGTACCGGGAGGCCCGTTCCATGTCGATGGCATGACCGATGAACAGCGCCATGTTGGGCTCGAAGGCGAACACCTTGCGATCGAGCTGGTACAGCATATGGAGCGCCGAGTATCCGGCGACGCCGAAGTTCAGGATTTCGATGGAGCCGGACCCGCGTTGCCGGGCCTCGGCGTTCAGCCGCTCCTCCAGCCGCGCCTCGAAACTCTCGTCCTGTTCGACGCCTGAACCCATCGCGGTCGAGGGGCCCACCAGCGCGATCCGAAATGTGCCCGGCGGGCGGTGCAGCGAGTAATCCCGATCGCGCATCCCCCAGCGGTTCGTGCGCACGACCGTGCCCACGAACCGGCCCTCCCGGTTCGGCACCATCTCGTAGTCCTGCTCGTCGCCCGTCGATTGCGCCAGCCCCAGCGCGCTCAGGGATCGGACGAAGTCCGCCGGCATGGCTTGGTAGACGCGCTGGAGTTCGCGGTTGAACCGCCCGACGTCCAGCAGGTTCTCGTAGTACCCGCGCTGGAATGCTTCGGCGTCGCGGCGATTCAACGATCGGGCGCTGAGCGAGTCCACCGTGGTATCCGCGCCGAGCCGGCCGGCGACGGCCGGCACGGTCAGCGCACAGAGGACGAGGCTCGACGCCATGACCACCGCCGGCGGAAGGCGCACGACCGCGCCCTGTTCGGCCGCGCCGACGCGCTTCCAGACGACCACCACGCTGAGCGCGAGCCCCAGGACGAGCGCGGCGCCTGCGAAGGCGAACCGTCCCGGGCTCCACGGTGGCAGCGCGAGCGAGCTGCCCACCATCAGAAGCCATTCCGACGCCGATTCCGCCGTCCAGAACGACCAGAGCGCGCAGATGACGGTGAACGTGCCCAGCGTGCGGAGGACCAGCCCCGCGCTCTCGGCGAGCGTGCGCTGGCGCTTCAGCGCCCGGGCGCGCGGGCGCCTGGTCTCGTAAACCGAGTTGACCATCACCAGCAGGCCGAAGATCGTCCAGAAGATGATGTCGTGGGCCTCGATCAGCAGGGACCCTCGGATCCAGAACCACTGGACCAGGTGCAGGAACCAGGTGACGGCGAACGTGAACGCGGTGGCGACGATCAGGGCCCTCGTCTCACCCAGCCTGCGCAGCCTGAAATAGGCCGGGTAGTAGAAGACCTTCAGCATGAAGTCCTTCCAGTAGATGTTGATGCGCCGCCAGAAGTCCGTGAAGCTCGACGCGAGGAAGTAGCGGTGGTGCGTCTCCGGCAGGTTGAACCCGAAGAGGTGCAGCATGCCGATGACGAGGTGGAAGTGCCCCGAAATGCGCACGTACAGCAGGAACGTCGAGAGCGCATACAGGCCGAGGTCGGCGAGGTTGGCGACCTCGACCGGATCAATCGTGAGCTGGTAGTAGACGAGCCGGTAGAACAGAAGCTGCAGCACGCCGCGCCACATCCATTCCACGCCGACCTGATAGATGCCGTGGCGCTCGGCGTCGTAGTAGTTGCGGCAGAACTTCTTGTAATCGACGACGGGGAACAGCGGGAAGCAGACGTTCGGCAGCAGGAAGAAGTAGCCGAGCGTCTGCCAGGGGCTCGAGGGCGCGGGCTGGTGCGCCCGATCGTAGAGATAGATGATCAGCCTGAAAACGAACATCGACCCGAGGATCGGCCAGACCGCCGCGGACCAGGGGACCGCTCCGAGCCCCCAGCGCGGGACCGCCAGCGCGCCCGCGATCGCGACGAGCAGCGCGGCCCGTCCCCAGATCGGCAGGGGCAGGTGCGCGATCCCGATCAGGCCCAGCCCCAGTCCGATCAGCCACGCCGCCTGCGCCGGGCCGAGCACGAGCGCGATGCCCGCCAGAGACAGCAGGACGAAGAAGGGAAGCCGGTGCCGGAGAGGGAGGAGGTAGTGAACGGCGAATCCGGTCACCGTCAGCGCGGCCAGGCGGAGGAACGCCTCGTTCTCAATCTCGAACCGCTGGATGAGCACGAGCAGCAGCGCGAGCTGGACGAGGATGCTGCCGAACTGCGCCACGACGATCGTCTCGGCGCCAGGACGGGCCGTCGCCTGGCGGCCGGGGGCCGCGACGACCGCCCCGCCGGCGCTTACGGGCGCGGTTTGATCGGCCGCGGTCCGCCCCAGGATCGTCATACGGCTTCTTCCGCGCGCGCGGTCGCCAGCCGGGTCAGGCTCTGATAATCGATCTTGTCGGTGGACGTCCTCGGCAGCGCTTCCAGGAAGTGGAACACGTCGGGGCTCATATACGACGGCAGGTTCTGCGCGCAGAACGTCTTCAGCTCGATGATGGAGGGCCTTCGGGCGCCGGGCGCGGAAAGATACGCGATGATGCGTACGCCTGCGTCATCGCTCACGCCCACCACTCCCACCTCCTGGAGCGCGGCGTGCTGATAGAGTCCCTTCTCGATCTCGCCCAGCTCGATCCGATACCCGCGCCGCTTCACCATTCGGTCGCGGCGGCCGACGTAGAGGTAGCCGTCGCGTGGATCCAGGCGCACGACGTCGCCGGTGCTGTACCAGCGGCGCCCGCCGCGTTCGAGAAAGGCCGCGGCGTTCTGCTCCGGCCTGTTCCAGTAACCGGGGAACACCGAGGGTCCGGCGATATGGAGCAGCCCCTCGGCTCCCGCAAGCGTTTCGGCTCCGTCCGTGTCAAGCACGAGCGCCTCGCAGTGGGAGCAGGGCCAGCCGATGGGATACGGCGCGCGGCGATCCGCCGGCACCGGCAGCGGGATGGCGGCGTAGGTGCAGACGTTCGTTTCCGTCGGGCCGTAGAGATTGTAGAAGGCGGCCCACGGCCAGATCCCCGTGATGCTGCGCAGGTGCTTGACCGGGAACACTTCGCCCGCGAAGAGGACGAGGCGCAGCGACGAGCAGTCGCGGGTCGGCAGGTTGCCGAACTGTGCGAGCAGGCCGAGGATTGAAGGCGTCGAGTACCACACCGTCAGCTTCGAGGTCGCGATGAACCCGGCCAGTTCCTTTGGCGCCTTCCCGAGTTCCTCCGAGACGACGTACAGCGTGGCGCCGTGCTTCAGCGCGACGTAGATGTCGAGCACGGACAGGTCGAAGTGGAACGGCGCGTGGCTGCTGAACCGATCCTCCTCCGAGGGGTTGAAGACCTCCGAGCACCAGTCGACGAAGCCGATCGCGTTCTCGTGCGTCAGCATCACGCCCTTGGGCACGCCGGTCGAACCAGACGTGTAGAGAATGTAGGCGAGGTCCCCCCGGCTGCGTCCCTCGACCCGCGCCGGCGGCGATTGCAGCGCCTCGTTCCACGGTACCGCGCCCTGGAATGGATTCGCCTGCGGACCGCCCTCTACGGACACGACGGCAGACGGCCGGGGGACGCCGCCGGGCCAGGCGTTCAGGATGGCCGCGCCGCCGTCCGACAGGAATGCCGCCTTGACCTGGCAGTCGGACAGAATCGACGCGTTCCGCGCCGCGGGCGCCGTGTAGTCGGCGGGGACGTACGCCGCGCGCGCCTTCATGATGCCGAGGAAGGCCGTGATCGCCGCCGCACCCTTCGGGACCGCGACGCCGACGCGGTCGCCCGGCTGCACGCCGGACCGGACCAGGAAACCGGCGATCCGATCGGCCCGGTCGTCGAGCTCACGGTAGGTGAGGCTCCATCCGGCCGGGTCGACGATTGCCGTCCGTCCGGGGACCCGGCGGGCGCTCGCCTCCATGTAGTCCACCAGGCTCACGGCCTGGGTCGTGTCCATGACGTCCTCCGGATGGCTCACCGGGCGCGGCTCAGGCTTCCTGCTGCGCTGCGCGCTTCCGCTCGACGAATGCCTCGATGTCGGCGATGCGGTCGAAGTTGTCCACGTCGGTTTCGTGCGCCTCGATCGTGATGCGGTATTCCTCTTCCAGAAAGGTGATGAGGCCCAGCGTAGCGAGGGAATCGAGGATGCCGCTCGACCGCAGCGGCGTGTCGTCCTGAAGGTTCTCGGGGGATTCGCCCGGCAGATAGCGCGAGAGAATGAACTGCCTGATCGTGTCGGCGACGCTCATGATTCACCTCCGGTGACGCGATGACGTGGATGCTGCCGCGGCGGCCGGCTACAGGCCGAGCGAGGCGGCGACGATGTTCCGCTGGATGTCGCTGGTGCCCGAATAGATGGTGCTGCCGACCGCGTCGCGCAGATCGCGCTCGATCTCCTGCTCGGTCATGTAGCCATAGCCGCCGAAGACCTGCACGGCATCGAGCGACGACTTCACGAAGCACTCCGAGACGTACAGCTTCGCGATGGCCGCCTCCTGCATGGCCGGCCGGCTGGCATCCTTGAGCCGGCCGATGCGGTACACCAGCGGACGACAAGTGTCGAGCCGCACCTTCATGTCCACGATCCGATTGGCCACCGCCTGGAACTTGCCGATCGGCTTCCCGAACTGTGTCCGCGACCGCGCGTGCGCGACGCACGTCTCGAGCTGCCGGCGCATCACCCCAAGGCAGGTCGCCAGGATGCACCCGCGCTCCCACTCCATCGAGCACTCGAACACCTGCACCCCGCGGCCCTCGCGCCCCAGCCTGTTCGCCGCGGGGATCCGGCAGTCCTCGAAGATCAGCTCGGCCATCGGGGACGTGCGCAGGCCCATTTTGTCGAGGCATCGGCTCACGGTCATGCCCGGCGTGCCGCGCTCCACGACGAATGCCGTGATGCCTGTCGCGCCAAGCTTCGGATTCACCGTGGCATACGCCACGACGAGATCGGCGACCGGACCGTTCGTGACGAACGTCTTCGTGCCGTTGAGGACGTAGTGATCGCCGTCGCGCGTCGCGCGCGTCCGCATGGCGAAGATGTCGGAGCCGGCGTCCGGCTCGCTCGCGCCGTTCGCGCCGATGAGGGATCCGTCGGTCAGCCGGGGAAGGTACCGCCGACGCTGCTCCTCCGTGCCGTGGAGCAGGAGCGGGATCGAGTTGGTCCACAGGTGCGCGTTCAGCGAGAAGAGCAGCCCCTGGTCGCGGGTTGCGTACCCCAGCCCCTCCATCACGGCCAGCAGCGACGTCAGGCCCAGGTCGAGCCCGCCATACTCCCGCGGGATCACCATCCCGAGCACGCCGAACGCCGCGCACGCGCGCCAGCCCTCGCGGTCGAAGCGCTCCTCGCGATCGGCCTGCACGCGGCTGCCTCCGAGCGCTCCACGCGCGAATTCGATGGCCGCGCGCTGCAGCTCTTCCTGTTGAGTATCGATGTACGGGTCCACGCGTGCCCTCTGTCCAACGCCGCTCGCTGTGCGGATCGGCCCCTTGCGGGTCAGCAAAAGTACGGCCAGCCGCCGGTCGATCCCATCCCCGAGTCCGAAGGCTGGGCGCGTCGGGCGGAGTCTCGCCGGGCGGCGACTAAAGCCGCGCGTCCAGCCGACTGGCGCGACCTCAGTCCCCCGCCTGCCGCGCGAGCACCATCCGCTCCCAGAACCGGACGAGCTCCAGAAACCGATCCTCGGCCCGCTCGACGAGATCGTCCGGGCGCTGCCAGGCGCCGTCGCCGAACCGGACCCTGTTGGTGCGGAAGTCATAGATCGTGCGGCCATCCGAGGTGACGAATCCGATCTGTCGTGGGCGCCTCGGCGTCCCGAGATACTGGAACACATCCTTGCCCGCGCGCGTCCGGACGACCGGCCGCGGGCCGCGCTCCGGGCGCGAGAGCGCCGCGCCGATCAGGTCTCGCAGATCGGCCTGCCCGAAGGGCTGTTCGATCTCCACGTCGAGGCCCGACACCATCAGCGGGATCCGGGTCTGCACGTCGTTGAGCGCGTAGCCGTGACCGAGGAAGCCTTCGTCGAACAGGCTCTCGCCGTGATCCGCGGTCACGATCACGGCCGGCGGCGCGGCCAGCCGGCTGCGAAGCATCCCGAGCGTCGACCCGATCGCCGCGTCCACGTTCGCCGCCGCATTCAGATACATCTCGTGCAGATCCGCGGCACGCGACGGATGGATGTCGGCTTCGTCCAGCACGACCGCCGAGACGAGCGGCCGCATCCCGTCATGACGGTAGGGATAGTGCGTGTCGTGGAAGTTCACGTACAGGAAGAGCGGCCTCGTCGCGTCGCGGCCGGCGAGGAACGTCGCGACCCTGCGCTGGACGACGTCATGGGGTACGGCCAGGCTGCCAGCGGTGCTGAAGGTGCTGTAGCGGAGCCCGCGATCCTGGCGGGCATCGTACGCCACGTCCGCGCGCTCCATGCCGACCGCGTACGCCGGCCCGCCGAACGAATCGTCCTGCCCCGAGAAGTAGGCGACCTCGTAGCCGTGCGAGCTGAAATCGTCGATGAGCGTGCGCCCGTCGCGCACGCCGCCCACGCTGCCGGCGAAGAGGTGGTAGCGCGATTCCGAGGTGTACCCGTTGTGCGAGAAGGCGAGCGGAACCGATAGGCCCTCGCGCGCGAGCTGGTCGAGCACGGGCGTCACGGGTCTGCCGTTCACGACTCGTCCAACGGCGTCGGCGCGGAAGCTCTCGAGCACGATCAGCACGACGTCCGGCCGGCGGACCCACGACAGCATCGGCGCCGGTTCCGTGTAGGGAGCCGTTCCGGCCGGCAGGTCGCCCCCTACGCCGTTCTGGTCGATGCCGTCACCCGGAATCTCGGTCGCATACGGGTAGATCCCGGCGTCGAACGGATCGGGATCGGACAGGCGCCCGCCCACACCGAAGCCGTCGCGATCCATGTCGGTGACCAGATCGGCCAGCGATCCGAACAGGCTTCCGCTCGGCTTCCGACGCAGCCCGTCCTCGAAGGTCTCGCTCGCCGCGCGTGCGACCGCGAACGCGATGCCGCCCGCGAGGAAGAGCGCCGAGGCGGCGGCGAACGCGCGAGGGGGAACCCGCAGCCGCGAGGCTCCCCTGTCGCGGCCCGCCCGGTTCACCGCCCAGACCAGACCGATCGCCGCGGTACCCCCCGCGACCAGGAGCATGGAGGGCGCGAGCAGGTGTTGTGACGAGACGGCCAGGAACTCGCCCGGCTGCTCCCCGGTGAGCTCGAACATCAGCGACAGGTCGAACGCGTCGCCCAAATACGTCAGCAGTTGATACATCACGAAGTCGGCGACCAGCAGCGGCGCGGCGGCCAGCATCAGGATGCCGGCATGCCGCGCGAGCGGTGTCAGCCTGAACCGGCCCGTGAGCCACACGGCCGCCGCCACGAGCAGTGCGGCGACCCCGGCATCCGACAGGAGCGACACCGCCAGGAATCCGATCCCCTCGACGGGTCCGCTGGTGTGATATGCCGACAGGAATCCGCCCGTGAAGAATGCTTTCTTCTGCTGGAGGAGGAACGCGTCGAACGCCGTGACGCCGAGGGCGACGGCTGCGGTGTGCTGGCGCCACAGCCGCCGCCAGGGCGCGGTCGGCGCGAAGCCGATCGGCGCCGGGGGTGTGTTCACCATGGACGGTCGATGTCGGAGTCGCCCTGCGTCACGAACCACGCAGACCCCGACAGGGCAGGCCCGCGCAGGTCGTCATCCAGGCCGGCGGCGCGCACGAGCAGGTGGCGTTCAGGGTTACGGAGCCGGAACCCCGCCCGTTTGAGCGCCGCCGTCAGCGGCGCACCGATGTGCAGGCAGTTCACCGCGTCGGCCCCCGCTCGTCGGGCGGCGTCCACCGAGGCCTGAATAATCCGGCCGAGCAGCGCGGCGTCGTTCAGCGGCGCGACGATGTCGACGATGAACGCCCGTTGGTAGCGATACGCGCTGTCGGGCGGCCGCACCATGAGGACGGCGACGCCGCGGACGCGGCCGGCCGCGCTCAGCTCCAGCCTGATGAACTCCTGGCCCGGTTGCGTCACGTACTTCCAGTTCAGGTAGGACGCGTCGCGCCTCACGGCGCAGGTGACAGTGGGGGCCATCGCCGCCCAGAGACGATCGTGCTCGTCGCCGAACCGGTCGACCTGACGGACGTCGAGACTCGCTCGTCCCTTCAAGGCGCGCACGCTGTTCGCCGCGCGAAGGCCCAAAGCCGCCGCGGTGGCGGCGCCCGGGGGCAGCTTCCCCACGAGCACACGCTCGGGGCGGATCAGCAGCTGGGCCGTCTCGAGCGGCGCGACATGTTCCCAGCCGAGCCTGAGCTGGATGTCCCGCATCTGCTGTGTCTGGCCGAGTGAGAGGGCAAACGGGAGATCTTCGTGCGCGCGCACCATCAGCCGCGAGCCGACAGCCTGGCTGCGATATGCCTCGAGCACCATCGTGTCCACGAGCCAGGCGGTATCGCGCTCGGCCTCCCCAATCTTGACGCGCACCGCGATCGCGCCGTTGTGACCCGCGATGCGGCCGTTCTCGCGATAGAGCCAGACCCGGGGTTCCAGCCCGAGCCGGCGCGCCGATTCGACGAACATCCAGTTCCACCGCGGCGCGATCCAGTCCCGGCGGCGCGCCGGCCAGGCCTCTTCCTGGAACCGGTAGACGAGCGGCTCGAGTTGCGGTGAATAGCCCGCGATGGGCGAGGCCGGCGCGGCCACGTCCACCGTGAGAGCTGCGGACGCGCTGCCCGTACTCGCAAGCGCCACCTCCTGCGACGCGACTGGCGCAGCCGCGGGTGCGATGTCGGTGGCCGCCAGGAGCCGTCCGGCGAGCGCGCTGATTCGCGGATGCTCGAAGACGAGCGCCGAACTGCGCGTGCCCAGCCGCTTCTGGATCCGCTGGGCAAACTCCGCCGACATCAGCGAGTCCATGCCCAGGTCCTGGAAGGGGCGGTCCACGCTGACGGCCTCCGGGCCCTCGTACCCGAGCGTCTCCGCCACCTCCTGTTGCAGCAGGTGCGCGAGCTCCTCTTCGCGCTGCTCGGGCGCGAGGCGGCTCAGCGCCTCGAGCCAGGGTGCCCGCGTCTCCTGGCGCTCGGCCGCCGCGCCATCCCCGGCCGTGACCCGCGAGAGAATCGGCCGGCGGCGCCGCGCCTCGTAGGCCGGCGCGAACCGTGTCCAGTCGATGTCGGCGATGGCCACCTGCGTGCGGCCGGTGCGCAGCGCCGTCTCCAGCAGTGCGATTGCGCGATCGGGCGCGAGTCCCATGTTGCCGATCCGCTCGAATTGTTCGAGCACGTCGGGCGTGGCCATGCCGCCGCCCGCCCAGGGACCCCAGTTGACGACCAGCGCCGGCAATCCCATTCGGCGTCTTTCGTGCGCCAGCGCGTCCAGCGCGGCGTTCCCGGCTGCGTAGTGCGCCCGGTGGGCGGCGCCCAGCAACGAGGAAATGGACGAGAAGAGGACGAAGTGCTCGATCGGCAGCACACGGGAGCGCTCGTGCAGCAGCCAGGCCGCGTCGATCTTGGGCCTCAGGACCGCCGCGATCCCCGCGGAGGTCATCGCCGCAATCGGTCTCGATTCATCGACGCCGGCGAGGTGGAAGATGCCTCCGAGGCGGGACGTCCCGTCGCCCGGTGACAGCAGTGCGTCCACATCCGGCTCGCGCGACACATCGGCCGCGACGACGAGCACGGATCCGCCGAGGCGTTCGATCGTGGCCTTCAACTCCGCTGCGCCAGGCGCCTGCGCCCCTCGCCGGCTGCTCACGATCACCCGGCGCGCCCCCCGTTCGATCAGCCAGCGGCAAACCCGGCGGCCAATCGCACCGGTGCCGCCCGTGACGAGGTATGCGGCCTCCGGATCGAAGCGCGGCGGCTCGCCCCCGGCGAGGGCGAGCCGCGACAGTCGCGGCGCGTATCGCCGTCCGCCGCGGACCGCCACCTGATCGTCCTCCGGCCTCCCCACCACTTCCGCGAGAATCGCCGCCGCGTCGCTGGCGCCCGGGGCCGTGCCCAGATCGATGAGTCCGCCCCAGACCTCCGGGTGCTCGAGGGCGGCCGTGCGTCCGAAACCCCACAGCGCGGCCTGCGCGACCGAAGACGATGGATCGCCGTCGAGCAGGAGGGCGCCGCTGGTCACCAGCCATACGGGCGGGTTGCCCCGGAGTTCGCCCTGGGAAGCCGCTCGGACGAGTCGTGCGGCGTGCTCGACGAGCCGATGCGCCGCCCGGGGCGGATCGGGGCTGTTGCCGGTGTCGAGCGCCCACGCGCTGACGACACCCCGCACAGGGGCCCGCCCGGCAAGCTCTCGAAACAGGAGGTCGAGAGTGTCCGGACGTTCCGGATCGATCTGATAGCGCGTTGTGCCGGTCGAGGCGAACGAGTCGCCCTCGAAGACGACGGTGCACTGTCCGCCGAGACCCTCGAGGGCGCGCACGAAGTCGATGCCTCTGCCCTCACGGTCCGCGAAGACGATCCAGTGCCCGCTTGCATCGGCGGGCGGAACGGGCGCGGGCTCGGGTGTCCACACGAGTTCGTAGGCCTGCGGACCTCCCGCGGAGGTCGCGTGGGGCGCTCCGTCTCCGGCCGCGAGATCGCCCGCTTCGAGACCCGCCCCGAGCGATGCCGGACGAACCGCGCCCTCCGGCGCGACGATCCAGTGCCGCCTGCCGCCGAAGGGATACGCCGGCACGCGAACCCGCGTTCTGTTCCAGGGTTTGTCGAACCCCTTCCAGTCCAGGTCGATGCCGGCGACGTGCAGCTGACCCGCGGCGCTGAGGATGGTCGTCCACGCGTCGGCGTCCTTCCGCGCCGACGCAATCCAGTGCGCGCCCTCGTGATCCGGCAGACACTGGCGACCCATTCCGGCCATGATCGGCTGCGGGCCGATCTCGAGAAAGATGCCGGCGCCTGCCCTGGCCAGCGTCGCCATGCCTGCCGTGAAGCGCACGGGATCGAGCACGTTGCGAATCCAGTACTCGGCACGCGCGATTTCCTCCCCGGCGATCCCGCCGTGCACCCCGCTCACCAGCGGCACCTGCGGCACCGAGAAGCGGATTCGCCTGACGACATCCGAGTAGGCGGCCACCATGGGTTCCATGAGCGGCGAGTGGAAAGCGTGCGAGACCGTCAGCCGCGTTGCCTTGGTTCCCGCGGCGGTCAGCTCGTTCACCACCTCGGCCAGCGCCGTTCCGTCTCCGGAGATGACGATCTGGCGCGGGCCGTTGATCGCGGCAATCGAGAGGTTCTCGCGTCCCGCGAGCGCGTCGAGCACGCGCGCCTCGTCGGCCATGACGGAGGCCATGGCGCCGCCCGGGGGGAGCGCCTGCATCAGCGTGCCGCGCGCGGCGATCATCCGCAGCGCGTCGTCGAGCGAGATCCCCCCCGCGATGCACATCGCGCCGATCTCGCCCACGCTGTGGCCCACGACGAAGTCAGGCCTCACGCCCCAGGATTCCCACAGGCGCGCGAGCGCATACTCGTACGCGAAGAGCGCCGGCTGCGTGAACCCGGTCTGGTTCAGCAGCCGCGCATCGTCGGTATCCGGCTCGGCGAAGAGGAGCCGGAGCAGGGGCCGTCCGAGCCGCGTGTCGAACACCGCGGCGCAGCGGTCCAGCGCGTCCCGGAAGACCGGATGGGTCTCGTAGAGGTCGGCACCCATGCGGGGGTGCTGCGAACCCTGTCCCGTGAAGAGGAAGGCGAGTCTCGGCCGGTCCTGTCCGCGGCGAACCACCCCGGTCGCGACGCCGCCGACCGGCCCGCCGGCGGCGAGCTGCGCGAGCGCGGCCAGCGCCTGCTCGCGCGATGCGGCTGTCATCGCGGCGCGCGCGTCGAGCTGACGCCTTCCCGTGTTCGCGCTGAAGAACGCGTCGGGGACGGAGACGCCGGGCTCGCGCGCCAGCCACTCCGCCATCTGCCCGGCCCTCGCCCGCAGCGCCTCCTCGGTGCGCGCCGAGAGCGCCAGGAGGTGGGCGGGGCGCTCCGGCTGTCGTTCTTCGTCCCGCGTCTCCGGGCGGGGTGCCTCTTCGACGATGACGTGGACGTTCGCACCGCCCACACCGAACGAGCTGAGCGCGGCCCGGCGTGGCACGTGGACGGGCGTGCCGTTCCGCTGGAAGACGGGCGCCGTCCAGGGCGTCCGCAACCGCTGGATCTCGAACCCCGTCCGGCTGAACGGGATCTGCGGGTTCGGCTCGGCGGACGTCACCGAGGGCAGGAGGGTTCGATGCTGCAGCTGCAGCAGAATCTTGATCAATCCAAGTACGCCGGCGCCGGCTTCGAGGTGGCCGATGTTCGGCTTGATCGAGCCAAGACTGCAGCGGGTCTCGCCCTCGAGCGAATCATCGCGAAGCTCCGGCAGGCCGTGCGCCAGCGTGAGCCCGCGGACCTCGATCGGGTCCCCGAGCAAGGTGCCCGTGCCGTGGGTTTCGACGTAGCCGATCGTGCGTGGATCGATCCGGGCCGATGCGAGCGCGCGGCGGATCGCTTCCGCCTGGGCCTGCGGATTCGGGGCGGTGAAGCCGACGGTCCCGCTGCCGGTGCTGACGCCGGTGCTCTTGATCACGCCGAGAATCCGATCGCCGCGCCGCCGCGCGTCGCTCAGGCGCCGGAGCACGACGACGCCCGCGCCTTCGCCGAGCACGGTGCCGTCCGCCTCGGCGCCGAA